>JFJP01031696.1_pt1 | contig 37788 bp, 36 predicted proteins | sample 431651 | NCBI WGS metagenome assembly JFJP01 (sample SAMN02602958, study PRJNA72255) | Microbial mat metagenome, whole genome shotgun sequencing project. | biome: fresh water; feature: sink hole; material: water; isolation source: purple microbial (photo- and chemosynthetic) mats found in... | reverse complement strand
TGCGATTTATTTAACTGCCTTGAGTGACCCGAGTAAATATACCGTGACCACCTTGATTGATGATAGCCGGCAAGTGATTGTCAATGAGGGGGCTAAATGGATTCCGCAAAACTATGACCACCGTGAACATGGACGTGTGCCGCTGCATACCGCGTTAGCCCATTCGTACAATTTATCTACGGTGCGTATTGGGATGGATGTTGGGTTAAAACAAGTGGTTAATACGCTGCAAAACTTGGGTGTAACCCGCGATGTTGAGTTATTACCTTCTTTGTTATTAGGTTCAGTTGCACTCACGCCAATGGAAGTGACCCAAATGTATCAAACTTTTGCCGATGATGGTTTTGTCACGCCGTTACGCGCCATTCGAGAAGTCAGTGCGGGGGATGGCAAACGTTTACAACGCTATGTCGCACAACCACAGCAAACCGTTGATAAAGCCGCAACCTATTTAACCAATACCTTGATGCAGGAAGTGGTGCGCGATGGAACAGCAAAAGCGGCTTATAATGCGCTACCGAAAAACTTTGGGTTGGCGGGTAAAACAGGCACGAGCAACGATTTAAAAGACAGTTGGTTCGCAGGCTTTAGTGGCGATTATTTATCGGTGGTTTGGATAGGGCGCGATGATAATAAACCGATGGGCTTATCGGGAGCATCAGGCGCGTTGCAAGTTTGGATTGGCGTAATGAAACAAATCAGCAAACAAGCGGTGAATTTAATTGCCCCTGATAATGTGCAGCAAATTTTAATTGACCCACGCAATGGTTTATTAGCCAATACCGATTGTGCCAATGCGCGAGCCTATCCGTTTGTCAATGGCTCTGCACCTACGCAAGCCTCTGATTGTACAAGCATTGGCTATGAGACCGTTAATTCCTTACCTGCTAATGATGCGGCTGTTGGAGTCGATGATGATAACAATCCCTTGCCTGCACCGCCTGTTTTAGAACCAGAACAACAAAATCCGCCCCCCACGCCAGCTCCTGCAAAATCGTGGTTAGACTCTTTTTTTTAAACAAAGGCTATGATGATTACTCTTTTAAAAACCTTTACCTTGATTTTATTGTTGACCAACAGCGTCTTTGCCGCTGAAAGTCCTGTTGCGCAATTAAAAAGCTTTTTGAGCAGCACCAAAACCCTCAGTGCTGATTTTAAGCAAGTGGTTTTGGATGAACAGGGAAAAGCCAAACAAACCAGCCACGGGGTGTTTTATTTAAGTCGCCCGGGTAAATTTCGTTGGAATTATCAAAAACCTTTCTTGCAAGAAATTATTTCTAATGCGGGAAAAATATGGTTTTATGATGTTGACCTTGAGCAAGTGACGATTAAAAAACTGGACAAATCGGTGGGTTCAACCCCTGCGTTATTGCTCACAGGCGATGTTGCAATTGAGAAAGAATTTACCATTGAAAATCAAGGCGATGAGGACGGCGTTCAATGGATTAAGCTGATTCCTAAAAACAAAGAAGCCACCTTTAAATATGTGTTGATTGGTTTAAATAAGGGAATGTTAAGTGGGATGGAATTAAATGATAATTTTGGGCAACTGACCCGAATTTATTTTTCCCAGTTAAAAATAAATGCCCCGCTAAAAGACGATTTATTCACCTTTACCGTGCCGCAAGGGGTAGATGTGTTGGAGGACAAAGAACCCAGCAAAGCAGAGCATAAAAAATAATGTTGCAACACGCTGATAAACCGTTAGCAGAACGAATGCGTCCTGTGCAATTGCGTGATTATCACGGGCAAGCGCATATTTTAACTGCGGGAAAACCTCTGTTTGAGGCGATTCAAAGTGGGCGGCTGCATTCTATGATTTTTTGGGGGCCGCCAGGAACAGGAAAAACCACGCTCGCTCGCTTGATTGCCCAGCATTCACACGCTGCATTTATGCCTATTTCGGCGGTGCTGGCAGGGGTGAAAGAAATCCGCGCCGCTGTCAGTGAGGCAAAACTTTTACAACAACAGGGACAACGCACATTGTTATTTGTTGACGAAGTACACCGTTTTAATAAAGCCCAGCAAGATGCGTTTTTGCCACACCTTGAAGATGGCACGCTTTATTTTATTGGTGCAACCACTGAAAATCCTTCATTTGCGTTAAATAATGCGTTGCTATCCCGCGCTCGGGTGTATGTGCTGAATGCTTTAACAGTAGCGGAGTTAGTGATTGTATTAAATCAAGCCTTGACTGATAAAAAACGCGGTTTGGGACATTTAAACATCAGCATCACGGAAACCATTAAGCAACAATTTGCCCATGCCGCTGATGGCGATGCTCGGCGGTTATTGAATTTATTAGAATTAGCGGTGGAATTAGCCGCCGCTAAACACAGCGATTGCATTAATGAAGCGATTGCCAAAGAAGTGTTAGTGGGCAGTGTGCGCCGTTTTGATAAACAAGGCGAGGAGTTTTATAACCAAATTTCCGCTCTGCATAAAGCAGTGCGCGGCAGTGACCCTGATGCGGCATTGTATTGGTTTTGTCGGATGGTTGAAGCAGGCTGTGATGTGCGCTATATCGGTCGGCGCGTGTTGCGGATGGCATCAGAAGATATTGGCAATGCGGATTTACGCGCCTTGCATTTAACCTTAGCAGCGTGTGATGTGTATGAACGATTAGGCAGCCCTGAAGGGGAGTTGGCAATTGCCCAAGCGATTGTGTTTTTATCCGTTGCGGCAAAAAGTAATGCGGTCTATACGGCGTATAATCAAGCGTTGCATCATGCAAAAACCAGTGGTTCGTTGCCTGTTCCCGTGCATTTGCGTAATGCGCCGACGGCGTTAATGCAAGAATTGGGCTATGGGAAAAATTATCAGTATCCACACGATGAACCCAATGGCTATGTGGCAGGGGAAACCTATTTTCCACACGGTTTAGAAAAGACCCAGTATTATTATCCTGTGGAGCGTGGCTTGGAAATAAAGATTAAGCAGCATTTGGCTTATTTGCGCTCATTATAGAAGGCAAAAAAATACCCCAGCAAGCTGAGGTATCTTTATTATATCTTAAAATACAAAAACTTACTCGTTGTTGACAGCGAACGGGTGTTTTGCATCTTTTTTCGCAGCCACAACTTCAGCTGCTGTAGGTGAACCTGCAACAGCGCGTTTTAACGCTTCTTTTGTTGCAGCATAGTTAAATGATTCAATTTTTGCATCATCTTCTGCTTGCCAGTGAATGAATACACCCACAGAAACAAACAAATCATCTGCTTCATCGGCTGGAATTGTGCCATCTTCTACACAATCTGCAACAGCCATCGCAACACCACGTTGTGCAGGGCCAAACATTTGTACTGCTTGTTTAGAACCTTTGATAGTGACTTTGTTAAACAAAATAGTCGCAGGTTTTACCATCAAGTTAGGTGCGACAACCGCTAATAAAGTAGAAAAACCATCTTTATTATTGGTCAACGCATTTGCAAACGCAGACTCTGCCGCAGAACCGCGTGGACCGATGATTAAGTCGATATGAGCAATCTCGTTACCTTCACCAACTAAAGATTCGCCTACGCGCAAGTTATTGATTTTAGACATTTTACTTGTATTCTCCAAAAAATTAAAATTAAACCCCAAAAGCTAACATTGTCTAAATTTAAACAATGCTTACTATTTTATTTTAGCCATTCCTTTAGCTATCTGTTCAGCATTTTTCACTAAGCAGCTCGTCCAAAAAAGTGACTAAGAGAGTCGCGACAGTCAGGTCAGCCGTTGTGCCTGGATTGATAGACTTTGACTTAAAATCGTTATCAACTTGATGCAGTTGCTTAAGTAAGTCTGCCCTTGTGGCATAAGTCAGTGCGTGATTAACTGTCATCATTTGTTCACGCACCCAATCGTTATGCTGTAAGCCGTATTTTCGCATAATATGACTATCCGGATACTGGCAAAGAAGCGCGGTATAAACAGAAACAGCTGCCCAACTCCGATCAAAAAAACAATTGAACGCCCTATTATACCTTAAAATGGCAAAATCAAAAACATCTTTAAACGCAGTACCATACTGTAAGGCGATTCGGTCACGCTCTGCGGCTAAACCCATTGCTTGGGTTAGTGTAACAGCTGCCTGTTGTTTAACATCCTGCTGAGGGGTGTCACCTAAGCCAGCAGGGGATGCCAAACAAATCGCTTTAAAAGCCCAATCTGCATCAGCTACGGTGGTTTGAGCTAAAACTTCGATTAAGGCAGAACGCAAGGTTTGTCCTGCTTTAACTTGATACGCGGCAGTCAACAACGGGGCGCATAACAACACAATCCCTAAATTGGTATTACAGCCCACCGCCTCACGGGTTGCTTTAATGGCATAAAAAATTTTTTCGCCCACGCTGTAAGCAGGGTTGACCAATGCACTAGAACTGACTGTGGCACTGCGGCGAAAGTCCTCCACCGTCATACCGTGACCCGCGCTATAAATACTGACATTACCCGGTTTAAAGGCTTGTAATTCTATTTCACAGGCTTGTTGATAAGCCGTTTCTAATTGAGCGGTTGTTAGCATGATATATTTTTTAAGCAAAAGCGACTTTTTTAGTAAGCGGAAAATCATAAGTTATACTTAACTTGAAATCCACCCCACCCCTCCTTTATAAAAGGAGGGTTTTTTAAAGGGGGCTAGGGGGATTTTAATACCCGACTCACTACTTAACGATTAAAAATTGCTATTTAGCAGGTTGTTATCATTGGGGTTATCCGTTTGCGTATCGGTCTCTTGCGCAGGATTTTTAGCATCAACGGTGTCTTTCAACGCCTTATTTTGCGCCTTTTGGTTTGCCGCAGGTGTCGAAATCACCGTTGCTTTTTTCACTACCGCAGGTTTTGTTTTTTGCTCAGGCTCATCGGTGAAAAGCCAAACGATTTTTTCCCACAAGGTTTTTTCCAAATCGCGCGGCGGTACATCCACGGTGACTTCTTTAACAGCTTTAGCCGCGAGTAAATCAGGTTTAAAATCTCCTTGCACCCCTGTCAAAATATCGCCTTCAAAAAATAACGCAACCCGTTTTTGTTCGCGATCTTCACCTTCTGCTTGCCGAGAATACAAATAATCCCAGCGTTTTTGATGAAAAAAATCCACCAACATCGGCGATCCCATAATATACAGCACTTGCCGTTTTGTCATGCCAGGCTTTAGTTGGTCTATCATTTCTTGGTCAACCATATTGCCCTGTTGTATTTCTAAGGTATAAACCCCTGGCAAATTATTCAATACAGTTGAGCAGGCGGTTAGGCTGAACGCAATCGGTAGTATTAAGGAAAAAAACAATTTAGGCATTGTGATCAAGCGGTCATTAAAAAGCTAAAATGATACAGGATGTTAGCGCATTATCCTATAAAACTGTCGGTGGTCAGGCATAAAAAAAGCTACAATAGCCACTTCTGTTTTCGCTATTTACAATAAAAAGATTTAACAGACTGTCTTTTAAGAAGTGTTATTGCAAGGAGATTTATTTTTGGAAACGCAAGATTTAAGAAGTGCAGGTCTAAAAGTGACACTGCCTCGGGTCAAAATTTTAGAAATTTTAGAAACCCAAACAGGTGAGCGACATTTAACCGCTGAAAAAGTGTACAAAATCTTACTCAAAGACGGCGAAGATATTGGTTTAGCCACCGTTTATCGGGTCTTGACACAATTTGAAACCGCAGGCTTGGTGACACGCCACCACTTTGAAGGAGGCAATTCTGTTTTTGAATTAGATTCAGGCAAACACCATGACCATATTGTGTGCATGAAATGCGGCAAAGTGGATGAGTTTACCGACGAAATGATTGAGATACAGCAACGAAAAATTGCCCAATCCTTAGGCTATGAACTGACTGACCACAGCCTTTATCTGTACGGCTTTTGTAGCCACTGTAAAAAACCCATTGCCTAAATATTATGTTTAAACCTCTGATTCTATATATCGGCTTGCGCTATACCCGCGCAAAACGGCGCACGCAATTTATCTCCTTTATCACGCTTACCTCCATTTTGGGGATTGCGTTAGGTGTCACCGCCCTGATTGCTGTCCTGTCGGTGATGAATGGCTTTGAAGCCGAATTGCGGGAACGTATTTTGGGCATGACTTCACATAGTACAATTACAGGGCGCACAGGGTCATTAGAAAACTGGCAAGCGTTAGACCAACGTTTAAAAGGGCATCCGCATATTCAAGGTACGGCGCCGTTTGTCGAAGGGGAGGTGATGATTAGTGCCGAGCGGCGTGTCAGCGGCACCATGCTACGCGGCATTGACCCACTCTATGAGCCGCGCGTCTCAGAGGTAGGCAATAAAATGCGTATTGGTGAATTAGCCGATTTGAAAGCAGGCGAGTACGGGATTATTTTAGGCGCAGAACTGGCAAGTTATTTAGGGGCGATGGTGGGCGATAAAATTACCGTCATCAGTCCGCAACTCAATGCCACCCCCGCAGGCGTGATGCCGCGCTTAAAACGGTTTACGGTGGTGGGTATTTTTCAGGTGGGAATGTTTGAATATGACAGGAATATGGCGTTAATTCATTTAACCGATGCCAGTAAATTATTTCGCTTAGAAGGCAATGTGTCAGGGTTGCGCTTAAAATTGGATGATTTATTTAATGCCCCGCAATTAAGCCAAGAACTTGCCTCGGCGTTATACGAAGGCTATCGGGTCAGTGATTGGACTAAAGCCCATGATAATTTTTTTCGCGCGGTGAAAACTGAAAAACGGGTGATGTTTATTATTTTAATGCTGATTGTTGCGGTTGCGGCATTTAATATTGTTTCCACATTAGTGATGGTTGTCACCGATAAACGCGGCGATATTGCGATTTTAAAAACCCAAGGACTCTCCGATTCTGCGGTGATGGGAATTTTTATTGTGTTAGGCGGGATTATCGGGGTTGTCGGCACACTGTTAGGTACGATAGGCGGGGTCTTATTGGCCTTAAATATTGAAGTGATTGTGCCTGCGATTGAAAAAGCTTTGGGAGTCCATTTTATGGCAGCCGATGTGTATTACATCAGTGAAGTGCCTTCTAAACTGATTTGGGCAGATGTGTATGTGATTGCCATGATGGCAGCCGCCTTGTCGTTATTAGCCACGCTTTATCCTGCTTGGCAGGCTTCAAAAGTCAATCCTGCGGAGGTCTTGCGTTATGAATAATCCCACTATTTTGCAATGTACCGCTTTAACAAAACGTTTTGTGCAAGGGGAAATTGATGTCACGGTGTTAAAAGGGGTAGAGCTGAATATCAAAGCAGGGGAACGAGTGGCGATTATGGGCGCGTCGGGTTCGGGTAAAAGTACCTTGCTGCATTTATTGGGTGGATTAGAACAACCCACGTCGGGGGAAGTGATTCTGGATGGAGTTAATTTAAATAGCATCAGTGCCACAAAATTAGCTAAATTGCGCAATCAATCCTTGGGGTTTATTTACCAATTTCATCATTTACTGGGAGAATTTACCGTTTTGGAAAATGTGGCGATGCCGTTACTAATTGGCAATGCCAGTATTAAACAAGCCCAGCAGCAAGCCGAGCAGTTATTGGTGCGCGTGGGCTTAGGGCATCGCCTTTTACACAAGCCAGGCGAACTTTCAGGCGGTGAAAGACAACGCGCGGCGGTGGCACGCGCCTTAATTAATCGCCCAAAATGCGTTTTAGCCGATGAGCCAACGGGCAATTTAGACAGTAAAACTGCCGAGCAAATTTATCAACTCATGCTAGAGTTAAATCAAGAACTACAGGTTAGCTTTTTAATTGTCACCCATGACCCTGACTTAGCGGCACGGATGGATAATGTCCTGCACATGGAAGATGGGTTGATTGTCTCTGCTTAACTATTTCCCAAACACACCGATGACAACACCTATTTTAAGTCAGCTTTTTATTTATCCTGTTAAATCCTTAACAGGGATTGCGGTCAACCAATGGCAGGTTAGCCAAACAGGATTACTGTACGATAGAAAATGGATGTTGATTGATGCAAACAATCATTTTTTATCCCAACGCACTTTGCCCCGCATGGCGTTAATTCACACCGCATTGACAGAGGATAGCCTAATTCTTTCTGCGCCGCAGATGGCTGATATGGCGATTCCGTTGCAACCTGAAGGGGGGGAACAAGTATTAAGTCAAATTTGGCAAGATGCGTGTTGGGCGCAAGCGGTTTCAAGCGAGGTTGACCTGTGGTTTAGCACATTTTTAAAAATACCCTGTCGCTTGGTGTATCAACCGCAACAGGCGATTCGTCCTGTTGACCCGCAGTATGCCAGTGCAACTGATCAGGTTAGTTTTGCAGACGGTTTTCCCTTTTTAGGGGTATCTGCGGCTTCTCTCACAGCATTAAACCAGGCAATGGGCTTAGAATTGGGGATGGAGCGGTTTCGTCCGAATCTGGTGTTTGAAAACTGCGCCCCCTATAGTGAAGACAGCTGGCGGGAAATTTGTATTGCAGGTATTCATTTTACTTTGCCCAAACCTTGTTCACGTTGTGCTGTTCCAGCGATAGACCCGCAAACTGGCATGACAGGTAAAGAGCCGTTAACCACGTTAAATAAACTGCGCAAGTGGCAAAATAAAGTTTATTTTGGACAAAATGCCTTGCATGACCGCATAGGCTTATTAACCTGTGGCGATGCAGTGACTATTTTGCGTGTCGGTCATTCACAGCCACCGTTGTCTTAAAAAAACGCCGCTTTTTCATTTTAACCTCACTTTTTCCACAACATGACTTCTCCAGCTGTTATTTTTAAATGCGCAACTCACCTTGGTTATAAACGACATATTAATGAAGATGCTTATCTGGCGTGTCCTGAATTAGGGTTGTGGGTCGTTGCAGATGGTATGGGTGGGCATAATAATGGCAGTGTTGCAAGTCAATTGGCAGTAGAGCAAATCAATTTACACGTTAAAAACGGGGCTTCTTTAGTCAATGCGATTCAGAACAGCCATTTGGCTATTTTGCAAGCAGGACAAAAAAATCCGTTTAATCAAGGAATGGGTTGTACTGTGGTTGCCCTAAAGATAATAGGGCAAGACTATGAAATAGCGGCAGTAGGCGATAGTCGGGCTTATTTATGGGGCAATGCACATTTAATACAACTCACCCATGACCACACGCTGGTGCAGAGTTTAATTAATCAAGGGGTTATTACCGATGAACAGGCAAAAATTCATCCCAATAGAAATGTGCTTACCCAAGCGTTAGGTTCTACCCATCACGATGAAATGGCGATTGATATATTGAATGGTAAACTGCACCCTACCGAACAATTACTTTTATGCACCGATGGCTTAACCAATCGGGTAAATGATGCCAAAATAGCCGCCCTTTTGGCAAAACAAAATGATATAGAAACAACCGTAGAAAACTTAATTCAAGCCGCCTTAGCCGCAGGTGGACAAGACAATATTACGGCAATTTTGATTCGGTTGTGCTAAAACTTTCAATGGCTTTGCGCATAGTCACTTTAATGTGCGCGACTGCGACATCCAACTCCAATAAACTCAATGCCATCAGTTGATTATGTTTATTCCAGATGACTAGCAAGCGCATACTGGTTAAATCTATTTGAATTGACTCGCTTTGTTCGCAATCTTGGTCGGTTTTTAAAATATCAATATGCCGTCCTTTAATAATCAAATCAAGTAGATGAGGGTTTAGTACAGGATTAACCGACAGAGCCTGACTGTGTTGGCTTGTCAAGGTATAATCAGAACGGTATTTAGCCGATTCAACTTCATCTAAAATCATACCGTCATTGTTTAAAATAGCCGCATAAAGAACACCGTTGATAGAAAATAAGGCGGTTAAAGCCGAGTGAGTATTTAATTCACGGGGCGGGTGTGAAAAAACAGGGACAGTTGGCAGAATCCGTTTTTCTTCAGTGGGACTACTTTTCTGCTCAAGTATGGCAGGGTTAATCGCCTGTAAAGCGGCTAAAACAATCCGAATCGGCTCGCGTGGTGTTCTGGAACAGGGCGTGCTACGACAAAAATGCACATCTAAATTGACCAACAATTGCGCTAATTTTTCTTGCTGCTGTTGAAAACGCGATAATAAAAGTTCTGTCGCATAAACTTGTCCTTGCTGACGAAGCGTGCTGGTTTCAGTCAAGGTAAATCGTGAATCAAAAACAGGTTTGCCTTTATAAAATACCAAACCAAAATCAATATTCGCCAGCCGCTCACCATTCCAGCGCACATTGGTGGTTTTTCTATCAGTTAAACCTAACACCTGACTAAAAATTTCCCAGGCACCGTAGGCAAAAATATATTTTTTGGAATCGCGTAGCTCATACAAGGTATCTGTTGGCAAGGGTTCAAATACTTTTTCAGTCATAATCACCTCATCGCCGCACAAATAGCGAATCGGTGTATCGGTTAATAAGTTATTAAATTCTAACCCAATCGCTTCTTTAATTGCCCCTTCCCAAGCCCGCTTGATATAAAAAACAGCCTGTTCACCCGCAATGTCAAACGTTACCTCACTGCAATGCTCACGCGCCACAAGACGTTTTCTAAGGAATCGAATGGTATTTAAGTCGGCTGAAAAAAGCTGTGCCGCATAAACACACAATTGGGACTCTGATGAAATAATGGTTCGATAGCTGGGCATTTTTTCATAATACAGATAAGTGTGGATTGAAAAATCAGGATTCAGCAGCCCTTTTTTTTGTTTTTCATACAGTTGCTCTAACCAAGCAATGGCTTGAGTTAAGGGGTAGGAATTAGGGGGTGTTATTGACATTGTGAGCTTAAGTTACCGCGATAAAAAAAAGCTGCCATTCCGTATTATACGGTCTGACAGCTTTTTTAAAGTGTGAGCAAATAATTAAATCTGTTTGCTTGCTTTTTTTATAAATACAAACAAACAGAAAATGATTTTAAGCAAGTTTACTACCTGCCTCTTCACCTACTTTTGATAAAGCCATCTTAGCTAAACCAACGTTTGCTTTAGGCTCTAACAAAACAGCCGCCACAGATTGGTCTTCAACCGCCCAAACTGCACCAAATATACCTAATTCAGAGTTTACTTGGATGAAGTGACATTTCCCCAAACCTGCGCCTTTGACCGCTTTTACCGCAGCATTAATCATTGCGACCGCATTTGCTCCAATCATTTCAACATTGTATTTTGAGTTGTTGTGTTTAACTAACACTTCACCACCCATATCGAAAATAGCAGAGGCTAAATAGCCATCAACGTCTTGTAGTGGTTTTAATACAGCTTCTAATGACATTTTCGTTTCCTTAAGTTCGATTGATTTTATATTGTAACTCAACCAACGCTGCTTAAAACACAGCGATTGAGAGTACAAAATAGTTACATTACATTATTGTTCACCTCTTTGTTTGTAATCAAAACTGATTTAAACAAAGTCCGATTATCATAGCATAAATTGGCTAAACTGCCACTGGTGGGAGTTTGTTAGCGATATAACTCAAAGTAGCCCATGAATTATCTCACCGACTTTTAGCAGCTGTATTTTTGCCAGCCCTGTATTTTTAGCCTCAGGTTTTAATAAAATAGCGACAATAAATTGGTTTTCTACCGCCCAAACCGCTTCAAAAATCCCGCCATCTGCGGTGATTTGTAAAAAATTGAACGCGCCCAACTCAGCATTTGATACCGTTTCAACCGCTGCCTGAATCACCTCAATAATAATATTACTAATCTCTTCAATACTATGGGTTGCATTAGTCGCGCTATGCTTAAGGGCGACCTGACCTGACATATCAAAAATGGCTGACCCAACATAGCCTTTTATCTCTTGCAATTCCCCTAAAGTCACTAATAAATCAAGCTTGCTTATTTTAATAAAAACCGCTTCCTCACGTTGCCTTGCTTGGACTTGTTGCTGGGCTAACTGCTCGGCTTCAGATGCCAACTGGGTTTGCAAAGCCGCAGTTGCTTTTTGTATCTGAGCTTGTTGGGTTTGCAATTTTGTCTGCGTTTCTGCCACTAATGCAGCAATAGCTTGTTCTTTTTCCAGTGCTTGCATTTGTAATTTAGCGGCTAACTCAGTTTGTAATCGCGCTTGCTCATCCAGCTGGAAACTCTCCTCCGCCATGTTAATTTCACTGATAAGGGTGTCAACATTGGAAAAATTTTTCCTACGTTGAATCAGTATTGTTAGCGTGGTTTGAATTTGTCGGCGAAATTGTTTGTTGGCGATGGCTTTAAAAGAAAATTTTGCCCATTCCCAATTTAACATTTCTATCACCGCAGGCTCGGCTTTTAAATCGCCATACACCGCATCATATAACACGCCCTGTTGAAAATACATCAAACCTTTCTGTTCAGTAATTTCATTCTTTATCCCTAATAAACAGGTCTTTTTTTGATAAGCAATCAGTGTCAAAAACTCAGTAATCGCAATATGATTTATGGGTAAGGCTTGAAAATCAGCCACTTCAATGACGCTATCAAGATGAATAAATTCTCTTAATGAGTTAGGTCTGTTAATAAAATAAATGCTGGTTAACTGTTTTAAAGCCTCATTTTCAGCCAGTGCAGGCAAAATAAAAAAAGCAATTTTAACCTGTGGATAGGGGACGCAAATTGCCGTTGCCAATTCTAGCCCATCAATTTCTGAGAGGCTTAATTCAGTGATAAGTAAATTTATTGGTTGAGAGCGCATTATTTCAATGGCTTCTTTGCCCTCTTTGGCAAAAAATAAAATATCTTTTTTTCGCGCTCGAAATGCCCAACTTTTAAAAACTGACAGTAAAATCGCGTCATTTAAGACAATTAAAACTTTTTTCATGGTTTTCAAACAGTTGTTAATAAATTAAGAAGTCATTAAGTAGATAATCATAAATTATCAGGTATTCTCATTTTGAAATCCACCCCAGCCCTCCTTTACCAAAGGAGGGAGCTTCCCCTTTTTTTAAAGGGAGGCTCAGGGGATTTTAATACCCAATAATTTTCGACTCATTACTTATTTTTTCGCAAGTGCATCGCAATCAAAAAGTTCTTTACAAATACAGTCACATATTTTATTCAAATGTACACGAGCCAGCCCTGCATTATTTGCGTCTGGACTTAATAAAACCACCGCCACGAATTTAGTTTCCACTGCCCAAGTGGCTTGTAAAATACTTAACTCAAAATTCATTTGCACAAAATCAAGCTTTTTTAGTCCCGTATCGGTTGCAATTTTAGCCAATGCTTTAACCAACATTGCAACATTGGCACTGATTTGTTCAAGCTGTAATACAAAGCTAGGTAACTGATCTCTGACCACCACTTCACCTGACATATCAAAAATCGCAAAAGCCATGTAATTATTAATCCGCTGTAGGGCGTGGATTGCGGCATCTAAATTCAGTTCCCGCATTTTCATACCCAATACCCGTGATTCTTGTTCAACTTGCGCCGCTTGTTCAAAACGTCGCTTTAACTCCAGAGCCATTTCAGATTGTAAAGAAACTCTTTCTAGGGGGGCTTCAACAACCTCTTGTACAATTTCTTCCTCAATAATTTCAATAGGTTGTGTCTCTATTTTATCAAGGTTTTCAAAGGAAAATACCTCTATTGATTCTCTGTTTTTAGGCAATACCTCCAGCTTTTCTACCACCGCCGCTTTTGCCAACAAGGTCGTTAATGAAATCTGAATTTGTCTGGAAAATTTCTTATTCTGCAAGCTTCTAAACAAAATTTTAGGTTTTTGCCAACGTAATATTTCTAAAGCAGCTTGTTCGGCTAATAAGTCAGGATAGGCGGCATCGTATAAAAGACCATGTTCAAAATACAATAAGCCACGCTGTTGGGTCAGTTGGTTTTCTAGGGTTAATAAACAGGTTTTCTTCTCAAATTCAATCAGTTTTAAAAAGTCAGCCAACGTTATTTGATGGGCAAAAACCGCCTGAAAATCAGGTTGTTCAATCAGCCCAACAAACTGCGTAAAGTCTTTTAGTGAGTTCGGTTTATCTATAAAACAAACAGAATTAAGTCGTTTAAACTTTTCCCGACTTAACAGCGAGGAAGCGGTGAGAAAAAAAGCACTTTTAATCTCAGGCACATAAGAACGAATAGCGATTGTTAATTCAAGCCCATCTATTTCAGGCAAATTTAATTCTGTAACCAGCAAGTCTATCGAATTATTTTTAGCAATATCAATGGCTTGCTTGGCTTCTTTGGCAAAAAAAATCGTTTCTTTTTTTTGCGAGCGAAAGACCCAGCTTTTAAAAACAGACAGCAAAATGGCATCGTTTAAGACAATTAAAATTTTTTTCATGGAGGGCAAAAACTCAGAAGATAAGTAGCGTTAAAAAGTTAAAACTCTGTAAGGATGGCACTTTAAACTTGCGTGTGTTTTTCAAGTAACTCACTCAATGAAACCTTAATGTTTCGGGTAAACGGCGCGTCTTCTGGCAATGGCATAAAAGTAAACGTGACTGTTTTCCAAGTTAATATTTCTTCCATTGCAACGAGCCCCTTAAATCCACCACACATCGCTTCATATAACACACCATTTTCAAGATAAATCAAAGCCTGTTGTTGGGTTGCTTCGTTTTGTACCATTAACAGACAGGTTTTTTTTCGGCACATTAATAATTTTAAAAAATCAGTAATACTAATTGTTGCTAAAACAGGTGCTTGATATTCTGCAACCCCTAAGGTTTGTTCAAAACAGCAAAACTCTTTTAGAGAAGAGGGTTGTTCTACGAAATAAAAATGGGCTAATTTGCTCAGTTTTTCACTTTGCCACATAAAATCTTCGCTTAAGAAAAAGGCGACTTTTAATTCAGGACAGGTTGCAGCGGCGGCAATGATTAATTCTATTCCGTCTATCCCTGATAAATTCAACGGGGTAATTAATAAATCAATGGGCTGCGTGGTTAAAATTTGCAGTGCTGCGTGACTGTCTTTGGCGAAAAATAAAGTGTCTTTTTTACGCGCTCGAAACACCCAACTCTTAAAAACAGACAATAAAATAGTGTCGGTTATGACAATTAAAATTTTTTTCATAATATGATGCGGTGAGGAAGGTCATGTTTTAACACCATTGGGCTTGCAAGCGTTCTTTATTTAACGCCAGCCATTGAATGGCAATAATAGGAATTGCAGAGCGAATCTGCCCTTGTGCGAGTAATTTTAGGGCATCAGAAAAAGGGATTGCTTTAACCAAAATATCTTCATTTTCTTCAATTAAACCGTGTATTCCGCCTACTTGCGCCGTATCTACTTTGCCACAAAATAAGCTCAATAATTCGGATGCACCGCCTGGCGAGGTATAAAATTGACTCACTAAGGTTAATGCTTGAATTTTACACCCTGCCTCTTCCCAGGCTTCACGGTAAGCCACTTCTTCGGCTGTTTCGCCTTCTTCAATTCCGCCTGCAACAATTTCTAATAACCACGCATTATCGTTGTGTAACATTGCACCCACCCGAAACTGCTCTAGTATCACAACCTCATCACGGTGCGGGTCATAAAGTAAAACGCCAACACAATCATTACGGAAAAATAATTCACGCTGTAATGGCGCACTCCAGCCGCCATTGAATAAGGTATGTTTGAGCTGATATTGTTCTAATTTAAAAAAGCCATTGTGGAGGTTTTTTTGTTCAATAATGGTAAATTGTTTGTTCATCATCTTATAGGTTCGCATTGATTTTAGTAGAAATAGCCTTGCAAATAACCTCTAAACGTTTTTTTGCCAAACTACTGTGTTCTGCCCCTGCTCTTAATAACACGGCGACGATTAATTGATTTTCAATCAACCAGTCCATCAAAAGAATGCCACTTTCTGAGCAAATTTGAATAAAACTCAGTTTGCCCAAGTGTGCTTGCATAAGAATAGCGGAAGTTGTGCTAACCAGATTGGCAAAATAAGGGCTAATGGTTGCTGCTGTTTGTTCGGCTATCTGTTCATGCTGTTGTAATATCACCTCACCTGACATATCAAAAATCGCAAAGGCACGATATTCACGCATCTTGTGTAAAGGCTCTATCAAGGCAAGTAAATCGTCTGTTTTCATTTTTTCTGCCAGCACTCGCGCTTGCATCATCTCGTCACTCATTACTGCGACAGGTTGTCTGTGAATGACCGCAATCGGTTCAATCGTCACAGGCTCTATCACAGGTTCACTGACAGGTATTTCATTTTCTACACCTGTTGTTAGCAAATTTTCAGCCACTGTCTCTACATCGGTTGCCACAGATACGCTGGTGATTACTTTTAAATCCGCTTCAGCATCTAAAATACCCGCTAATGAGGCATGGATTTTACGCGAAAACACTTTAGTAACAGGTAATGTTTGAAAGGCAAACTTAACCTGTTGCCACGTTAAAACTTCGTGTATCACTTGCATTGCTTCAAGCCCGTCACAGTGCGCATCGTACAAAACCCCTTGTTCAAAATAAATCAGGGCTTGCTGCTGTGTCTGAGTATTATTCACCGATAACAAAGACGTTTTCTGCTCAGATGCCAGCATATTTAAAAAATCAACACTGCTGACCTGATTTAAGAGACTAAATCGAATTTCTTGCATCCCGATTTTGTTAGTAAACTGGACAAATTCTTTTAAGGAAGTAGGTTGTTCTACAAAACAAAGGCTAGATAGTTTTTGTAAGGTTTTTTGTTTTGCAGAAGAACCTGTGGGTAAAAAAAAGCTAAATCCAAGTTTTGGATAGTTTGAGGCTGCCGTTACGGCTAATTTTATTCCTTCTGTGTCGGGTAAATTTAAGGCTGTAATTAATAAGTCGATGTCCTGGTCTTGAATAGTTTTAAGGGCTTTACTGCCATCCTTGGCAAAAAACAGCAGCTCTTCTTGTGACCGTGAGGCCCATCTTTTAAACATGGACAATAAAACGACATCATTAAAGACAACTAAAACTTTTTTCATGGCAATTTACAATTCAAATTTGTAAGTTAAGGTTTTGTACATGACAAAAAACATTTAAATAATCACTGGAGTCAATAATCGTGATTTTTGACACCAATCATTTTTGATAGCGCACCTGATAAATAACCCCTTGTTTATCATCACTTATTAACAGGCTGCCATTAGGCAATTCTAAAATATCAACAGGTCGGCCTAGGACTTGCCCTGTTTTTGTCAACCAGCCACTGATAAAAACTTGTTCATCAACAGGTTGATTGTCTTTAAACGTCACTAAAGCAATCCGATAACCATCAGGTTCACTGCGATTCCATGAACCATGTTGCGCCACAAACAGTTGATTTTTATAAGCTATTGGAAATTGGTCGCCTTGATAAAAACGCATTCCTAGCGGCGCGTTATGGGCTTTGAATTTCCACGCGGGGGCGACAAATTGGCTGCATTGTTTGTTACCTGCCAAATCGGGGTCTAAAATTTCACCCGCATGGCAATAAGGATAGCCAAAATGCTCGCCCTTTTTTTGCCAATGATTTAACTCATCAGGCGGCACATCATCGCCTAAATTATCCCGCCCATTTTCGGTAAAATACAACGCTTGGGTTGTTGGTTGCCAATCAAATCCAACCGTATTACGCACCCCATTGGCGATGATTTCAAACTCACTGCCATCAGGGTTTAAGCGAAATAACGTGCCGTAAATGGGCTGGTTTGATTCGCAACTATTACACGGCGCACCCACCGCTGAATACAATTTATTATCAGGGCCAAAGCGTAAGTATTTCCAGCCGTGATGCTTATTGGCGGGGAGTTTGTCAAAAATCACCACAGGTTTAGGCGGCGCAGTTAAGTGTTTTTCAATCTGGTCAAAACGAATAATTCGATGTGGTTGTGCGACATATAAAGCCCCCGCTTTGTAAGCAATGCCATTGGGCAGATATAAATGGCTTGCTAAGGTATAGGTTTTATCGGCTTTGCCATCGCCATCACTGTCTTGTACGGCATAAATTTTTCCCGCTTGTCGGGTGCTGACATACACAATGCCGTTATCCCCTAAGGCTAATGAACGCGCATTGGGAACATTATCGGCAAAAATGGAAATTTTAAATCCAGCAGGTAATTGCAATGACGGCAAAACTGCTTGGGCTTGAGCAACGAAGGGGGTTAATGCAGAGCCGATGCCAACCAGACAAGCTCTAAAGAGAAGCGTCAATTTCATGGTAAACCTTTTACATAATGTTAAACCAGTCAACATAGTAGCATTTTCAGCCTATTTGATAAGTGAAAAGACACAATTATTTTCTTTAGTTTTAGGTTTTTTGACTTTTTATTGTCCGGTGCTTTAAAGGGTGAGGAGAAAAATTTTAAACCCTGACTTACCTTGCTTATTTATCTCAAGTACACTACGTTGCAATTTAGCTAGTTTTGGAAAAAAAATGACTTATTGTATTGCAGCATCTTTAAAAGAAGGGTTGGTTTTAACCTCTGACTCCAGAACCAATGCAGGTATCGACAGCGTTGGTATTTATAGCAAAATGCACGTTTTTGACACCAGTGCTGACCGAAAAATAGTGTTGCTCAGTGCGGGCAATTTAGCCACTACCCAAGCGGTGGTGGAACAATTACGCCGCGATATTAAAGAACAAACCAGTTCCAATTTCGACACCGTGCATTATTTATCCGATGCCGCTGAATATGTGGGAAAAATTAGCCTAGAAAAACAGCATCTGAATGTGGAAGCAGGACAAGGACAAAGTAGTTTTAATCCAACCGCTACCTTTATCTTAGCAGGGCAAATCAAAGGCGAACGGCATGGGGCGTATTTGATTTATCCTGAAGGCAATTTTATTACGACCTCGGTACAAACACCGTTTTTACAAATTGGTGAGCATAAATATGGCAAACCTGTGTTAGACCGTTTTCTTAGAATTGATACCCCATTAGAAGAGGCGGGGCGTTGTTGTTTGATTTCCATGAATTCCACGATTCGTAGCAATGCCAGCGTGGGCGCACCTGTTGATTTGTTAATTTATCGCACCGATAGCTTAAGCTTAGATGAGTCGTATCGTTTTTCAGAGGATAATGATTATTTGATTAGTCTTCGGAAAATTTGGCAAGAAAAACTCAAAGAAGTGTTTGAAATTTTGCCGCATTTTAGCAAAGAAGATTCGCGTCCTTTACTGAGTGACCAATAAGTGACAGACCCGCAACAAATCACTGATGAGGCATGGATGCGCTATGCGATTAGGCTGGCGCAACGCGCCCAACAGCAAGGCGAAGTGCCTGTTGGTGCCGTTTTAATAAAAGACAAGCAGTGTATCGCAGAGGGGTGGAATTTGCCCATTGCCCATCACGATGCCACCGCTCATGCAGAAATTATGGCGATTAGAAAAGCAGGGCAAGTTCTTGAAAATTATCGTTTAATCCAAACAACTTTATATGTCACTTTAGAACCGTGCGTGATGTGCATGGGTGCAATTAGCCACAGTCGCATTACACGCTTAGTGTTTGGTGCAACAGACCCCAAACGCGGTGCAGTGTGTAGTGCCTTAGAATTGACCACCGCGCCTTTTTTAAATCATGTTGTGGCATGGCAAGGGGGGATTTTAGCCGAGGAATGTGCCACTCTACTGCGCGATTTTTTTCGCACCCGCCGTTAATCGCCAGTGGATAAAGGAACTTCAATCCAAAAACAACTGCCCTCGCCAACAACGCTATTAACGCCAATCTTGCCATTCATGGCTTTCATCAATTTTTTACTAATATGCAGCCCAATTCCTGTTCCTTGAATAGCCGAATTTTTCGCCTCTAAACGCTCAAAGGGTTGAAATAACTTTGCCATCTGTTCGGCTGACAACCCTTTCCCCGTATCGCTGATATTGATTCGGAGTTTTTTTTCTAGCGCAAGACAAGATAATGTAATACTTCCATGAAGGCTATTATATTTAATCGCATTTGAAATTAAATTCAGCAATACTTGTTTTAAATGCAACGAATCTGCAATGACGATACAATGACAATAATCCGTTTTGTTAATTACGTTGATATTATTTTTTAGTAACAAAGGATGCACTAACGAAAGACAGTTTTTTATTATTGCCGCTAATGGCACTTTTTCCAGTTTCAATTCCAATTTACCGCTTTCAATTTTAGATAAATCTAACACCTCATTAATTAAATCCATTAAATGATGACCTGCGGTTAAAATTTCCTGCACACTGTCCTGTTGGTCTTCGGTTAAGTCTTCGGTGGCTAACAGCTGCGCAAACCCTAATACGGCATTCATTGGGGTGCGCAATTCATGGCTCATGCTGGATAAAAACTCACTTTTTGCCAAATTCGCCTTTTCTGCCTCCAGTTTGGCTTTATTTAACGCCGAATCACTCAGGCGTTTAATTTGTTTTTCATACTCTTTGCGTTTGGTAATATCGCGAAAAAAAGCACAAAATTGTTGAAATTCAGGTAAAAAAGCAACCGACACTTCCATATCAATAATATGTCCATTTTTATGGCGATGATGGGTTTCAAATTGGGCATAGCCTTGCATAGCAATATTTTTAATATGTTGTTCTAATTCACTGGATTCTTTAACCGCACTTAATTGACTGATGTGCATATTCAGCAATTCATCCACTGAATAACCGCTCATTTTGATATATGCTTCATTGACTTGTAGCAAACTGCCTTGCAAATCGACAATCCAAAAGCCATCCAAGGAAATATGAATCATCGCATTGAGCTGATGAGACAACCATTCGGCTTGTTTTCGTTCACTAATATCTTGTGTACTGTCAACCATGCCAACAGGTTTGCCTGTTTTATCACAATGTAATTCTGCTGTTCCCCGCATAAAACGAATTCTGCCATCACTTAAGACAATCCGAAAATCCAATTCAGATGATTTTTGTGCAATCAAACATTTTTTTAAAGCTCGCCGTACTGAAGCCTGATCGTCTGGATGGATTAAGTTAAAAAATGAGGGGATGGTGTGGTCAAAGCTTTCTGCCTTTATCCCATAAAGGCGATACATTTCGGTTGACCAACGAATTTTTCCCGTTGCTAAATTAGCAGACCAACTACCGATATGGGCAATTCGTTGTGATTCGGACAGCATTTGTGTCATGTTTGTCAACGCAGTAATAGATTTGCTCATTCTGTGACTAATTTTTCTGGCAATATACCAAGCAGAGCAAGTTAAAACAAACACAAGATTCAACAGTAAAATAACCAAATTAAACAAAGGGTTAAAGGCTTCTTTTTGATCAATATGCGCCATAATACAACCGCCCCCTATTTCAGGTACAAAGCGAAACCCATGAATGACAGGCATATTGCGGTAATCTAAACCAAGCATCGGCAAATTTATTTTGTCTAGGCATTGTTGCATAGCAATCACAGTAATAGGGTTGTGAATGCCTTGCTGTGTCGGATAACGCGGAGGAGTGATAAAAAAGCCCTGGCTGTCAGCTAAAAAAACTTCGCCTGATTCGCCCAAAACAGGCGAGCTGATAAAAATAGCTTTTAGCCATTGGTCAGAATAAGTGCTAACAAGATAAGTTCCTGATGTTTCATCTTGGGTGACAAACGAAAATAAATACCGCCCCTCACGCTTTGAAACCATGGCGATTTGTTGCGGTAAAAAGCTTGAGAGTTCAGTATATGAAAAAGGATTGTTTCCCAATGTTAAATCCTGTTCAATGCCAGAATGAAAAAAGAGTCCAACAGCATGATTAATATTAATAAATTGCTCTAGTTTTTTTTCTGCACAGCGATTAACTCCGAGGTTACGGTTACGACAAGGTAGCACTATTTTTAATAAATCTTGCCCATGCCGCTGATAATCGAATAATTGATGTCGCATGACTTGATAGCGTTCGTCTGCTATTTGTTCTACATCTTCGATGCGGTTTTCTTTGATGCTGTTAAACACAAACCAAGAAGCTGTTGTACCGATTAAGGTAGTGGGCAGAAGAATACTCAATAGCAGCACGAAGGTTAAATCCGTTTTTATCGATTTCATCACAAATCACGCCATTTCAGCATGAGCTTTTAACTCTCAAGATAAGAGTTGTGGTTATCAACGCTGTTTTTTATAAAAAATTCGCTAAAATGCGGAAAATCAGGAACAGACCACCTCTTAACGATGCCATTTAGCATCTTAATCGAAGGTGTTAAGTGTCACAAGGTTAAATGCGTTTGAGGTATTTTTCGCTTAAATAAATTGACTTAAAATTTGCAATTAAGTTATTTGCTTTAAAAATTAAACGCAATGCTATGACCACTATAGAAAGTAAATAGAGTATTCTGATTGTTGTTCTCAGCATTTGAGTGATTTGAAACAAAAAGAGATGAATAGAATATGAAAAACCTCCCCTTCAATCTTTACTTAGCCGCGCAAGTCCGTGAGTGCGAACAGATTGCGATTAACGAGTTTGGCATACAAAGCCTACACCTGATGCAAAACGCGGCGACCTCACTCTGGACTGTCGTGCAGCAACGCTGGTCTAAGGCAAAAAAAATAGCGGTTTTTTGTGGCGCAGGCAATAACGGGGGTGATGGTTATTTTTTGGCAACTTTTGCTTTAAAAGCAGGTTTGGAGGTTATCGTTTATCGGATTGAAGAACTGACCCAACTCACAGGGGATGCGCAGATTGCCTGTGAAACCTATCAGCAAGCGGGCGGACGGATTGCGCTTTTTGAGCCATCCTTAAGCAATGATGCTGAATTAATCGTTGATGCGTTATTGGGAACAGGTTTAAATCGAGAGGTGACGGGGAGCTATGCCGAAGCCATAAAGTATATCAATCAAGCTGATTGTCCTGTTTTAGCGGTTGATATTCCCTCAGGACTACACGCCGATACGGGAAAAACATTAACTTGCGCAGTGCAAGCGGATGTCACCGTTAGTTTTGTTGCCTTAAAACAAGGGATGTTTACAGGCGATGGCGTGACTTGCACGGGGGAGATTTTATATGCTGACTTAGCGATTCCAACGGAAGTTTTTAAACGTGTTCTACCCAGTGCGCAACGTTTAAAACCCGTGATATTACCCCGCAGGTTGCGCAATACCCATAAAGGCAGTTATGGTCATGTCTTAGTTATTGGTGGCGACAGAGGTTTTTCAGGCGCAGTTCGATTAGCGGCTGAAGCGGCATTACGCACGGGGGCAGGCTTGGTCAGTGTGGCAACCCATCCTGACCATGCGCATACTATCAATAGTGGACGCTTTGAATTAATGGTACATGGGGTTGAAAATATGACGCAACTTGCGCCTTTATTGGATAAAGCCAGTGTGATTGTCTTAGGAACAGGTTTAGGACAGCAAGCGTGGGGAGCGGCATTATTTGTTGCTGCAATTACCCAACAAAAGCCCTTAGTGATTGATGCTGATGCGTTAAACTTATTGGTTAAACATCCTCATTATCAGCCTAATCGTATTTTGACTCCGCATCCTGGCGAGGCAGCGCGGTTATTATTCTGCTCAACCCAAGAAATTGCCGCGAATCGTTTTGCCGCTGTGCAAAAAATACAAGCCAATTATGGAGGGGTCTGTTTATTAAAAGGGGCGGGGACATTATTGGCAGATGGTCAGGGTATCTCTGTTTTGAATGCAGGCAATCCTGGTATGGCATCTGGTGGGATGGGTGATGTATTATCGGGGGTTATCGGCGGTTTATTGGCACAAGGACTTTCCTTAACCCAAGCAACAGAAGCAGGTGCTTATATTCACAGCACCGCAGCGGATTTAGCCGCTGCTGAGTTGGGTGAACGGGGTTTATTAGCAGGGGATTTAATGCCCTATCTTCGGAGATTGGTTAATTGATACTGGAATTAGACGATGTGGCTGCCACAGAAAGTTTGGGCGCAACCTTGTGGCAACGCTTGCCTGAAAAAAGCTTGGTTTTTTTAAACGGTGAATTAGGCGCGGGAAAAACTACGCTAGTGCGGGGTGTATTAAGAGCGGCAGGTTATCAAGGTGCGGTCAAAAGCCCGACCTTTACCTTAGTCGAAGAATATGAAATTGCAGAGCGAAAAATTTTACATTTTGATTTATATCGCATCAGTGACCCTGAAGAACTAGAATGGATAGGAATAGACGATTACATGGCACAAAAAAGTTTATGCTTTATTGAATGGGCGCAATTAGGCGAAGGGGTTTTGCCATGTCCTGATTTAATTTTAACCTTAACGCTGCAAGGACAAAAACGCCTTGCCCAGCTTTTACCTGTTTCGCAAAATGGGCAAAAAGTGATACAACCGCAATGAAAAAACAATGACCTATTGTTATAATCGCATTCAATTCATCATCGTTTTTTGGGGAGGAGTATGAAATACTTTGGAAAAATAGCTTTCGTTATTTGCTTATACTGGGTTACAACGCAGGTCAATGCCGAACAAGCAAAAATGGATTCTGTCCGATTTTTAACCGATGCGACCCATGCACGCATTGTTTTTAGTCTCTCTGATGCCGTTGCAAAAGGTTTTTTTCTGCTTCCCAATCCTGCCCGCTTAGTGATTGATTTTAAAAATGCCCATTTAGCAAAAAAATTAGCCCAACCGCCGAGCAATCATCCTTTTTTTGCCCGTTTGCGCAGTGCAGAACGCAAAGAAACCGATTTGCGCATCGTTATTGATTTAAAAAAACCAATCGCAGCGCAACATTTGCAAATCAGTAACGGTGGAAAAAAAGGCAATTCTGTCATACTGGCATTGGCAGAACCTTCCGCACCTGTTGTTGCTGAAAGGATTGCTCAAGTGACTGTGCCACAAAAGTTAGCTGCACCGCCTGTTGAAGCACAAGACACAAAAAAAGTGACACAAACTGTTTTTCATCCTGACCATGAGTTAGTGATTGCAATTGATGCAGGACACGGCGGAATTGATGCAGGGGCGCGTGGGCCTGGGGGAACGCAAGAGAAAAAAGTAGTGTTTGCGATTGCGCAAAAATTGGCACGCTTAATTAATAGTCAAGCAGGAATGCGGGCAGTGATGGTACGCAAAGGCGATTATTACATTAAATTGCGAAAACGTATGGATATTGCCCGCGAAGCCAAAGCGGATTTATTTGTTTCCATTCATGCTGATGCCTTTAATGACGCGACCGTCACAGGGGCTTCTGTTTACACCTTGTCCAATACTGGCGCGTCCAGTGAGGCAGCCCGTTGGTTAGCCAGTAATGAAAACGCCTCCGATTTAGTGGGTGGCGTTAGCTTAGATGACAAAGATGATGTATTAGCCTCGGTGTTATTGGATTTATCCCAATCGGCGACAAAAGATGCCAGCCGGAATGTCGCGGCAAAAATTTTGCAATCGTTTCATAAAATTGGCAAATTACATAAAAATGACGTGCAGAAAGCCAATTTTATGGTGTTAAAATCACCCGATATTCCTTCCATTTTGATTGAAACCGCTTTTATTTCTAATCCGAGTGAAGAAACCGCTTTGCGCAGTGTGGTGCATCAAGAAAAAGTTGCTACGGCAGTATTTCATGGTATCACCCATTATTTTGCCGAATACGCGCCAGCTGGCACTCGAATGGCGTTTTCAGAATAAATCCTTTCCCATCCCTTCTTTACCAAAGGAGGGCGTAAAGCTTGTCTAAATTTTAATTCCCCCATGCCTATTCAGCGTTTGCCCCCTCAATTAATTAACCAAATTGCCGCAGGTGAAGTGGTTGAGCGACCTGCGTCTGTGGTCAAAGAGTTATTGGAAAATTGCTTTGATGCAGGAGCGCGACACATTCAAGTTGAAATAGAGCAGGGCGGCGCACGGTTAATTAAAATTCGTGATGATGGCTGTGGCATTGACAAAGACGAATTGGCTTTAGCTTTATCTCGCCATGCCACCAGTAAAATCGCCTGTTTACACGATTTAGAAAACGTGTTGAGTATGGGCTTTCGTGGTGAAGCTTTGCCCAGTATTAGCTCTGTTGCACGGCTCACCTTGATTTCAAAACCCGCCCAACAAACCTGTGCCTGGCAAATGGAAGCAGACGGTGCAGAGCAGGAATTTATCTGCCAACCCGCTTCTCATCCCAATGGCACAACGGTATTAGTGCAGGATTTATTTTATAACACACCAGCACGGCGCAAATTTTTAAAAACCCCCAGTACCGAGTTTGCCCATATTGAAAATGTGCTGACAAAAATGGCATTAAGTCGGTTTGATATTGGCTTTAGTTTGCAGCACAATCAAAAGGAAGTGTTGAATTTAAAAGCCACCGCTGTAAACGACACGCAACGGATTGCCAGTATTTGTGGCACAGAATTTTTGGAAAATAGCTTGCGCATTGATTTTTCTGCTTCGGGTCTCCAGTTGGTTGGCTGGGTGGGAAAAGCCACTTTTTCGCGTAGCCAAGCGGATAGACAATATTTTTATGTCAATGGTCGCTTAATTAAAGACCGACTGGTGGTTCATGCGGTAAAACAGGCTTACCAAGACGTTTTATATCAAGGTCGCCATCCTGTATTTGTGTTGTATTTAACCCTCGACCCCGCGCTGGTAGATGTCAACGCGCATCCTGCAAAACTGGAAGTGCGGTTTCGTGAAGGGCGATTAGTGCATGATTTTTTATTCAGTGCGTTGCACCGCTGTTTGGCGCAACATCGTCCACAAACCACCGTTAATCTTGAAATCACGCCCACCTTAATTGATGAGCCGCCTTATAATCAGGTATCGCGACAATATTATCCGCCACCCAATCAGCAAATAACCTTATCCCCGCAAGTTGCTGAACCCTCTCTGTCTTATCGTTTAGAGAATCGCCATCTTGTAACACCTTCTGAATTAGAACTAGACAAAATAACGCCACCGCTGGGTTATGCGTTAGCCCAGTTACACACCACTTATATTTTGGCAGAAACCCAAACGGGGTTAATTTTAGTGGATACCCACGCAGCACACGAACGGATTGTTTATGAACGCTTAAAGCAACAACAGCAAGCAGGAACGATTGCACAACAGCCGTTGTTATTGCCGCTTAAAATTGTGGTCAGCGTGGTTGAAGCCGATTTAGCCCAACAACAGCAAGATTTTTTTGCCGATTTGGGCTTTGAGTTAAATCGAATTGCTCCCGAGGCATTATTATTGCGTTCAGTGCCTGCGTTGTTAGCAACCGCTGATGCAACCGTTTTGTTAAAAGCGGTTTTAGTGGAGTTAGAAACCTATGGCAGTAGTCAAAAAATACAACAGCAGCTCAATCAGGTTTTAGCCAGTATGGCGTGTCATGGCTCAGTGAGGGCAGGGCGGCAATTAACCCTAGAAGAAATGAATGCGTTGTTGCGCGAAATGGAACAAACTGAGCGTATCGGTCAATGCAATCATGGTCGCCCCACTTGGATAGAACTAAGCCAAACTGAATTAGCCTCCTTTTTTTTACGCGGACATTAAGCTATGCAGTCTCACCCTCCTGCCATTTTTTTAATGGGGCCCACTGCCTCGGGTAAAACTGCATTGGCAGTGCAGTTGGCACAAACACTGAATGCGGAAATTATCAGTGTCGATTCGGCTTTAGTTTTCAAAGGGATGGATATTGGTACGGCAAAACCTTCTTTAGCCGAAAGAGGGGCGATTGCCCATCATTTAATTGATATTCTTGACCCGAGTGAATCCTATTCAACAGGGCAGTTTAGAAATCAAGCCTTGGCGTTAATGACGGAAATAACTGCGCGTGGAAAAATACCGTTGTTAGTAGGCGGGACTATGTTGTATTTTAATGCCTTGTTGGGTGGCTTGGCACAGCTACCTGCTGCCAATCCTGCGATTAGGACAAAACTGGAACGTGAATTAATAGAATTAGGAAAAGAGGCGCAATATCAACGCTTAAGGCAGGTTGACCCGCAAGCGGCAGCGCGGATTCATCCGAATGACCCACAACGTATTCAACGGGCTTTAGAAGTGTATGAAATCAGTGGTAAACCGTTAAGTGATTTTTTTAACGCCGCGCCCGAACAGGTTTTTCCTTATCAGGCGGTAAAACTGATTATTGCCCCTGACGAAAGAGCGGCATTGCACAGCTTAATTGCACAACGGTTTGAGCAAATGTTAGCCGCAGGTTTGATTGAAGAAGTTGATGCTTTATACCAGCGCGGTGATTTAAGTCCCGCATTGCCTGCGATACGCGCTGTAGGCTATCGGCAAGTGTGGGCTTATTTAGCAGGGGAAGAAAATGTAGCCTCCATGACCGAAAAAGCCATTATTGCCACTCGGCAATTAGCAAAGCGGCAATTTACTTGGTTAAGACGGGAAACCCAAGCGCATCACTTAAGTAGTAATGACAGTCAATTAGTAAAAAAAGCATTAATCGCGATAAAAACAGCCTTTGTTCAGAAAACAGACTACTTGTAAATTATAAATTTGCCCCCACGCTGACATAAAACCGCAGTCGCCGCCTATTTAAGGTAAATAGTGATTAAACGATTGCTTTTCGTTGTATAGTGGTAGCGCATTAGAGTCGCTAAATAAGAAATAATAAGGAGAAACTGGATGTCAAAATCTCAAAACTTACAGGATACTTTTTTAAACACCCTTAGAAAAGAGCATATTCCTGTGTCAATATTTTTGGTAAATGGAATTAAATTGCAAGGCAAAGTCGATTCATTTGACCAATATGTCATTATGCTAAAAAACACGGTCAGCCAAATGGTGTATAAACACGCGATTTCAACCATCGTGCCAAGCAAACCTGTCAGAATGAGTCCTGAAGACGACTTAGTGGACGAGCAATAATTTTTAAAGGAGAGTGCCTTTGTTTGAGCGTCCACAAACAGGGGGTGAACGGGCAATTTTGGTTCACCTGACCTTTCAAGCCGATCAAGAAGATTTGCAGGAGTTAAAAGAACTTGCCAAATCAGCTGGAGCTGACCCTGTTCATGTTGTAACGGGCAATAAACACCGCCCAGACCCTAAGTATTTTGTGGGTAAGGGAAAGTTGGAAGAGTTAAAACTCGCGCTTGCAGAACATCAAGCCGACAGCGTGTTGTTTAACCATCCGCTCAGTCCCAGTCAAGAGCGCAATCTTGAGCAAGCTCTTGAGGTGCGGGTTGTGGATAGAAACGGCTTGATTTTAGATATTTTTGCCCAACGAGCGCAAACCTTTGAAGGTAAATTGCAAGTTGAATTAGCGCAGTTAAAACATTTATCAACCCGCTTGATTCGTGGCTGGACGCATTTAGAACGGCAAAAAGGCGGTATCGGAATGCGCGGCCCGGGTGAAACCCAATTAGAAACCGACCGCCGTTTAATCGGGGTGCGAATTGATTTAATTCAACGTCGCTTAGAAAAAGTAGCCAAACAACGCCACCAAAGTCGCAGTCAGCGTAAAAAAGCCGAAGTTCCCTCACTTTCATTGGTCGGCTACACCAATGCGGGTAAATCGACCTTGTTTAATCAATTAACAGGCGCGGCCGTGTATGCGGCTGACCAGTTATTTGCCACTTTAGACCCTACGCTGCGCAATTGTTCCTTAGCCGATGGCACTGAATTAGTTTTAGCCGATACGGTAGGCTTTATTCGCCATTTGCCGCATGAATTGGTTGCCGCCTTTCGTTCAACGTTGCAAGAGGCCAGTGAGTCGGACTTATTGCTGCACATTATTGATGCCAGTGCGCAAGATAGAGAGGAAAAAATTGCCCAAGTTAATCAGGTTTTAAAAGATATTGGGGCTGAAAAAGTCCCGCAGTTACAAATTTTTAACAAAATAGATTTGTTGGATAATGTAACGCCCCATATTGATTGTGATGAACAAGGCAAACCACAGCGGGTTTGGCTGTCAGCGCAAACGGGAGCGGGAGCAGAATTACTCTATCAAGCCTTAGCCACGCTTTTTCACAGTACCAAAGTGGTTAAAAACTGTCATTTATTGGTTAGCCAAGCCGACATCTATGTTAAATTATTCAGATTAGCGCATATTTTGTCTGAGCAATTAAATGACGATGGCAGTAAAGATGTGTGCATTGAAATAGATAAAAAACATTTAGGCTTGTTAAAAACAGTGCAGTTGCGCGAAACAGTTTAAAAGTGCAGCGGTTTTTTGAAAAAAACTAGGTAAATAATCGTAAATTTGCTTATTTACGATAGAATAACAGGCTTTAACGACTTATCTTTTTTACCGCACTGTCGTTTTTAGTAAATGAATGATTAATTATTTGAATAATCTCAATTTGGAGCATAACTATGTCCTGGAATAAACCCGGCGGCGATGATAAAGACCCGTGGAGTGGTCGCGATGATCAAGGAGGTCCCCCTGATTTGGATGAGGCAATTCGTTCATTACAAAAAAAATTGATAGCTTTTTTTGGTGGAAATAAAGACGGTGATGGTAATGACACAAACAATAGCGGTAGCGGTGGCATCAGCCCTAATAGCTTGGCAATTGTCGGTGCGGTGGTGGTTGGGCTGTGGGGAATGAGTGGTTTTTATATTGTTGATGAGGGTAATCACGGGGTTGAAACGCGGTTTGGTAAATATATTTCAACAACCCAAGCAGGTTTAAATTGGCATATTCCAGCACCCATTGAACAAGTTGAGATTGTTAATGTCAAAGAACAACGCTTTATCGAAGTCGGTTATCGCTCTAACGATAGACAAAATTCTGACGGCAGTGTGCCAAAAGAAGCCTTAATGTTAACCAAAGATGAAAACATCATTAATGTTCAGTTAGCGGTGCAGTATCAAGTTAAAGATGCTAAACAATTTTTGTTTAATGTGGTCAATCCGACCGCAACTTTAGTGCAAGTGACCGAAAGTGCAGAACGTGGCATTATTGGCAGTAATAAAATGGATTTTGTGTTGACCGAAGGACGAAGCGAAATTGTCACGCAAATTAAACATGAAATTCAAAGTGTTGTTGATTTATATCAAATGGGAGTACAAGTCACCAGTGTGAATTTGCAGGATGCCCAACCGCCTGAACAAGTCCAAAGTGCTTTTGAGGATGCAATTAAAGCGCGTGAAGACAAGCAGCGGTTAATTAATGAAGCCGAAGTTTATGCCAATGATGTTGTCCCCAAAGCTCGCGGAGCCGCTGCACGAAAAATACAAGAGGCGCGCGGCTATAAAGAACAAATCATCGCCCAAGCCGAAGGCGAAGTCAGTCGTTTTACGCAACTGTTGGTGGAATATAAAAAATCACCCAGTGTAACGCGGCAACGGATTTATTTGGAAACAATGGAATCGGTGTTAAGTAAAGCTAATACAGTGACAGTGGATGTAAAAAATAACAATATTATGTATTTGCCACTGGATAAAATAACCCATACTGAACTTGCGCAGGAAACAGAAACTCCCGAAGATATAACACCTACAGTATCAACGCGGCGAGTCAGTGTGCTTCCTCCGATTGTTAGACCTTCCTTGCAAGATGTGCCAGAACAGCGTGGCAGTAGTGAAAGACAGGGGTTTGCGCGTGAAGAAAGGGGACGGCAATGAACCAAAATAAAATTTTACTCGCCATCGCAGGTGTGTTGTTTATCGCCATGACCTGTGTTTTTACGGTTCACGAAACTGAAAAAGCCATTAAATTTCAACTTGGCGAAATAGTGCGCGATGACTATAAACCTGGTATTTATTTTAAATGGCCGTTCATCAATAATATTAAAAAATTTGATGCGCGTGTACAAACCATGGGAACACAGCCTGAACGTTTTTTAACCGCTGAAAAGAAAAACGTGATTGTGGACTCTTTTGTTAAATGGCGAATTGGCAATGTCAAAACCTTTTATACGGTGGTGGCAGGTGACCCTAGTCAAGCTAATTTGCGCCTAGATCAAATCATCAAAGATGCGTTTCGCGGTGAATTTAGTAAGCGCAATATCAAGCAATTGGTCTCAACAGACCGAGCCATTATCCGTGATTTATTGATTAAAAACTCATCTGCAATAGCGGCTGCTCTAGGCTTGGAAATTATTGATGTGCGGGTTAAACGTATTGATTTACCGCCTGATGTGAGTAATTCAGTGTATTTAAGAATGGAAGCAGAACGGGCAAGAGTGGCGCGTGAGTTTCGTTCACAAGGTGCTGAGGCGGCTGAAAGAATCCGTGCGGATGCCGACCGGCAACGGGTTGTTACTTTAGCTAATTCATTTCGTGATGCTGAAAAATTGCGCGGTGAAGGGGATGCGAAATCGGCTGAAATTTATGCCACCGCTTACGGAGCAGATTTAGAGTTTTTTACTTTTTATCGCAGCATGAATGCCTATAAATCAGTCTTTGCTAATCCAAACGATGTCATTGTATTAGAACCTAATTCAGACTTTTTCAAATACTTTAAAAAGCAGCAATAACTTAAAATTGCGTTTTCTCAAACATAACGCTTAAACTAAAAACGCTCCGCGATTGTGGGGCGTTTTGTGTGAAGGGATAAAGATAAATGTTACAAAAAGACCCTTGGCTATTACCCGATGGTATTGAAGAAATATTACCTGAGGAAGCAAGTTATTTAGAAAGTTTACGCCGCAATCTGTTGGATATGTTTGCTTGTTGGGGTTATCAATTGGTGATTCCCCCTTTTATGGATTACTTGGATTCGCTTTTAACAGGCTCAGGGCATGACCTTGAATTGCAAACCTTTAAACTAACCGACCAACTGACAGGCAGGCTGCTAGGCGTGCGAGCCGATATGACTCCACAGGTAGCACGGATTGATGCCCATAATTTGCGCCATTTACATCCTACGCGCTTGTGCTATGAAGGAACAGTTTTGCACACCTTGGGCGATGCGTTGGAAAAAACCCGCAGTCCACGACAGATTGGAGCTGAACTTTATGGTCATGCGGGGAAAGAAAGTGATTTAGAAATCATCCAATTAATGTTGGAAATGCTGGCTATTGCAGGCTTGCAAGAGGTACATCTTGATTTAGGTCATGTGGGGATTTATCGGGAATTATCCGCACAAGCAGGTTTAACGCCACACCAAGAAACCCAATTATTTGAGGTGTTGCAACGCAAAGCGAAAACCGAATTGCTGGAATTAGTCGAGAGTTACCCGATAGCGGACAGTGACAAAACCCTGTTGTTGGCGTTGTTTGAGCTTAATGGCGATAGACAGGTTTTAACCAAAGCCCAACAATTATTTGCCAATGCAACCGATACCGTCAAACAAGCCTTAGCTGATTTACAGGCGATTGCCGATAAATTAACCGTTTTATTTCCGTCCTTGCCGATTAATTTTGATTTAGCCGAATTACGCGGCTATCACTATCATACAGGCGTTGTATTTGCCGCCTTTGTACCCAGTGTTGGACGAGAAATTGCCCGTGGTGGGCGGTATGATAATATTGGTAAAGTGTTTGGACGCGCGCGAGCGGCGACAGGTTTTAGTGCAGATTTAAAATTGCTCGCAGCTCTTAGTCAACCTAGTGAAATAGATGACTCTGCATCGGTGATTTTTGCACCTGCTGATGAAGACAACGCTTTATTTGAAAAAATCAGACAACTAAGAGCGGTTGGGCAGATTGTCATTCAGCAATTGCCTAATCAAGTCGGTGATGCGCACACTTTAGGGTGTAATGCCGTTTTAGAAAAAAATAATCAACATTGGCTTGTTAAGCCACTAATTTAAGTTGGAATCATGATGGGAAAAAATGTTGTAGTCATTGGTACACAATGGGGTGATGAAGGGAAAGGCAAGTTAGTCGATTTATTGACCGAACAAGCTCATGCGGTGGTCCGTTTTCAGGGCGGACATAACGCAGGGCATACCTTAGTTTTAAATGGTGTAAAAACAGTTTTACACTTGATTCCCTCCGGCATTTTGCGTGACCATGTGCAGTGCATGATTGGCAATGGCGTAGTGTTATCGCTTGAGGCTTTACTGGAAGAAATTGCCGTTTTAGAAAAATTAAATATCTCGGTGCGTAATCGGTTAAAAATCAGCGAAGCGTGTACCTTGATTTTACCGATTCATATTGCGATTGATAAAGCGCGTGAAAAAGCCCGTGGTGAAAAAGCGATTGGCACGACAGGACGTGGCATAGGGCCTGCGTATGAAGATAAAGTAGCGCGGCGGGCTTTGCGGGCAGGTGATTTATTAAACCCTGCTGTTTTTGCCCAAAAATTGCAAGAAATGATTGAATTTCATAACTTTATGTTAGTCAATTATTATCATGAACCCGCGTTGGATTATCAGCAAATTTTGGATGATACGCTAAAATTAGCCGAACAGATTAAACCGATGCTCACCGATGTCGGCGAGTTGTTGTATGTCTATCAAAAAGCGGGCAAAAAAGTGTTGTTTGAAGGGGCGCAAGGGGCGTTATTAGATGTTGACCACGGCACTTATCCTTATGTCACTTCCTCAAGCACCACCGCAGGCGGCGCTGCAACAGGCACGGGTGTAGGGCCGTTAAGCATTGATTATGTGTTAGGCATCACCAAAGCCTATTCAACACGAGTAGGCAATGGGCCTTTTCCAACCGAATTGTTTGATGAAAATGGCGACCATTTAGGAACAAAAGGACACGAATTTGGTGCGACAACAGGACGAAAACGCCGTACTGGCTGGTTTGATGCGGTGGCAATGCGCAAATCCGCGCAACTTAATAGTTTATCAGGGATTTGTTTGACTAAATTAGATGTGTTGGATGGATTGGAATCAATTGGTGTTTGCACCGCTTATACGATTGATGGAAAAACTACCGATACCGCACCACTGGGTGCCGAGCAATATCAGGCTTGTGTGGCAGTAATTGAACAATTACCCGGCTGGACAGAATCAACCGCAGGTATTACAGAGTATGAAAAATTGCCCGAAAATGCAAAAGCCTATATTTGTAAAATTGAAGCATTAATTGGTGTTAAAGTAACAATCTTGTCAACAGGGCCCGATCGTAATGAAACAATTGTTTTAGAACACCCTTTTGATTAATAACTGTATTAACAATGTTGAGTGGATGGATTGAGAGTAAGAAAATGGGTTCAAAAGTGCTTGTAAAAATAATAACCGTGCTATTGCTGGTTTTTGCTACAACTGGATGTGTGGAAAAAACTAATAATGTTAAAGAACAAGCATTGTGGCAATGGGATGATGCCAAGCGAACTTGGCTTTATGAGGGCAAACCTGCCGTTATTAGACCGACTGAAGATGAAGTTTGGGCAACGCAAGCAAAAGCGATTAGCTTAACCATTACCTCGCCGCAAGCACTGCATACCTTTGATAAAGCCCCGCGTGCATTGGCAATGAAATTTTTTCAATTAAGTGACCAGACTGCTTTTTTACAGGCTACGCAATCTAAAAGTGGGCTGTTAGATTTGTTAAAAACCGAACAGATTGACTCTACTAATTTAGCAACGCAACGCTTAATCATCTTACCTGGCACAACGCAAACGTTGAGTTTTGATCGGCAAGAAGGGGCGCGTTATGTGGTGGTTATCTTAGGTTATGCCAATTTAAAGCAAGAGCAAATCTTTCGTTTAATTCCAATTGTGCCGATAAATAATGAAGTCGCTGTCGATAAATCTAACCCCTTTTCAGCGGCTTTAGATTCTTTTTTTAAACCCAAAAGTAATGCTCCAGAACCCAAAGCAACCAAAGACATGGTGCATCCTGCACAACTTAAATTAAAACTTTCCTTAGCTGACAGCAGTATTGATAAACTGGAAATTGAGGTGCAATAAATTAAGTGTTATTCGCCTTAAAATCTAGCCCATTTTTAGACCAAAATAAAACCCTGCCACAGAACTTACCCCTTTTCCTGTAATTCTGGATAACCGATTGACTAAAAAGCTGCCTGATTGTTGGGCAGCTTCTGTCGCAACATTTGCCGCTCCTTGTAAGGTTGCATCACTCACGGTAAAAATGCCATAGGACTCGCTTAAAAATGACAACACAATCGCTCCGCCTGCAATAAAGAGGGCTAGTTTGAGCATTTTTTTAGCAAAGTAACCCACCGCCAAGCCAACCATAAAAGGTGCGCCAACATTGGGAATCATAAAAGCGGCTGAAAAAAAATCAGGACTTTGCAAGCTTGTGATGAGTTGTTCTTTCATAATAAAGGTTGTTTTTTAAAATTAAATTTAGGTTAAAGAATGACAGTTTCAATATGAAGCCGACTTTCCAATTATCAAATCTAAACACTCAATCAACTATGAATAACGACACAAAACGCATTGTATTAGGCATTGAATATGATGGTAGTCAGTTTTTTGGCTGGCAATGGCAAACAGGTAAACGCACCGTGCAAAGCGTTTTAGAACACGCACTCTCCAACGTTGCCAATCACTCCATTAGCGTAATTTGTGCAGGGCGCACTGACTCAGGTGTTCACGCCTTAGAACAAGTGGTGCATTTTGATACCTCTGTACAACGGGATTTACACGCTTGGGTGATGGGGGGAAATCGCTACTTACCTGCGGATGTGCGCATTATTTGGGCAAAACCTGCGCTGGGTGATTTTCATGCCCGCACCAGTGCGATTGCCCGTTTTTATCGCTATCGCATTTTAAATCGCCCCATGACATCGGCTTTATTACGCGACCAAGCCACGGGTTGTGCAGTGCCATTGGATGAGCAAAAAATGCACCTTGCAGGGCAAGCTTTATGTGGCACTCACGATTTTTCCTCGTTTCGGGCGCAAGGCTGTCAATCAAAAAGTCCACAACGGCGGTTGTATTTTCTCAAGGTTTATCGTGAGCAACAGCAAGTCATCATTGAGGTGTGTGCGAATGCGTTTTTACATCACATGGTGCGAAATATCGCAGGGGTGTTGATGGAAATAGGTGTGGGTAAACAACCTATTGAATGGACACGCGCTTTACTAGACATTAAAGACCGCAGTCAGGGTGGCGTGACAGCCTCACCAAAAGGGCTGCATTTAGCCGCTGTTTATTACCCTGAGCGTTATGGGATTGAAAAACATCCTATTTTTAATCAATTGCCCAGCGATGCAAAGCGATTTGATTAAAATTACAACGCTGGCACACTGCCTAATTCGCGGCGTTTTTTCAAAATCGCATTAAACCGTTGGGTCAATTCCAGTGCATGAGGGTATTTTTTGGACACCATCAAGTGTAGATACTGTGAACCAAAAGGCTTTTTAAGCACCCCAAATTGCGCGACTTCTTTTGGATAGCGTTTTTTAATCAAAAACCAACCCACTAAATCATTGGTTGCCACTAAATCAACCCGATTTGCATACAATTTAACAATGTTCTGTTCATCAGAGGTCACATATTCAACCTTCAATTTTGCGCTCATAAATAATTGCTCATACCAATACCCCGTTACACCACTGATGCGATAGTTGCCTAATTCTTCTAATTGGGTGTAATCAATCCCTTTCGGGTACACTTTTTTATTATAAATAAACACATAGGAAGAATTCATAATCGGGTCAGAATAATCAAATTTTTTGTGGCGTTCTTTCGTATACGCATAAGGAATAGCCGCAAACGCCTCGCCATCGGCAACAATCGACTCAACACGCTTCCACGGGGCAAAAATCAAGGTTGTTTCCAACTGCATCTCTTTAAAAATGCTGGTTACAATTTCACTAAATTGCCCCTGCGTTGCAGAAGATTCTGAAATATAGGGTTCCCAATTCGCTGTTGCTAAGACAATTTTTTTATCCGCATACGCATGAATAGAATAAAGTAATCCGCCTAGTAAAAATAGAACTCGCAAATCTTGCCACATTTAAGCACTCCTTAAGTTTTAGCACTGAATTGTATCGCTATTTTACAAGCAGATACAGGACAAAGACGTGACCATAACTTACTGATTAGTCATTAGTAAAAGTAAAAAGCCTGCGAAAAAATGCTAGAATAGTCCCGTCACTTTCTTCTTTTTTCTTAAAAAATGAAACCATCACCGCTTGTTAAAAAATCGCTTGCTTTTCAATTACTAAAAGTTGTTTTTTCAATTTATTTAATTATCACGGTTGTTATTACATTGATTCAAATGGTCAATGAATACTTATTAGAAACGCATTTTGTTGAAGACAGTTTAGTGGTCAGTCAGTCTATTTTTCAAGACAG
>JFJP01037336.1_pt1 | contig 37830 bp, 31 predicted proteins | sample 431651 | NCBI WGS metagenome assembly JFJP01 (sample SAMN02602958, study PRJNA72255) | Microbial mat metagenome, whole genome shotgun sequencing project. | biome: fresh water; feature: sink hole; material: water; isolation source: purple microbial (photo- and chemosynthetic) mats found in... | reverse complement strand
TATATTTGTCGTATTTAAAAAAAATATGACTGGACAGACCTTTGGAGATGTATATTTTAAAGAAAATGATAAACCTATTCTAATAGATTGCATATTTGCATTGCCCAAATCATATTCTATACTAGCTGAAAATGGCTGAACAACAAAAATTAAAGGCTTTTATCTTCTAGGATTCCCTTTATTTCTAAATGCAAGCCCTGGAGAAATTCCTCATTTATTTTAAAAAATTTGTATATTGGAGCATAGCTATCTTCTAGTTCGCCGCGCGATTTATAAAAATCAAAGTCTAGAGAGAAAAGCAAAAAAGTTCCTGGCTCATTCAGAGATCGATTAATAGCATTTTTTCCGCTAAAGAAAAAGTAAATTTGATAACTTTCTTTGAAAATGCTAGTTCTATCTTACCTAAGATTACTTATAAGGGCGTTAAAGTACACTATATAGTGTACTTTAACGCCCTTATAAGTAATAGAAGCATTCAAGACACAGAAGCTAGTAAGGCATAATGCTAACCTTACGGTTCTTATCGATACCGTACAAAAACAACAGGCTAACTATCGCGCAAAAAGACTGAACTTAGCAGCTTCGTTAAATTTTTAACTTAGCACACATGCCTATAATAAATAAACAGATTAAAAAGAATACTCCTTAGCTATGCTTGCTTAAAATAAGGAAGGCTCGGCTGTTTTTTAATAAGCGATCCTTTTTCGAGCTATTTCCACGAGTCTTCGTGTGCTTTTATTTTTTCGACATGAGCCTGAACTCGTTAGAGCCGAACTTACAGAAAAGTGTGTAGTGTATTGTTATATTCATTACGGTTGGTGTGTTACGCACGACGCTGGCTTATACTACTATGTTATGCTCTCGAAGAAGAAAGACCATCAAAAACATGTTTTCTTTAGTAAAACTACTTAAGTAGCGTGCTCTTCAAAGCATAAAGATATTTTTTATCTCTTGGTACGCCACAGCTTGCGGGTTTAACAATTAGACCTTTTTTTAGACAAGGCCATGTCTTCGATACACCAGATCGCTATCTTCCCTCGGATGAACTTTCTTCTCCGCTAGAGAAACCTTTCGCTATAACGAAACAAGCCTTTACTGCTCTAGCAGAATACTTTAAGCCGAATCTCTCGAATTGGTATATATATGCTAGGCGCTGAGCCCCGCGATAACGTTGAAAAAAGAATCGGAGAATTGGTATAGGAATAACGCGTATAATTCATTCTCAGACGCATTAATTACGAATATTGCGGCGTATGGGTTACCGGTAGCGTCAACAATAGTCAATGAAAAATCAACGTGAGGTGCATCAATGTGGATACGTTTTATTGCGGGTGACCGCGGGAATAAAATTCTATAAATAGCATGCTCTACAAATTTTTCTGCAAAAAGTAAAACAAAGTGCGCATTAAATTGCGTATGTTCAAAAAAAAATTCATGATACAGATTCCCGACGCCCCGCATACGCCAGAAGATAACTCTAGCACTAGAGTTCGTTAGCTCTAAGGCTTGAAATAGCTTGAGGAGCCGTACACGGGGCGGCGGGGGGGGGGCACTTACCCCCCCATAAATAAACAATGCGCAGCGCGCTCCGCGGGCTGTGGGCCTAGATAAAACGATTACTGTTGCGCAGTGATCATAAACCGCTATCCTTGAATGCGCGCAACGTTGCTTAAACTTGGTGTACTTGGTTAACTTGACTTATTCTTTTTCGAAAGTTGTTTAACTTTCTCCATTTCATCTGAAAGTTCTTCTGAAATTCTACGCAGATCATTAAAATAGCACTCATACTCTTCAAAAATAAAAAATGTATAAAATAACAAAAACAATCAAAAAATAATAGTAAAGAAAGCTGAAAACTGGACTGTAACTACAAAAAATGTATGCAATACTTCATAAATTCAGTAACCACAACGAGCGGGAAATGCGATTACAAAAAAATAAGAAACAGAGCGTAGCGTGGGCCTAACGGCGCAAACCTCTTCTCAAAACGAGTCACCTGAAACTTGAGCTCTTAATGGAATAACGTGTAGAATAACTGCATCATGCATCATGCAATAAACAACAAACATTAAAATAATGCGCACAAACTGGACGAAAAGTCTAGTAAAGAATGCGGCAACGCCAATATAATCATAGACTAATTCAAAAAAAAAACTAGATGTGTTGGCAACGCCACGCAGATAAGCTACGAATAGCGTTCCAAAATCGAAAATAAGGTTACAGGGCATCAATAGTAGAATTAAAACAACAAAGGGCAAACATAAAAAATAATAATAAAAACAAACAAGTAGCATCGTCAATTGCGAATAACTCCTTTTCGGCCTCGGCAGACATATTAGCTATTGAATAATCCGTATCTGCTTGAAACTCCTCCTTATTTTTCGAAAAAAAAGAACAAAAAAAAGCGATAAAAATACAAGCAAGCATGGCGGAAGCCATAAGCTGAGAGCCCAGATGAAGTGGTACAATTAATGAGTTTTTTTCTAAAAAATCTAAAATAGCTAGCTGAAACTTAATAAAATTGCGTAATATAAAGTTTGCAGACAAGTTTTTTGCAATAGGAACCGAATTCGGATGAAAAAGTGCAAACATCGTTGGATCGAGTAAACCCATCGTACGCCTTAAGTGGTCTTCAGTTAACTCTAGTCTAAAAGCAAAATTTTTGAAAAAGCTATCTAATACGGAGCTCATAAAAAATTCAAAACCAAAGATTACAATTGAAAATCGGATCATAACTTCGTATAAAAAAAAAAAATTGTTGTCAAATAATCAATCCGAAAATTCGAAAGATTTTACAACTAAATTATACGCAAACACTGCCTGCGAAACAGAGTACACCCAGTCTATACTAGACCAAACAATATTATGTAAAGAAATGATTTCTAAAAATTGAGTAATAGTTTCAAGAGAAAACTTTAGCATTAAAAAGCTGGTTTTAAATTTTTAGATACTCGCGAAGACTTCATAAAAAAAAAACTTATAAAAAAAAACAGAAAATGTCTCATTCAGCAACACGGGAAGAAAAAAAAAACATAAATCTGGGCTCATTTCTGGGTAAAGCAACCCACAAAGGTTGGGCTGATTAAGCAAATGTCTTAAATGGCGCTGAGCGGCTGCTCTGCTTAAAAAAATAACTTTAAACGACTTACGTTTAAAAACGTTTATAATAAGCGCGCAGTCCGCTTTTTGTAAAAACTTATAGAATAAATAGTCTTTTTTTGAAAAACAAAAATTTAGTTCACCAACACTTGAAAATTTGAGACATCGGCTATTAAAAAAAAAAATATTGTGCTTGTACGCATGGACAACTTCTACTATTTTTTTTAAAAAAAGTAAGCATAAATTATTAAAAAAAAAAAAATCAGTGTTTAAACTCTTGCAAAAAATTTGTTTTTGCAGTAAAAATAAAAAAGTAAAGGAAACTTTATTCGCAGAGGATCTTCTGAAAAAAAAATACTCTTTCGGTTGAAAAAAAAATTTTTTCCTCTTTAATTTAAATAAAAAAAACACAGGGCCTACTTGAGGTGAACTGGATTCGAACCAGCGCTGGTTTCCCAATAGATTTACAGTCTACCGCCTTAACCGCTCGGCCACCACCTCTAAATGATTTTTGTTGGTTAATTCAATTGAGCATAGATTACTCTAGACATTTCTGTCTTTTTATAAAAAATGCTCATAACACCAGTGTTCTTCTGGCTGAATTATTAGAAAAATTATTCAAGCGTCTTTTGATCTTTTTCCTAACACGTAGACCTTAAACACCCCAGCGTAGCATTTTATCAATACAACTAAGTAAATAATATACCATAGGCTGGCTCTTCTCGGTCCTCTCGTACTGGCATTGAATCCTGAAATTTTTCTTAAATAGCATAACAGATAGGGACCAAACTGTCTCACGACGTTTTAAACCCAGCTCACGTATGACATCGAGGTGCCAAACGAATTCTTTAATAGGGACTCTCAGAATTCATCAGCCTGTTATCCCTAGCGTATCTTTTATCCGTTGATCGATGTTAAACTCACGTTTTTAACACCGGGTCACTATAGCAGGCTTACACCCTTAGTATATATGTACATACACCAATCAAGCTTTATACTTATATTAATAATTTCTAATAAAAATTAAAAAATAAAGCCTTATGCACACCTCCGTTACTATTTAGGAGGTAACCGCCCCAGTCAAACTAACAATCTAGATCGCGGCAGTAAACCTACTGCTTAAGAATATAAAAAAAAAAAAGTAGTTTCACATCGTTGCACTAAAAAGTACTCCTACATTTCTCGGTTTTTTTTTTTAATTTTTAAATCTATACTTCAGTAAAGATGCATAGGGTCTTTCCGTCTAATACTCCATTCGACAGGTCGGAACTTACCCGACAAGGGATCTTGCTACCTTTGGACCATCAAGGTTATGGCCGCCGTTTATTGGTGCTTAAATCCCGCAGCTTTCACCGCAAGATGCTCGCATTACAACACCGGGCAGGAGTCAGATTCTATACTTCGTAATTAAACTTTGCAGAATCCTGTGTTTTTATTAAACAGTCGCTACCCCTTATTTTTTTTTTTGCTTAAAATTTAAGCCCTTTTTATCCCGAAGTTACAAAGTCATTTTGCCGAGTTCCTTCAAAACTATTCACTTTTTTGTTGTCATCTGCTCGACTAGTCTACTCGTGTTAGAGTTAGTACGTTTTGCTTTTAAATTTTTTCCAGGCGCTATTTACACGCATAAGCTAAAAACTTACCCGTCTATGCAGCGCTTTATTTAAAAGTCCTCATTTTTTTTTTTTTTCAGCATAAGCTTAAAAATTAGAGAACGACTCACGCCTTGTAAGATTATCATCACAAGACAAACCTTAGACATCAAACAGAAACGATTTTAACGTTTCATGTGTTACTCATGCTAGCATTTTTAATACTGATATCTGCAGAAAACTTTACAGCTTTCCTTCAACGACATACAGCACACTCCGCTACCGCTTTTTTTTTTAAAAAAAGCTCGTTGCTTCAGCGTTCCCTTAATCTTATTAATCTTCGAAAATACTCGACAAAAAAAATACTTCACTTTTTTAAAAATTACTAGTGAGCTTTTACGCTTTCTTTAAAGGGTGGCTGATTCCAAGCCTACCTCCTAGCAAAGAAATCGAGTATCTTCTTTAACTTCAGGGAGCTTACAAGCTTTAGCAATCGATCTGGGCTGTTTCCCTCTCGTCTATGGACCTTTGCGCCCATAGACTGCTTATTTAATTTTTTTTAAAAAATTGGCAGATTCTTTAAAAAAAGAAGAACTCTAAAAAAAGATTACACTACCTTTTTAAAAAAAAAAAAACATCTCTACTTCAATAGATTTCGCGGAAAACCAGCTATCACCAAGTTTGATAAGCCTTTCACCCCTAACAACAGCTCATCTCAAAATTTTGCAACATTTACGAGTTCGGCCAAAAGCCTGGCCATTGTTAGATCACTTGGATTCGGGTAATATTTATATAACTAAAACTTCTTCAATACGCTTTGTTTTTAGCTCGCTATATAAATATACTCGCTAGCCCATTATACAAAAGGTACGCTAGGACAAAAAGCCCTAGCTGATTCTAGTACTAAGTTTCAGGTTCTTTTAAAAATTTTATAAATTTCTTTTCACCTTTCCCTCGCGGTACTTTTCTCTGTCAAAATTTAAAAAAATAGTCATACTGTGTGAAAGAAATTTCAGACTTATAAAATTATAAATCTTACTTTAAAGCCACTTGAGAGAATCGAACTCTCGTATTCGGGGAATGAGCCCGACCTGAGACCACTCGAGCGACGAAAACTTCTCACGGGGCTAGCACCCTCTATGGCACGCTATTCAAAGCGTTTAAGCTGTCTACAGTACTTTTACTGACTAAAACTTTTCGCTCGCCGCTACTAGGTTTTCTCAATTGAATTTTTTATTATTAACTACTCTGATGTTTCATTTCGTTATCATAAAAAAAACTCGTAGATCATAAGCATTTTTAAAAATCAAAAAAAAGCTTCCCTACGATTATCGTGTTTATTTCACGTTTTTTTTTAAATTTGTAGGCATCCACTTAGTACAGTTTACCAACAAGACCAATATTTTATTAACTTTTTCGCTATACATCTTAATACACACAAAACTTTAAATAAACAGATAAATAAACTCTAAAAAAAAAATAAAATAAAATAAAATAAAAATTACTTGAGAAAAAAAAGATTCAAAAAAAAAAACAGAAGAAAACCTAAACTTTGATAAAATCAAAAAATTATCAAAAACTTTTTTTGTAAAAAACTCAATAACAAATTTTTCACAAAAAAAAATACCAAGATATACAAAAACATTGCGGGCAAACATTTCTGCAAATTTTTTTATTATAAAATCAAGATAAAAGCCACTTTGAAAAAAATTAAATAAGTTTACTTTTAAAAAAAAACAATTCAACAAATAAAATTTTAATTTTAGCTCAAAAGCTATAAAATAAAAAAAAAAAAAAATGTAGAGAAAAAAAGAAATAAAAACGAAGCTGCGGCGATAAAAAATTCTTTTTTTGATAAATCTAGGCAAATAACAGGAGCACGCGTAGATGGTAGGCCGAAAATAGCATTAAATCAACCCTTGCTAAATCCGACTAATCCAAAAAAATTTAGGACAGCCATTAAAAAAAAACAACTTAAAAATGATGAAGACAATACAGTATTGAAAATATAAAATTCGCAAGCAAACTTTACGGTTCCCGGAAGCCCAGCAAAAAAAACAACCATAGTGAAGATTAGCAAGCCCAAATTTGGAAATAAAGAAAAAATACCTGAAACAGCAAAAACGGAGCGTACGTGATAGCGTCGATAAATGCAATCAACAAGATAAAACATTAAGCTAGAGAGAATTGCATGCACTGCACTGAAAAAAAAACCACAAAGCGCAATAAACGCATCGCCCCAAAGTAATGTGATCAGGATCAAATTCATCTCTTGAATTGTACAATATGCAACAAGCTTCTTTAAGTCTGATTGGCCTCACATCTTAAACGACGCGTCCACAGCGCCCATAAACGCGATAAAAACAAAAGGCTCTGTGTGAAGTTCTAAGGAAAGCATATTCGCTAGTCTATAAAAGCCAAACATCGCACTTTTTACAAGAAAACCGCTTAAATATATAGAAAATCCGCTTGGAGCTTCGACATGGATTTTTGTTAATCAATAGTGAAATGGCCAGATCGGTACTTTAAAGCCGAAGCCGAAGAATAGTAAGGAAAAAATAAGCAGTGCTTCATTATCGGCGAAAGGGCAGTGCCTAATATTAAACAATGACGACGTTGCTCCGCGGCTAACGACATAAAAAATCGCAATTAAGACGAGAAGTGACCCGACCTGCGTTCAAATAACAAAATATAGACTTGCTTGAATAGCTTTTTTTGAGTAAGAAACGAAATATACAAAAAAAAATGAAGGTAAGACTAATAATTCATAAAAAAAAAAAAAAAGAATAACATCATTAGAGATTACGAATAGAAAAACGAATATAACGAAAAAATTAAAATAAATAAAAAAATTAAAATTAATCAAAGCTAGTCTAGTATCTAAAGTTAACAAAGCTAAAAACCCAACAACATATGCAAGTAAGAGCAGAATAAAGCCAAATAGATCAATCTCAAAACGATACGCAAAAATTTGTAAGCCGTATTGATTACAATAAGCAAAAGTACTCGGAGCATTTACTTCTATTTTATATGCTTCGATTAATCTAAAAAAAAAATAAAAACTTATAGCAAAAAAAATAAATGAACACACATAGCAAACAATATTTATACTCTTAAAAATGAGATTTACCATGTTATAAGCCTGTTTAACTTCAGGTACTCTATAAGAGAAAAAAAAATACGCAGCGCTGATTAAAACAGTCGCTGTTGAAAAAAAAAAAAGATTTAACTTTAGAAAAAGCTGTAAATAAATGCTGGCATTTATGGCTGTCATGAACACTTTAAATAAAAAAAAGAAGTAGTAAAAATAAAAAAAAGGATAAAGCCGTTCATCGCTTAAAAACCAGTTCTACGAAAAAAACTCTATCGAATATAATAATATTCTTCTGTACTAATGCATTAAGCTGGAAAAAAAAAATGCTTAACTGGCCCGAAACTCGCGCGGAAAGATATGCCGCGTAGCTAAACAGTCTAAAGTTCAAAACAAAGCACAGGATGCTGTTTTTATACAGATCAAGATAGTAGTTTTTAAAGAAATTTAACACAGTAGTTGTTAACTGACTGTTTTTTTTTACTTAAAACTAGTCTGCAGGGGGGTTAAATAACACCAATAAACGAGGCTAAAACTTTTTTTTTTCTTATACCATAAATAATTGGCCCGTTCACCTCTCTTCCACGAGGGGTCATGCGTTTTTTTAATAATAAGCAATCGTTCGTAAGTAGCTTAATTCATGAGCCATCAATGCGATTATTGTGCTTAGCTACGCGTACAAGAAACGCACGAGTTTTCTTTCCTTTTTTTAAAAAATTATCCGGTCGAGTCTTTTTTAAAGAAACTCTTAAAAACGCGCCGACAGCGCCTATTTTGTGCCGAAATCCCTTATAAATATGAAATATACCCACTGTTCAAACTCCGCAACTGTCCGCTACTCCTAATCTTGACTCTTTTTGTACCATTCCTGAGAAGATTTTTTTACAATTCGATTCACCGGTTTTCGTAAATTTTGAAAAAAAAGATTTTGTTTGCGTAAAAACTCAAAATTTAACAAATCAGTAAAAAAAGCGTATACTCGCATTTTAGCCCCCAGAGCATTAACAACTAACAACCTTGCTGCGCGTAAAACACCTATACAAATAACCGATGTCAATAAAATTAAAAAACCAAATATAAAAAAAACAAAGCTATTAAAAATATAATAGCTTAAGAAAAGAGCATGAATATCGTTCATAAGAGTACTCGCTAGATAACTATACGCGTCCTCAAACAAAAGACTAAAGTTTAACAAATTAAGCATAGTAGAGTAGTCATCAAAATAAAAAAAAAATAGAAATAAGAAGAAAACATATTTTCAAAAAAAATTTTTTGATTGCAGCAAGGCACCTGTAAAATTAAAAAAAAATAAGAACAAAATCAAGATAAAGAGAATGGTTAGCTCAGCTACTCAAAGAAAACCCGCGAAGAGTTCAATGTTATAACAGCAGAGTAGAATACCCAACCACAGAAAGATTAAAAACATATACACTACTGCATAGAACAACGAGCGCGCTTGCGTAAAATAAAAAAAACTTAGTAGTAAGCCTACTTGAATCGCAACCGCTTCAATCTGTATACTTGTTCAAGGTGCTCAATTTATTACATTAGAAAAGAAGTCTATCATAGCGTGCACTTCGACCTCAGATTTAGGTCGTAAACTAGACGCAATAAACTACGTAATTACTTAACAAATAAAAAAAAAAAACTGGTTTTTCTCAACCCCCAAAAAAAAAAATTGAAATAACCATAGAAAAAAAAAAGAGATGGAAATATTCTCCTAGATAAAAAAGTGCAAAATAAAACCCACCGTACTCTGTACTATAGCCAGTTACAAGCTCCGATTCCGCCTCTGCCAAATCAAAGGGGGCTCGGTTTACCTCTAATAAAAAAATTAGCACAATAGAGGCTATTAGCATAAAAAACGTAGTACAAAGCCAAAAAATCTCCTGCAAACCAACAATTGGCGTAAATGAAAAAGACTCATTAAAAAGAATAACGTTTAAAAATAATAAGCCAAGAAATATCTCTAAGTTAAGCATGAGTACACCACAGCGAACAGATGCCAAAACAGCATACTTATTCCGACTAAAGTAGCCGGCTAACATAATGCAAAGGCCAAAAAGCACTGATAGCATGCAGGCATAAACAATGTTATATTCAAGATCAAAAATAGACATACTGGGACCTCAAACGGAATTAATTCAAAAAGAATAACAAACTGCACCCGCTAACGACGGCGCACCTAAAAACCAGAACTTGTTCGCTTCCGCAGGAATAACGACCCCCTTAACAAAAAGTTTTAGTGCATCAGCTAAATACTGAAGACGACCTTTATAACCAACAAAGTTAGGCCCAACACGACGCTGGATTAATGAAAGGAGCTTACGCTCTAAGAGTGTAACCGCAGCAATAATAAGCGTAACAATTAGCATCAATATTATGTTATATAGTAGCATATTGAAAAATCCTAAAACGCCCACTTAAACGACAACATTATAAAACTCGTATTCATTAAAAAAATTGTTAACCATGTAAACTCTTGCTCTTGCATTAGGAACACCCTTAAACGTGGCGTCGTTATGTTTGTTATAGCTAAGCTTAAAAAAATAATAGTGAACCCGTTTTTGTCATCGCGGGATTCCTAATGTTGAACTAATGTAGTAGCTGTTCTCGAAAAATGCATCAATAAGAACAAAAAAAAAAAAAGTGACTCCGATTAATGTTAAGAAATGTCCGCAAGTAGCAGCACTTTGTCAACCTAAAAAAACTGCGGGGAAGTCATGAATGCGTCTAGGTAGTCCAGAAAACCCTAAAAAAAAAAGAGGAATAAAAGTACTCCAAATTCCACCAGAGTAATACAGCAGGTGCATCTTAGCAAAAAATTTTGAATGGCCAACACTAAATAAAGGGTAAAAATAGTAATAAACTCCAGTAAAGCAACCAGTTACTGCTGCACCTGCCAACATGAGATGAAAGTGCGCAACTACGTAAAAGCTATCATGCATTGAAATGTTTAAGCCTACGTGACTTAATCACATACCTGTAAAACCTCCAGTCAAAAAGAAGAAAATGTAAGAAATTGTAAACAAAAGCGCAGTATCAACCTTGATAGCATTATTTACAAGTGTTAACGTTCAGTTAACAAGCTTAATCGTCGCCGGCAACGAAATCATAATCGTAATCGTACTATACATATTGCGGCTTCTGTGATCTAAACCTACAAGGTACATATGATGTCCTCAAACAATGTAGCCCATATATGCCATTACATATATCGCTCAAATCATATGGTGCTTTGACGCCATGCGACGAGTTCCGCTATAGGGTAGGATAACATTTACAAAACCAAAGGTCGGTATAATCAATATATATACTTCTGGATGTCCAAAAAATCAAAACAAATGTTGAAATAAAATTGGGTCGCCACCGTAAGCAAAATCAAAAAAAGACGTTTGCCAGTGGCGGTCTAAGAGCACCATGATCACTGCGGCTCCTAAAACAGGAGTAACTATAGCTAACATACGTAGAGTCAACAAAATAGCTATCGTAACAAATGGTATCAGCACGCGTCTATTCCTAAGACCTGGCGAAACAAGAGTTCTTCGCGTAATTAATAAATTCGTAAATGAAATCGTCGTGCTAATGCCGGCTAAAACAACGGATACAAGCAAGATGTCCTGCGCCCCGTAGCCAGTAAATTTTGTATTCGACGAAAACGGAGTTATAAAAGTTCAGCCGCTTGCGGTTAGCGTTCTGTTTGAGCACTTACTAAAGTACACTTTCCTGCGTCGTGAATTTGATACTTTATCCGCTAGGAACCAAAAGCTTTCTGGAGATAAAAAAACATCCCTTAACCCTGAAAGTTTTAGTGGATTAAAAAAAAAATTCTCATAAAGAGCATAGTTGAGTTTTTTTCTGCTGCGCCAAAATAAAAAAAAGGAGGAACTATCGTTTAAATAGTCCGTCGAAGCAAACCGGGCTGGCTCCTCTGAAATAGAAAACATGCGCTTAAACTTATTTTTTTCCAACATTGGTAAAAAAAAAGAAGTTTTATCATAATAATGTCAATACTGCGGTCGCAAAAAAGCAATTTTCGCTACAAGAATAAATCCTAACGGCTGTATTCAGAAGCCAATACTATTCAATCGCGGAAATGCGACATCCTTCGAACCTACATGATAGGGAATTAAAAAATTCGCAAAACCGCCGAAAATTATAGGCACAACGACAAAGAATACCATAATTAAGCCATGCGCAGTCATTACCTGCAAATATCTTATGGAGTCCCCCTTAAAAAACGGACTTCCGGGATACGCCATTTCCAGCCGGATCATCGTTGCTAGCGCAGCACCGGATAAACCCGTTCACATACTAAAAAATAAATAATTTATAGCGATCCGCTTGTGATTAATGGTGTATACGTATTTTTTAAAAAAAAATTTACGCATATCATTAGCTTTTGCTAGACTTAGTCAAATAGAAACTAAATAATTCTTTAATAAAAATCCGAGAGAAAGCCTCGCACGGGGTTTCCGAAATTTAGACAACATTAAGCATCAAGTTTCACAAGAACAAAAAATCTATAAGATTAACTTGGAGATAAAAGTACATAAAGCCTGCCCAAAAAATGCAGATAACTACTACAAACACAACTGCAAGAGATAGTGCAGCTCTGGGCTTTATAATGAATATAGCTAGCGCTACGAAAATGTAATATAGCTGTACATGGATTTGTAGTAAAAATAGATATACAAACTTATATAGCATAAGCATAAGCAAACTAAAAAAAATACCGAACAGCTTTAGGTAAAAACTTAAAAAGCTAAAGCCACCACTGAGTAAAACCCATTAAAAAAATTTAAAAAAAAACGTTCTCTAAATTGCGCTGAAAATCATAAATATGAAATATTTAAATACTTTCGTAGTATAAACTTAAACCAAGGATACATAGCGATCCAATTTAATAAGTATAAAATAATAAAATTTTGTAAATTTGCACTAAATAAATACTCTCGTGAATCACTATTCTCTAAAAGCCTATTCGCACTAAAAAATCAGATAAGCACAATAATTATTAAATGCCAAAATTTCGCAACAACGCACACCAAAACATAATTATTTACAATACGCGTTTTTCGAAATTCATTCTCTAAAACTCATTCATAGCTATCCGCGTTGTAGTTTCAAGTAAAATAATCGCAAAAATTTATAAAATGAAAAAACTGGGTAAACTCGACTCAAGTTATATATAATACAAGGGCTGAAATTAGCATTATAAATAAGGAGCAGGTACCGGGCTTTAAAAATTCAAAACTTCCAAGTAAATAGTAAACCAAAAGTATTATTGCTGTTATAAGCAACAGCTTAAAAAAAAAAATTCTAAATGAGAAGAGGTGGCTCTTAAAAAGAGCTTGGTGATCATAAAAGTATAAAACCTCGCTACTAGAGTTAAATGTTAAATAAATAAAACAAACAAAGATAAAACCTTCAAGCAATCAAAAAATGCTAAAGCTCCTTTTTCAAAAACGCGAAATAATCGTAGTAAACTTACTGAAGTTATATCTTTTTAAAAAAAAAACAAAACCCGAAAGTAATAAATATAAAAAAAAAAAAACAGACAATCATGTAAAAAAAATTTTTGCTAATGGTAAAACTTCTAGTGCCAGCTGAGTATATAAAAAAACTGCGACGCTTAAAAAAAAAAAAAAAATTTTAAGGCAAACAGTTTAAAAAAATAAAACCCTGCCCCGTAGAAATAATAAATTTTTTTGCTTAAAAACTCTTCGCGAAATCGACTAATTTTAAAAAAAAAATTAGTAGAGATTCGTTTCCTTAAGCCCAAATAGCCTAAAAAGTATAAAAAATAAAGCGAGCAGAGTGGGGGGGTTGGGGAAGCAGTAATTTTCTTTAGACCTAAACGTTTAGTTCAAGCTTTTTTTTTTCAACCGGCAAAAGCTGCGGCCTCTTCAATGAACAAAAAAAAATAATTAAATAAGCGATTAAAGATATACTCAAAGTTATTAAGGGCTTTCACTAAACAAAACAACAAGGAAGGGAGGACTCGAACCTCCAATGTCAGTTTTGAAGACTAAAGTTTTACCCTTAAACTACTCCCCTAAAAAAAAAAATGGCGCTCAACTTTTGATCTAAAATAATAAAAAAAATATGAGATAATAAAAATAAAAAATAAAACTCATGCGTAAGTAAACTTAATTAAAAAAACATAAAAATAAAAGTATAACCCAATAACAGTTAGCACTGTTAATCAGATACACCAAAAAACTCCAGTTCTATAAGTCTGCCTATTTCTGGAATATCTACTTTTATTATAAAGTGTACTGTTGCGCAAAAAAAAAAAATTTCGTGAAGAAGTAAAAAAATTATTCAATAAAAACAAGTATTCCACTGCTCCAATTGTCGACTCTAATCCAGCGCAGTTAGAACTCAGAGAGCTATTATACTTATTAATCACACTTGCTGGAGAATTCAATTTATTCTTTTTTTCTAAACCCAGAGAAATTTCGGAAAAATGGTTTCTAAGGTTAAAGCAAAGCTTTTTGTGCTTACTTGAAAACAAGAGCTTGCTAACTATAGGTAAATCAGATATCCGTGATAAACTAACAAAATTTACAAAATACGCGCTGTTGCTAATTTTTTTTTCTAAAACGCTTACCTGAATAAAGAAAAAAACTAGTGACTCACGTGAAATTTTTTTAAAAAGGATATTTTCAATAAAGCAAAGAATTGGCATGCGATTAATATAAAAATAAAAGAAACAAAGATTTAAAAAACCTACTTTTCCTTTAGCAGAATCTTTAAAAAATAAAAAAAACCCGGTTTTTTTTTTAAAAAAATTAATTTTTTTAAAAACCCGGGAGTTGCTGTCCAGATAACTAAAATATTTATAAGTCGACTTCCGAAAATTTTTTGAAGTTAAGCCTGGGTTTTTAGCAAAGTCTGCTCGCGCAGAAATACCAATACATAGCTCAAAAACGCTTAATATAAAAAAAAAAAAAATACCCATAAAAAAATTAAAAACATGTTTTTAATTAAGAATATAAAAGAAGAAGAAGAGAAACTTATTCAAGATTGCGTAAACTTCAAAATTAGACTGATAATTTGCGTGTTTTAGAATTCTTTTATTAAAAAAATGAAAAACGAATAAAAATTCGTTTAATAATAAAAATAAAAGAAAGTAAGCCAGTCCAAAAAAAATTAAAAAAAATCAAAAATTTTGAACAAAACCAATGAACCAGGAGAAAAATACTAAAGAAATTTCATACATATAAATGGCGGCATTACTTGTCGCGTTAAGTTATATACCAAGATTAATTTGGTTAGTCCACCGGCAAGTTCCCTTACCAGTACCTTGTGTCAACTTCACTCTAACAACTAGATTTACCTTCAGCTACTTTATTTAGTCTTTTTTTCAAAAAAAAAAAAAAAATAAAAATAAAACCTCTAAGTAAAGCCAGCTCTCTGAGCGTGATGGGCAGTGTGTACAAAGCTTGACTTTTGTTTCACCGTAACTTACTTATTTACGATTACTAACGATTCCTACTTCATACCTTCAAGTTTCAGAAAGTAATCTGCACTGGGGCGTTTTTTTAAAAATGCTCGGGGTTGCGCCTTTGCTTTTTTTTGTTTACGCCTTTGTAACACGTGTGTAGCCCAGCACAAAGAGATCATAATGACTTGACTTCAGCCACAAAACTGTGGGTTGCGTTCGTTATAAAGACTTAACTCTACATTTCACAACACGAACTGACGACAGCCATGCAGTACCGAAAATTTTTTTAATTTAAACTATTAGCTTTAATTAAAAAATTATAGCGCTGGTAAGGTTTTGCGTGGATTATCGCATTAAACCACATGTTCCACCGTTCGTACAAGCTCCCGCCAATTCTGTTAAGTTTCAACCTTGCGACTATACTGCCCAAGCGGGGTATTTTGCGTTAGCTTAATATTCAATACCCATCTTTAACTGTGTGGATTACTAGGGTCTCTAATCCTTATCATTCCCCACACCTTCGCGCATTGGCGTCAGCCAAGCTCTGTAAGTTACGTCAGCTTTGGTTATACCTGTAAACTCACAGCATTTTATCGCTAGATTACAAGTTTAACTTACATAAGCTTAGCTCTAGCTTTTTAAGAGTATTTTAAAAAATAATTGCTTAGTAGTACTCTACTTTTTTAAAAAGCTGCCTTAGCGCCCTGTACGCTCAAATAAGACGAATAACGCTTGCTACTCATGTATTACCGCGGCTGCTGGCACATGTATTGGCCATAGCTTTTCCTCCGGCAAACTATCATCATTTTTACCGAAATACTGCATTTACAGCTACCATAGCCTTCATCTGCACCATCAATTCGCTGGGTCGTGCTGTCGCACATTGCCCAAAATTCCCCACTGCTGTCAAAATAGGGTGCTATTTCATTCCCGTATGTGGCTGATTCCTCTCTCAAATCAACTAAGCATTATAGACTACTTGCGCAAAATCTAATACTAAACACTTTTTTTTACAACACGGCGATTAGAGCTACTATGCACTTAAAATCAAAGCATAAACGGATTGTTTATTTTCCATAATAATTTTTAAGCTTGCCTTTTTATTTAAAAAACTGTTGTAATAAAAAACATTTTTTACTCACCAATACGCTATTATGATAATAATAAAGCTTACTAGAAGCGCAATTATCGATAATTTTACTTGCATGTGTTATGCGTTTAATTAGCGTTAACTCAAAGCTAAGATCACACCCCCAAAAAAAAAAAATGTTTACATCCTTTTAAAAAAAAAATTTTTGTTATCAAACAAAAGTTTTGCCTGCGAATTTAGATTCAAAAGATTTTTTATTAAAAGAGTACAGTAGCTTGTTTAAACCAAAGTGCTGCCATCAAACTACAAAATGCTCGAAAGGCAACGCGCAGATTCGAATTGGCATGTGGTGGTGGTAGCGTCCACAAATTTCAGCACATTGACCGTAATAGAAACCTACGCTATCGCAATAAAATACATGGTGCGTAGATCGTCCAGGAACGCAGTCTAATTTGACACCTAGCGCAGGTATAAACCATGAGTGCACAACATCATATGAATTTGTAATAACAGTTAAATTAACATGCGCTGGTAAAACTAGCGTTTTCTTTGTTCGCAACAATCTTCGAGATAACTGGACGGGCATATCCTCGTGCCTTACCTTATTTTTTTTTAAAGATCTGTAAAGCTTAGACGGGTCAAACTGTATAGAATCTAAAAAATTGGTTGAAACGAACGCAGGTCTATCCGAAAACTTTAAACCGCCGGCTTTAAAGTCATCTGCGTTTTTTAAAAAACGCATGCGCTGAGGAATCAACTTTTTTCTTTTGTAGCGCTTCTGCTTTAATACTAAAAATGTCTGCTCGTTGGGAACTTTTTTAACAAAAGACTTCTCCTTATTAAAAAAAACATTTATAACGTCATAATTTTTTTTTTCTCAAGTCGCAGATTTCTCTAAATCTAAAAATGCTTTAGAAATTAAAATCGGCTGGTGGCTAACATTTAATCGTTTGTGGAATCGACTCGTTTCAAAATTATCAAATTTTTTTTTTGAAAAATTTACATATTCAACTGCGGCAGTTGAAAATTTTTTTAAAAAAAAGGAGCCAGAATTTAAATTCAAGTACCGATTTTTCTGCGCGGAGCAAAATCATTTTTTGTCAAAAAAAAGATTATAGCTATCCCCGATAGAAAAACTATTTGCTTCCTCTGCGAAATTGGGCTCTACGAAAAGCTCAACAGTAGAAAATTTTTCTGCACTATGTAAACTAGGCGAATGACCAAGGTGACTAACATGCATTGAAACTGCGCGAGGGCTGCGAAAGGGAACAAAAAACTTGCGCAATCGCAAATTCGCTTTTGTTAATTTACGACTACTATAATCAAGCGTATCTAAAAATGAGTCTGTGTGAAGATTGCTATACTTAATAAAATTTTTTACATAGCTATCTCAATAATTTTTTAACCAAGCATTCTGGCTGCGCAGTTTTATCGCATATAAATAATTATCTGTGGTTTCAATTGAGCCCCCGGTACTGATAACCCAGCGATTCGTTCCAATATTCTTAGGAGCACTCATGATATCAACAACATGGCGCAACTCAAATTTGTAAACTCAATATCATTGTCGACCACGTATACGAATAGTAAACAGACTTGATTCATTCTGCCACTCCATAAGACGTAGAATAAAACTCGAATTTGTCAAAATATTTAAGCATCAAATAATCGGAACGATGCAAGCTAAGAAATCACCTCATTTACCGTGAGAACGGTAGCTTGTGTTAATTTTCGGTCTCATTTTTAAAACTCTAACTCGAAGAGCTCTATTAATAAAAAAAAAATATAATGTTCATACAAATGAAAACCAAAATCACCACCAATACTGCCACTGCGCGAGATGGATAATGATATCTGATTTCATCGAAGAAAACCCGGTACTAAAATTTGGCTGGTATAAATTATCGGTAGAAATACAACCTCACATGGATCTTTTTTTTTTTTTAAAAAATAAGCAGCAGAATTATAATAAAAAAAAAGTTTTCATAAGAAAAAGCTTGCAGCTTATTCCAACGAAAAAAGTTTAAAAAAAAAAAAAATATACAAATAACTGTATTTAAGAGCTTAAAATTAAAAAGTACTCCTAAGTCGAAATTGTACGCCTGAAAAATACCTGCTTTACCTAGCGAAACATGCACCTCTGCGAACATACTGGAATAGTTAATAAATACTCAAAAAAAAAAAATAAAAGAAATAAACGCAGCAAAAAAAACTAAGCAAAAAATCGCAAGCATTCCGCCAAGAGTAGAATTTGCGTAAAAAGCTGAGTTCATCTCTTCACTAGTGTATGCAAAATATACGGAGCTTCTTGCTTTCTTACTATCAAAAAAAACATAGTAAAATATCTTAAATGAATAAAAAATACCGCTAAACGCAGCTAAAAATATAAAACCGGCAGTAAGAAGTTTAAGCACAATAAAATCAAATGAAAGAAAAAGAAAGTGCTTTATTAAAAAACCAAAAAATAACGGCAAGCCGCTAAGATTTAATAAACAAAAGGCTAGCATAAATAGTTCAAATGGTAAATATTTTCAAAAAAAACCCATCCTTCGAACATCTTGATATCCCTGGCTAAACCGAATTATATTTCCTACGCATAAAAAAGAGCTCGCTTTAAAAAATCCGTGAATATATAAATATACTAGTGTATATTCAACGCAATTAAAGCTCGCTAAAAAAAAAAGAAAACCGCAGTGACTTATTGTTGAGTAAGCGAGCACGCGCTTTAGATCTGTTTGGTAAAAAGCACCAAAGCCCCCCAAAAATGCAGTTAATGCTCCGATGACGGGGGCTACTGTATGAAAATACGTTGACAACTCAAAAATTGGCTGAAGGCGCACAACTAAAAAAATACCGGCAGATACCAATGTAGCAGAATGAATCAATGCCGATGCTGGAACTGGAGCTTCCATAGAATCTGGAAGCCAAACATGAAACCCGATCTGCGCAGACTTGATAAAGGCCGCGGTTAAAAAAAAAAAAGAAATAAGTTCAATCGCGCGTATTTCAAAAAAAAAATTAATTGTATTGTCATTAAAAAAAATGGCTAGGCTGCTTAGCGTAACAAAATTAATTTCATTAAAAGAATAATAGACTAAAAGTATTGCAAAAAAAAATGAAACATCGCTAATTTTATTAAAAGTATACGCTTTAAACGCCGCCTTTAGCGTACCAACTCTCGTTAGTCAAAAATTAATGAGCAAGAATGACGTCAAGCCAATCATTTCTCAACCAAAAAACATTACTACCAGATTTCCCGAAATCACCAAAATAATCATACTAAGCACAAAAGAATTCAATAGCAGAAGCAGCCTTTCAACATTCGGCTCATATCGAAAATATGAAAACGCGTATAGTAGCACAAAACACGCAATAGTCGTAGTTAAAAGCATAAAACTAAAAGAAATCAAATCTATGTAAAGCTCAAAGCTTACCTCCAATAAACCATTAAGCTTAAACCACTTGAAAAGCTTAATCGTTAGACTGCCGTTTTTTAAAACAAAAAAGCTAATGTTTGAACAAAGCGAACCTCAAAATAAAAACGCAGGAATAACGCACAATACCAGAGCCCCGTAAAGCCCAAAAAAACTAAGCAGTAAAAAACCGAACGCTGTAGAAAAGACATACGCGCTAAAAAAAAATAAAAAATTGGCTGAGCGATCGTTTGCTAACAAAATGATTAACCTCGTTATAGAACCAAAAAGATCAATATATATACAAAATATTAGTGCGAGCGCGCAAAGTGGAGCCTTAGCCGCTTTTCAAAATTTCTTCAAGTTAATGCTGGCCAAACTCATTTATAAAAAAAATAGTATTTTAACCGTGGAAAAATGTAAATAAAAAAAAATCAAAAAATCAAAAATTAGCATAATAAAGATTATCAGTTCAAAAAATATACACTATACGCGCTGCTTAAACTTTTAAATAAAGCGGAAATGTTGTTAATATAGTTGCTTAACAACTCCCAAAGAATTGATCTGCGTAAACCTCTAAACCCTAAATAAAAAAAAACAAAAAAATAAGCAAGTAAAAATCCTCAATTTCCGCCAACGCGGTTGAAAAACCTACCATAAGGTAAAAATGAGGTTGTGTACAGTGCGCAGCCTAAAAAAATAAAATAAAAAAGCTGAAAATACGTATTTGACTCGGTTGAGGTGCTGCTGCTGTTAAAAAGATCGCTTCGGCTTAATTTAAATAAAAACAGCAGTAAGATTTTTTTCCCGTAATTATTTTGTTCTGTAGTACCGTGTAAATTCGGCTGATAATATAAAACAAAAAAAAAAAAAATCAAACCAAAAATACCAGTCCGGTGAAATGGACATGCGATAAGTCAAGCCATAAATGGCCTAAAATACCAATGCGGCGCAACTCCATAGTACCGTACATCTCCAATAAGACCGATATCTCCTCACATAAAGATTTCATATGATAAAGCCTCTACTTCTTCAAAAAGAACTAAAAATATAACAGTAAGGTAGACTAACATAAGAAAATAGCTAACAACTTCATTAGCAAAAGCCTCATCTCACCATAACATTTCAGACTCAGAACCATCATAAAAAGCTTCATTTTTTCAATCATAATGCATATCAATACCGTGCAAGATTCCTAAAAAAAAAAGATAAAAAGCAACGACGTAATGCGCATAGGCTAATCGCAGCAGCGTGTCTGTGTTTAACTGTTTATCAGTAAAAAACCACCAATAAAATTTTCCCTTAAAAAGAAAAAAAGTATGAAAAATATTCGCAGCAATTGTCAGCGTAATCTCACTTAAATGAGTACAGCATAAAATTAAACCTAAAAACACAACAACTTGAAAAATTAAAAAAGCGAAAACTCCACTTTTTCAAGATGCTTCAGTTTCTACTTCAAAAATATTTAAATAAAGCTTGCGAAATAAATGAACATATGAAAATATAAAGATAAGGTCCACGCCGCGCTCATGTAATCAAAAAAAATCATCCGTATACAAGTCCTCCAAGTCCTCTTCCTCTCGAATCAGCGGAATCAGCATTGGCTCCGGCACTAAACTAAACGACAGCATAGTTCCACTTAGAAGCTGAATGGCAATAGTTAAAAATGTAAAAAACCCAAATAAAGAAAAGATCTCGTGCATACTAACACGTAAAGTTTTAAAATAAGTAACTAAATCATTGAGACTAAGGTTGAAGTATGGGCCTCATCGGTAACTAGATGTATTGTCCAGCGAAAACGCGTTAAAAAAATTACTTAAGACGGTATAACGCAATAGTAGGCTACGACTTTAAAAAAAAAAAACTACGCGCAGTGCAGCATATGGCTAGCTTTTTAAAAACTAAAATTTTTGGGGAAAAACGTCTTTTTTTTATTACGCAGGCCGATCTCTTAGATTTCTGTACACCTATTCTATTAAAGAATCCCTAAGCCCAACTTATTGTCATCTCGTAAAGACATTGCCCACAGGATAATAAATCGTTTGCGCTTAATTTTAAAATAAAATAAAAAATAAAAAGAATGCGGCGTATATAACTAAAATCACAAAAATAAAGCTTCATAACGCCTTAACGTTTTTTTTTAAAAAATACTGAAAACTTATTAAGTAAGTGCGCAGGATATGGGCGAACGTTTTTATCACTATAAAAAAATCAAGTTTTACAAATTTATTTAAACTCCAGTAATCGATATAAAAACGGGTTAAAATAAAGAAAATTATCCGCGAAGTGACTTTTTTTTACAATAAAAAAGCTTAGCGATAAGAAGTCAACCTCAGTTCAGCCCGGTATTTTTTTTAAAAAAAACTTTAGCTGAATAAAACTCTTTGAATAATACTCCGGCTGCGTTTTTAAGCCAGCTGCTGCACGCGCAGTGGCTATCCTAAACATTTTTTTTCTTACCCTAAACAAATGCTTTTTTTGAGTTGCTATATTCAAAGCGATCAACTTAACTATATCTTTTTTAAAAAAAAACGAAATAAAATCGCCTGGTTTTAGACAATAAAACCTGTTATTAATTTTTTTAAAATTAATAAGAATGTAGCCGCGCCTCAGCATTATCTGTAAAAAAAAAAAATTAAAAAATGGGAACACAGTGCTTATAATTTTCATATAATTGTCTGAAAAAGATCTATAAATTTTAAAAAAGTTGTATTTTCTAAAATTTGAAAAAAAATTAAACAGATGGCGCTTTCTTAAATATTTAAAACGATAAAACGCGCAAAAATTTTTAACGCCCTGTCTTTTAAAAAATAAAAAAGTTTTTTGAATTGAGAAACTGCGGTTGCTAGAACTCCGTGCTGGCGCTGACGCTGCTGGAAATGCGGATTTCTCTGGCCACGCATAAAATAACTCAAGCGTGGATTGTGCTTTGGAAAAAAAAATAGAATGGTTGCTTGCTGTATAAATATTCTGCTTCTTAAACGCAAGACACCTAGTATAGAAAAAAGCTGAAACGATCTTATTATTAAATAAATAAAAAAAATTAAAAAACTCAGTATTTTCTAATGAAAAAAAATATTTGAATGTTAACTTAAAATAAAAAAAAATATTAAAATTAAACTCATTAAAACCGGGCTTAAGGCTGCTGCTTTGTATCTTTTTTTTATTTTTTCTTAAGAACGTGCCGAGCTATATTCAATAGCTGCAAACTGCTGCATAAACTCCTCGCAGCGGTTGCTAGTTTGAAACTTCTTTAAAAAAAAAGTTCAAAATTTTCTTTTTTTTTTTCAAAAAAATTTAAAAAATACTTTACTTTACTTTTTTTATCTAAAGGTTTTTTTTTTTTTACTGGACGAAAAATTGAAATACAAAATACCACTCAATTATGGTACTTAAAAATTCAAGTACTGCCAAGTAAAAAAAAAAATTTTTTTGAAATACTCTTCTTTTGAATAGAGTTATCCGCGTAGCTAAATTCACCGTTAAATTCAAGATTATCGTTTGCAAGTAATTCCGGAAGTAAATTATTCTTTTTTAAAAAAAAATAATTTACAGAGTTCTTTCCACGAATAAACGTAGAGAGTAGACTTGTAATAAAAAAAAAATTTAAAAAAAGAGAACTATAGTTAACTTCTGAATCTCACGCCCCCGATCAAAACTGCGCCGAACCTTGTCGATCTAATAAATATGCGCTACGTTGCCCCAAAAAGAATACTTTACTTTTTTTTTTTTCTAAGCGGAAAAAAATAAGGTTTTCGCGTAAATGACAATTCTCCGGCTTTTCGCCCTATTTGCGCAGCTTGCACGCGTGCTTTCTTAAAAAGATTGCCACTATGTATGCGCAGCTGTACGTTAACTCAAGCTTTTTTTATTAAAACGCGCCTGCTGGGCTGAAAAAAGCTTTTACGTAAAAAAATTTTTTTTTTAAAAAAAAATGTAATCGTTTTTCTGCAAACAGCTGCGGCTTTTTTAAGCTCCAAAAAAATATTTTACCGGCGGCATCTAATGCCGATGCTTCGTAACTCAGCCTCACGGCGAAACTTCGGGCTTCACAGTGTTAGTTCGGCCGCCGTGCGGATGATCCACCGGATTCATCGCAATGCCGCGAACGCTGGGCTTAATGCCTAATGTTGAGCCCTGTCCGGCTGAACCAAGAACTTCTTTAGAATGCCTTAAGTTAGATAACCTACCAAGAACACCGAAGTACGCTGTAGATATCTTTTTTTCGACTCCCGAAGGCAATTTAATTACTAAAAACTGCATACAATTTGTCATATATAAAACTTTACAAAACCCCCCTGCAGCGAGCCCCCATGGCTTACGTATAGTCATCGACAAAAATATGCTGCAGATACTATCCCCTGCTTTAAATAGCGCTAAGCTTAACGTATATCCGTTTTTTCTAAAATTCGTGAGGTGGGGTTTTTTAAAAAAAAGCCGCAATACTGCACCAAAAAAAACTTTACTAGGCAAGTAAGCTAAAGAAATAAAACCAATCCTGTTTTTTAATAACGCTACAAAGGGCTGCTTATTGCTACAACTAAAAATATCTACAACAACAAACTTCAGGCCTAGGTTACTCAAGCTATAATTTAATCCACAATATAGTGAAACTTTTTTTTTTTTTTTTGTGTATAGACAGCGTGAACCCATCGCGTTTCTTAAACTATTTTTTTTAAAAAATTTAAAGAAAATTTTTTTTTTTTTAGAAATGTGATACAAGCTTATGTTTTTTTTAAACCTTTTTTTTGGCGCTACTGGCGAATATTCTTGTAAAAAGATTTAACGTAAATTTAGCGCTTGCGCGTACTGAGTTTTTTTTTTTTTAAAAGCTCCCGAAAGTTTAAATACATTTTCATGAATCCAGGGTCAAAACCAAGAGACCCTGTTAACGTTTTTTTTTTTTTTTACCAAGCTTTGGATTGTTTTTTTTTAAATTTCCAATTCAGCCGGATGCTGTAGCGTTTAAATCAAACTTAAAGCTAAAGCCTTTTTTTTTTGTACTTTTTTTTAAAAAATTTCTAGCGCTAGTTCATTCCAAAAATCACTGCTTTCTTCAAAGCATATTTAAGTACTCTGACATTAACGCAAGCTTCGCATCTCCCATCGCAGCACGACCAAAAAAAAGCTTGCCCATTTTAAACTTATAGTCTCTCAAAAGCTTATTAGAATCATACGCAGTTCTTGCGTTTGACCACGTTCGCTGACCGCGCACAGGTAAGCCCATTAAATGCCTCCAACCACGGTAAGAGTAGCTAAAGTCTAAAAAAAGTATATTTATAAGAAAATTATTATCAAAATAAAGGCCTTCTGGGAAACTACTGCGTAAGATAAAGTAAAACTTTTGCTGCTGCTCGCGATTTAACAGCGCTAGCGTAGCCTGTGGAAAAGACTCAAATCTAAAACCGAACTGCTTTAAATCTGCTGCGCCCATACCGAAAATTTTTTTTAAAAAAAGTTCTGAAAAACTGTACTTAAGCTCTAAATCGACATTATTAATTTTTTGAAAATTAAACAAAAAAATATTTTATAAATTATTTAATCGGCAATATCGCGATTTTTTTTAATCTGATAAAAAAAAATTTAAGAAAAAAGAGTTTAAAGAGAATACTCGTGGGTTTTTCTGGTACAGGTACAACGAGTTTGTTCATTATAAAAAAAAAATTTTGCGTATTTAGCAAATTTTCATAAAAAAAAAAATTATAAAAAAAAGAATTAATCGGCGTAAAGTTTAAAAAAATTTTTACAGCATTTCTAAAAAAAAGCGGTGGCTGCATTAGTGGCGCTTCAAAAAAAAAAAATTTAATAAATTTTTTTAAAAAAAAAATCTTTATTTTTTTAAAATAATAATTGGCTCATAAAAAATTAAAACCTCGTGTCTTTAATCTATATAAAGATACTCTTTTTCTGCGCCGAATATTCTTTTTTTGTCTTTTTAGGCGAAAACTGCAGACGGCTGCAGTAATATCTTCTTTTTTTAGTAAATTATATTCTCGAATCATTCGCTTCTTTAACTAAACTTTTTTGTAATTGCAGCACACCGTACATCAATGACTCTGCAGAAGGCGGACAGCCTGGTACATACATATCTACGGGTATAATTTTATCACAACCGCGAACTACTGAATATGAATAGTAATAATACCCGCCGCCATTTGCACAACTACCCATGGAGATAACTCACTTTGGATCTGCGGTCTGTTCATAAAGCCTGCGAAGTGCTGGCGCCATTTTATTTGTTAAAGTTCCGGCCACAATAATAAGATCTGCCTGCCTTGGAGTAGCTCTAAAAATAATACCAAAACGGTCAAAGTCATACCTACTTACCGTAGCGTGCATCATCTCAATAGCACAACAAGCTAGGCCAAAGGATAAAGGTCAAAAAGACCCTTGTCTAGCCCATGAAATTAAAAGAGATGCTGGAGATTTTACATAGTCAGCTTTCAAAAAAACTAGCTAAATGCCTTGCGGAATTTTCGTCTAATTTTTTTTATAGTACTCTCCGGACGCTTCACGCCGTAAATTGAGCGCCTTCGGCGCTTATTTTTTACACCTAAAAAATCGTAAACACCCCGCGTGCAAGTATGCCTTACTCCAGGTAAATCTCTCGAACCGCCGCCGCGGATTAAAACATCGCTATGCTTACGTAAATTATGCCCAATGCCTGGAATATGCGAAACAACGTGCTTTCCGTTCGTTAAAATAGCTTTTACTACTGGCCGTCGAGCTGAATTCGGCTTCTTCGGTGTAACAATTTTAACCTTTAACACATCTCCCTGCACTTGGGGAGCTCCATTTAACGCGCCACTTTGAGAACGCGTATATCTGTAAATAGCTCTCCCGGTTTTTTGATTTAACGTTGACAAAATAATATAAATTTTATAAAAAAAAAGAGAGAGCTACAACTCAGAGTTGAGGTAGGAAAAAAAAGCCAAAAAGTAAAAAAACAGCCAAAAATTCTAAAAAAAAAATAAAATTTACCGTTAGCACTGTCGAAAAATAAAAAGAAAACATGTTTAATCTAGAGTTATTAAGCAGTAACCGCGCATTTTGTAAATAAAAATACATCGCGAATAAATTAAATACTAAAAAAAAAAAAATAAAAAAAAAACCTTTCTTTAAAAAAAAAATAAAAAAAAAACTTTTTAAAAAAAAAGTAAAAAATGGCGGAAGCCCAGCTAACGCGAGCAAAGCAAATATAACTAAAAGCCTAAAAAAAGAAAAATTTGTTAAAAATTTAAGGCTATTAAGCGATGCAAAGCTACTATTTTTTAAATAAAATAAAATAAAAAAAAAAAGTAAAAGGCAAATTGAATACACAGCAATACTTAAGAAAAACAATGCAAAAATTTTTTCTAAAAAAAATTGTGAAATAAACAAAAAAATTCTGAATAGAAGTATTTTTCAAAATTGAAAGCCAATAATCAGCGAAAAAAATAATACGACAAAAACAATAAAAACGATAAACTTAAACTTTGGCCCACAACACCCGGCTGCGCACGGAGTTCTCCGACTAATCCTACAGCTAAATGGAGAAATTATCGAAAAAACTGATATACATATTGGCCTGCTTCATCGAGGTAGTGAAAAACTTATTGAGGATAAACTTTATTTACAAGCACTCCCTTATTTTGACCGCTTTGACTATTTATCTACAATCGCCCAAGAGCATGCCTACTGCCTAGCAATTGAAAGCTTACTTGGGAAAACTAACTATAGTGCCCAATTTACTATAGTACGCACTGTCTTTGATGAACTTAGTAGAATCTTAAATCATTTGCTCGCTGTTGCATGCCATGCACTGGATGTTGGCAGCATGTCTTCATTATTCTGGGCTTTTGAAGAGCGAGAAAAAATACTAGAATTCGTCGAGCGCGTATGCGGAGCGCGTATGCACGCTGCTCTTTATAAACCATGTGATGCGAATACCTCCGCTATGTCAAGTTTTTTACTCGAGGATATCATCGAGTTCTCTCATAACTTTTTTATTACACTAAATGAAATGCACAACGTGTTAACGTACAATAAAATCTGAAAACAACGTTTAGTCAATATCGGTTCTTTATCATATAAAACTTGCATAGACTTCGGCTTAACCGGTGTTATGTCACGATCCGCAGGCTTAAAAAGAGATCTCCGTATGGAAAAATTTGACACTTATGCGAACTACTACCATACACATTTTCGAACGTTCATTGGCCAAAACGGCGATTCTTACGACAGATATCTTATTAGAATGAACGAAATGTCCGAAAGCATTAACATAATTAATCAGTCTATTTTCAAAATGGCTGGCCGAAGGAGGGGAGCTCTAAGCGTAAAACCGTTAAAAATTCTCGAAAGTTTAAATAATCAAAATAAAAATAAAAATTTATTAAAAAACGAATACGCTACGATGGAAAAACTCATTAAACACTTTAAATATTGGAGCGAGGGCTTCCAAGTTATGTCGAATTGAACTTACCAGGCTATTGAATCTCCAAAGGGAGAGTTCGGCGTATCCTTAATTTCAGATAACACAAATAAACCTTACCGCTGCAAGGTACGCTCGCCCGCGTACCATAGCTTACAAGTATTGCCAAAATTGGCGAAAGGCCATTTCTTAGCAGATTTAGCCGCGCTAGTTGGAACAATTGATATAGTCTTCGGTGAAATTGACAGATAAATGCAGTTTAATAAAACCCAAAAACGTAAGCAAATCCAGGCAGAGTCTTTAAATAGACAACAGCAAGCATTTTTAGAAATAAAAAACAAAATAATAAAAAGTTTAAAAAAAAATAAAAATCAAAAAATTGCACGTTTATACTATACTAATAACTTTTTAACGCCTGAAACAACGAAGTATATCCACAATAAGCAGCAAAACCGTTGTTTATTCACGGGACGAGTAAAAAGCTTTAATAAAACATTTTCAGCTTCACGGCATACTATTAAAAAATTAGCTGTATACGGCTGAGCGCAAAACTTAAAAAAAAAAACGTGATAAGCTCCCGATTTTTACTGCAACAGATAGCTATTGGCTTCAAGCATAAAAATAATTATGTTAAGCTCTCAGCGTTAACTAAAAAAAAAAAATGTTTATTACAAAAAAAAAAAATTTTTATAATGAATAACACTGTCAAAACGACAATACTTCACTCGCAAATTTTAAAGTTAAATTGAAAAAACAGAGCTTTTCAATAGTAAGCACAAGCAGCTTGTACGTCTGAGGCAGTACTAAAAACTTCAAGTGCGTGGGTTTATACCCTAAGCATTTTTTAGGTGGTTGCAGCGTAAATCAAAAAAAAAATTTTTTTTTTGATTTAGCTACGCACTCTTGACACACATTTACGTTTATTAAAAAAACAAGAGGCGGCATAGATTTCATTAATTTTTTTTATAGCTTTAATTTTTTTTTTTTTAAAAAATTTAAATTTGTTGGAAAGGGCTATAAAATTAAAAAAGTTAAGATAAAAAAGAGCTTTAAATTTTATTTTGGGTATTCTCATAAAATTTTTTTAGTTTATGGCGGTGCACAACTAAGAAAACTAACTAAATACAAACTCTTTCTATTAGGAAATAATCAAAAAAAAATACAGACGATTCTCTTAATTTTAAAAAATATTCGCAAGTTGAACATGTTTACAAAACGCGGACTGCGTGCCACAAAGCAAATTATACATAAGCGTCCTGGTAAAAAGAGTACTTACTAGGCAATGGCGCCGCCATTGCCTAGTATACAAGAATTACTTCTAGACCGCAAACCCCCGTTTTCGTTGAAATCGTGTTATGCGCATAACTAACGCGATTCATTTTTTTTGAAAAGCTAACCTTACCAAAATGAATCAAAAAATGACGCTTTTTTGCATTTCCACTAACGCTTACTTTTCCACGGAAATCAATCTTTAAACCTTTTATACCAAAATATAGCTTAAAAACCCCAAAAAACTGCCTAAAAAACTTATTACATAAAAATAAAAAATTTTTATGCAGCTTAAAGTGTAACTTTCTTAAAAATCGACTAAACCACGATTCTAAAAGCAAAACATCTTTTTTAAAAAAAGCTAACAACAACACGTCCAAAAACTCAATAAAAAAAAAAAATCGATTAAAAGCTCTAAATCTCGTGTCGACACGATTACTCAACCAAGAGCTCAAAACTTGCAGATTACTTAAGCTAAAGCTAAGGTTTTTTATAACAAGGCAAGCTTTCGTTTGCATTTGCATTTCAATAAAACGAGCTAAAAACATATAAAAAAAAGTTAAAAAAAAGCTTTTTTTATCTAAAAGCGTGGCGCTTTCTAAGAAAAAAAGCTGCCAAGTGCTAAACTTTCTTTCAAAAAAAAAATTTACATTAAACATTAGATCTTTGACCCGAGCTTTGCTAAAAAGTAAGTCTAGTAAACCTGCAGGAAAAAACGATAAAAAAAAAAAAAAATTATTTAAAAAAAAAAAATTTTTTAATTTAAAAAAAACAGATAAAAAGAGCAAAGAATTCTTTGTAAAATCTATACTTTGTTTTTTTATTAAAACAGCCCCCGTAGAAATTAATTTTATCTGCATTCTTTGTTTTATAAAAAAAAAAACTAAAAAATTTTTTTTTTTATAAAAACTAACGAGAACACTACTATTTTTTTTAAATTTCTTAAAATTTAAATTTGCTAAATGCGTTGACGGATGGAAGAAAGTATGCAAGTAATCTTTAAATAAAAACTTTTGTCTATACTTAACCGCTGCTGTAAGCTTACTCCATTCACTCGGGCGAGCTTGATTTTTAAAAAATTTTTTAAACAACAGTTCACTGCGGACTTTATGCTTTTTTTGCAAAACAATTCGTCGTGCTGTGGAGGTGGAATAACGCGCAGAAACATCAGCTTCGTTTAAAAAAAAAAAATCAATGGATAACGTTTTTTTAAAAGAGAAAAAATGCATCGGCTTCGACAATGTTCTATCAACAGAGCTGTGCTTAAAGAACTTTAACGCATGAAAAAAAAAAAAGCTGTTAAAAAAAAAAAAATGCGAGCTTAACTTCAGTAATCTTAACGCATTAAAGCCTCAAGGGCGCAAAAATTTTATAAAAGAGTTGTTTAGCTTTATTATTAAAAAAAATTTAGACAAAATAAAGCAAATTTTTCTATTTTGTATGGCTATTCTTTTTTTTTTTTTTACTACTCAGGTTCAGCAGCCTAGTAGAAGCTTAAGATCCGTAATATTTTTTTATAAAAAATTCTTGTTTTTTTTTTTTTAAGAGATACGTATTTAATTTTTCTGCATTAAAATCTTTTTTTGAATTTTTTTTAAAAAAAGAAAGTAGCCTTATCTTAATAAAAAAATTAAAAAAAAAATTAAAAAAAAAAAAATTAAAGTTTTTTATAAAAAAACTAGAACTATTTTTAAAAAAATTTATCAATGCTCGACCTAAAATAAAATTTTTTTTTAAAAGAGAAGACTCGGATTTAAAATAAAAAAAAAACAATACATATACTAAAAAAAAAAAAAATAAAATAGACTGAAAACTAGACTCTGCCATTATTTTATAATGAAAAGAACAAAAAAAAAAATTAAAATAAGGCTCTTTTAAGCAAATAAATCAAAAAAAAAAAAAAATTTGCTTAGAGGTCGTAAAGTTTTTTTCTAAAAAAAAAAAAACCACAGAAAACAGGCGCTGAAAAAAATTAACAAACGACAACAAAATGCCTGAAACTAGAATCGAACCAGCGACCTCTAGGTTTTCAGCCTAGCGCTCTACCACTGAGCTATTCAAGCAGAATTTAAAATTAAAAAAAAAAAAGTAGAAAGCTCGCGTTAACTAGAAGAAAACCAAGTCAAATAAATACAAAATGCTTTCAAGTTAGCTGAATTAGTTGATCAAAACGATATCTCGGTAATGTACCGCGAATTATAATACCGAGCATGCAGAAGATAGCTGTTTTAAAAAATAAAAATATAAACGGCAAAAGCTGCGCTGTTGCAAGACAGCAGTCTCGCGATTAAGATTAAATAACGTAAACTAAAATACCTGCACCAAAAGACATGAAAATAAAAGTCTCAATTAATGCAAAACCCATCAAAGTACCGTTAAACAAAGTCTCAGCCTCCTCAGGATTTCTTGAAACAGCTAAATTATAACCTGCAAATAAAATACCAACTCCTAAAGCTCCTGCTGCAATAGGTAACATGCAACCACCCAAAACTAAAGTTTTAACTGCTAAAACAAGTAACATAGCCCTTATTTTATGTATTATTAACAAAGTTTTTTTTTTTTTTTAAAAGTTTAAATATTTTTGTATACATGCTCATTTTTTCTAAAAAAAATTTAGAATTTTTAAAATTAAATGCTAAGTCTTTAACCCCACTAAGCAATCTAGCGCTAAATAGGTGCGTTCGGCTTGACTCAACTTCGAGACTAAAAATTCTTAACGCAGCACGAACTCGTTTTTTCTTCTCTAAGAAAACAGGCTCAATAGAATACTTTGACTTCAACTTTTTTTTTAAAAACTTTGGAAGAATAGTTACTTTAAAAAAAAAATTATAAGTAATGCAGCGCAATAACCAGAAAAAAAAAGTATTGATGTTAAAAAAATTAGTATTTAGCCGAAGCAAATTAAAAATAAAAAGCAAGTTGCCATAACGTTTTGTTTTTTTTTTAATATCATCGAATAAGAAATTATAAACACAAAAAAAAGCATGCTGAATACACGTCAGCATCTTCAAACCGAGTCCTTTTTTTAAAAAATATCTTGAAAGAAAAAAAATTATATTTTTATGGAAGCCCATAGCTTTGTTTAAAATCCACAGATTAGACTCTTTTCCAAAGTCGCGATTACCTACGCGAATAACTTCAGCAAGCGTGCCTCGCGATAATGAAACCCCACAAAATTCCTGTTGCAAAAATTCCTGCGGTTGCGCACGTGTATAATGTTTTTGCGTAAAAAAAGTTCACAAACCCTACGGTTACTATTTGCCACAACAGCCACGCTTAAAAGCTAAAACGAACTTGAAAACACTAAAAAAAAAAAAAGTATTGAATTAATCAAAGAACTAATCGCAAAAAAATTTTTTAACAAATAAATATTAAAAAGATTTACAATAAAAGCTATTGCCGACCCCACTAAAAAAAAAAAAATCGGCGCGCTTAAAATAGTAAGCAGCGCTGGAAAATAAAAAAAAAATAGTAAAAAAAAAATAAAAAAATAAATAAAAAAATAAAAAATTGAATAAAAAAAAAGTAAAAATAACGGCATTGCTTTGTAGATTTCGATCTTAAAAAAAAAAAATGGTGAAATACCCATTTTTATTATAATTGCAAAGAACAACAAGTAAAGATTAAATAGTGTTTGTATCTTTAATGCCCCATTTGCATGCGTGTTAATATTCTCTAAAAAAAAATTTAAAAAGACCCATTCCGTTGTTCCAAAGATAAAAAACAGGTTGAGCATACTGTAGACCAGTAAAATTGAGCTAAAAAACGATGCTCAAAAATGAAAAAAAATCGTATTAAAATATGCAGTAGGCACGGCTTGTTGTTTTAACCCAATTGCATAAAAATCTTTTGCTGCAATAATTAAATACAATACTAAAAGTGAGATAAGCTCTAAAAAAAAAAAAAATGTTAATAGCGTATTCGCGAATACACTAAAAGGTGCAATAAAAAAAAAACATCAAAGAGCCGTAAAAAAATCATGACTAACATTAACTTTTTTTAAACTTAAAAGCTGATTCTCAAAAAATACAATTATTAAATAAAAAGAAAATAAAATTAAAAAAAAAACACTATAGTTAAACTCTTCAAGCGAAACATGTTTAAAAAAAAATGTAAGACTAAAACTTCGAAATGTAAGCGCAAAAAAAAAAAGGTAACTATAGGATATTTTAAAAAATTTAAAAAAAATTTCAAAAGTATGCGCCTGGAAGAGGTTTTTTTTTTTTATTTGTAGAACATCGTTACAATTTACAAATTTACTGTTAACTTGCTTTAAAAGTATAAAGTATACCGCACAAATAAAATAAAAAAATAAAAGAAATAGCAAACAAAAAAAAAAACTTAAAAAGCTGAAATTTAACATAATAACAATAATTTATCGAATTAAAAAAAAAATAGGGCCGTTATAAAAAAAAAAAATTTTTTTTATTAACATTTTTTTTTTTGATTTAACGGGTTTTATTAAGTTTTTTACTTTATACGTTATTCTCGGCGTTTTTTTAAAAAATTTAATAATAAAAATAAAAAGCCTAAAACACAAAGAAAGAAAAATAAAAATTTTGAAAAAATTTAAAAAAAAAAAATAAAGAAAAGTTTGAGTTAAACTTGCTAAAGTCTAGCTTGCTTAACGATAGGCTTGAGGCAGTAGTAAGGCAATATAATACAGAAATTAAAAAAAATCTAAAAAAAAAAAAATTTTCTAAAAAAACCAACTGCGGCTCTCTGGAATATATTACTTTGTGCATGCTCATGCTTTTTTTTTTTATATTAAAGACTACTTCAACCATTCCTTGAAAAAAAAAACAACTGAAATCTTTGAAAATTTTGCTGTATAAAAACAAAAACCTATAGAACTAAAAAAAAAAATAAAAGCCGATAACGCCTGTAACTCTTTAAACTTAAAAAAAAAATTAAAGCAAAACTTAAAAACTAAACCAAACCTAGGGAAAAAAAATTGATGTTTTGATAGCTTAAACCGATACGGTGCCTTATAAATAGTAATTATATTTTTTCGTAGAGGACGTAAAAAAAATGAAAACGATACTCCCTGTTTTTTTTGCAAACAAAACTTTAAAAACAGTAAAAAGAAAATTAAATGCTTTAACTGCAAAAAAGTCTTTTTTGCTGGGGAGAAGTTTACCGTACAATAATACGCGGCTGTATTTAAAAAGCTCAATCCCGGCGGTTAACTAATCTATACGGCATTGCGAAGTTGAATACTTTATAAACTTCGCATTAGCTCAACACGGGCTTTGTCTTAGTCTAAAAACACAAAAAATTTTTGATTTGAGTAAGTAGTTAATTCTTTTTGAAAGTTTTATTAGTATATAGGCAGAAAAGCCTAAAAATGACATAAACACTGCAAACGGCTTTAATCGAACAACTCATCGAAGTAAAAGACCATTGCCCTTACCCATTCTTGAATTTTTAGACTTTTTTGAAATCGGAAAATTCGCCTTTAAATTAACCCAAACTTTTCTACTTCTAACGCGGTTGCCCCGTTTTTTTAACATTAATCGCAGTCGGCGCTTGACTAGTTTTAAGTATACAAACTCAAGCTGGATTTGATGGTAAAAAAAAAAAGCTGCGGACCCAAGAAAGTTGCCTAGCATATAATTTCTAGAAACTACAGATCTTTTTTTTTGAGAAACTTGCTCTTTTTGTTCAGTTTTTTGAAATCGCAACGCACCAATGCTTCATTTTTATTTTTTTTTAGGCAGCTTTTTATTTTAAATCAACAACAGCCTTATTTATTAACAAATAAATAGCCAAGCTAAAACTAGCTAAAAAACTTACCAAAAACACCTCATAAATTGTTATAAAAAAAACTCAATTGTACATGTATGCGCGTTGCGCTCTTAAATTTTCAACACCGGTTTTAGCTAAACTGGTCCGACTCGCTGGAAAAAAAAATAATTTATCAATGTCTGCAATCAACAATCAAAGCTCGTCATAAAAAAAAAAATTAAGAATAGTCGATGTATACTTTATATAGGTTACGCCAGTAATTTCGTAAGCAAAACTAATATTTTCTAGACAGCCTTGAATAAGGTAAAAATTTTTTTTTAAAAAAAAACAAAAAAAAAAAAAAAAAAAAATAAAAATATGTAAAAATTTTTTTTTTTTAAAAAAAAAAAAAAATATGTGTGGGCTAATCGAAAACGCAAAGCATTGCAACCATGCAAAAATAAAGCAAAACCCAGCACTAGTACCAAAAAAACATATAGAAGCCAGCATTGAAATGCGGCCAATCTCGTAAAAAAAAAATTCTAATCTAAAATTTCGAGTTAAACCTATTGAAAAAATTAAAAACAAAAAAAAAACCGCTGCTGATAGTCTAAAATTGCTACCAATAAAAGAATGCACCGAACTGAAAAACCCATAGCGAACTCCTAAAAAAAAAAATAAAAATAAAAATAAGTGTATAAACATAAGCTGAATTTTAAAATTACTATGCAAAAAACGTATACTAATTAAAAAAAGGATGAGTAAACTACACTCCACGAGATCTCAGCTTCATCAACCCTAAAATGGTTTTAAAAAAAAAAAAAAAAATTTCACGCCGGGGGGGGGGTTTTGAGCCAAAAAAAAAAAAAAAAAAAAAATGTGCTAAAAATACAAACGTGGGGTGTATCATGCTCAACCCGTTTCATAGGGTGCTCTCAATAGTAGCGGGTACTCTATATGCTAAACTAAAAAAACTAAAATTAAAAAAAATAATAAAGTATAGTGAATAGTTGTTTATTGTTTTTTGTGCAAAAAAAAGCATTAATAAAAGAAATACAATGCATAAAAGGTGCGCATTAAACTTCTGATCAAAAAAAAGCTCTAAAAGAACAAACTGCGGGCTAAGCTCCTTGTAGGCAGACGCATTATAAAAAAAAAATACGCATACCGGAGTGCTATAGCATAGAGCTGCGCTCTCTGTAAATAAAGAGAGCATAAACACAATAGTATACTTTACTCTTGCAGTTTATTTTTCGAAAGCGCGCCTAATTCTTTTTTTAATCGCTTTCATCCGTCGAAAGGTATATTTTCCAAATGATTTCTTAAAAATTCAAACCAAACCGCTTGCTGCAGTTCACGATAATACTGCAAAAATTACCGATAAATATTTCTTTTTAAAATTCAAAAATCAAAACTCAGCCCCTGCAGAAAAAACAGATAAAAAAAATTTTTTTAAAAACACCAGCACTGGTTTATGTTTTTTTATATTTCGCCTTTGCTTTTTTTCTAAAATTAGAAAAATTTTCAATAAAAATCCACTAGAGAATGCTCTGTATATTTTTGCTGTATTAAACAAAATCGAAAAAAACTCCTGTAATCGAGTAAAGTTAATAAGCAAGTAAATAAAAAAATCTTTTTGGGGGGCTTTTAAAAAAAAAAACCCAAAAAAATATGCGTTAAAACTGCTAGAAAAATTTTTTAAAGACAATGTAATCTCCAATATGCGCTGGGCTAATAAAAAAAAATTCATAAAAAAAGCTGAACTACTGCGTAGTTTTTTCAATAATCGCGGGTAAAAGATATTTTTCTTTAATAAAATTTTTTTCAAAAAAACTAGATAAGCATTCTTATCTAAATAGAAATCGCGAGCGAACTATAGCTCAAATCATAAACTAGGGATGCTATTATAAAAAAAATAAAAATAAAAAGTATATAGTACGCGCATACGTCAACAAATAAAAAATTAAACAACATTGGAAATAAAAATGTAAACTCAACGTCATAAAGTATTAAAAAAACGCAAACTATTGAAAAATTAAGATTAATCTGAATATTGATGTCAGAAATGGCTTTAAAGCCGCACTCATAAAGCTGTCCTTTAGACACGTGATTTTTTTTTTGAAAAAACCATTCTGTCAACCAAGTTAACAATCAAAAAATCAAACCAAAGATTAAAACATTTTGAATAAAAAATAAAAGCAATATACTACCCATTCCTAAAACTTCTTTTTATTTAAAAAATTCTTTGAAAAAATTTTACTAAAATTTTTATTGCTATTATCATAATTATCGGAAAAATTTATCGACAACCGGCTATATTTCATTAAAACAAGCAATAGCAGGCCAATTGATAGCTCAATTGCAGCAAAACCAAGCAAAAAAAACGTCAATGAAAATAATGAGATATCATCTACAATAGTACTTGACACCGCAGTTAACGTATATAGTATAATCCACAAAACTTCCGCGTTAAAAATTAGCATAAAAAAATTACTCAAATTAAAAAAAATAGAAAAAAAAAACATTCAAAAAAAAAAAATTAAAAAATTAAAACAACAAAACATAAGATCTTTTTTTTTATAAACCCGTGTTATAAAAATTAAAGTTCAACTGAACTTGACTCATTATATACCAGACCTTCGGCCAAAATTGAATAGTGTAGCTCTTTACAGCCAGAAACTGG
>JFJP01010482.1_pt1 | contig 37848 bp, 35 predicted proteins | sample 431651 | NCBI WGS metagenome assembly JFJP01 (sample SAMN02602958, study PRJNA72255) | Microbial mat metagenome, whole genome shotgun sequencing project. | biome: fresh water; feature: sink hole; material: water; isolation source: purple microbial (photo- and chemosynthetic) mats found in... | reverse complement strand
CGAAGCCGCAACGTCAAGCTTGGAAGCGAGCTCGCGCCCACTGATGCCGTTGGGCTCAAGGTAAACACCGGTGATGAACTCCCCCGGATGGGGCGGGTTGTGCATGCTCATTAGTGATAGTCCTCATAGTCGAGAACGTAGACGTGCCCGTCCTTGAACTCGAAGGTTAGGCGCCAATTGCCATTGACCCAGATAGACCAACGCCCTTTCAGTTTGCCCTTGAGTGGATGCAGGCCGAATCCCGGGATGCTCAAGTCGTCAATCACTTGGGCCGTGTCCAAGGCTGCGAGCTGCAGCCGAAGCCGCTTAACGTGAGCCGCCTGGACGCCCGAAGTAGCGCCACTCTCGTAGAGCTTGGCAAGGCCCTTGTGCCGGATCGACTTGATCATGGCCTACTGTAGCCGGGCGTTGCGCGATGCGCAACACCGGGCAGCCTAACTGTTGAGCTAAGCGGCAGCATCAATCGCGAAGCGATTGATCTGTCCGCTTGAGCGAGTTGTTAGGCGGCTACTCGAAAAGAACTGTAACTGCTTGATTCTCTGGAGCACCGGAAATCTCCTGCAAGTGACGAAGAAAGCTGCCGTTCTTTAGGGATCCGAGCAACTCCGAGGACGCTAACCGAAGAATGACGCCTTCGCCGGGGAAACCCGACCTGCGTACGGATCTTGTAGCCAATCAGCCAGTGAGTCCGAGTTGGATGTTATTTGTTTCGAACCAGGCCCGTCGGACGGTGGCCGGGGCCTTGTAGCGGTGGGCGCTGTGCGGCCGCTGCTCGTTGTAGAACTGCCGCCAGCGTTCGATCAAAACCTTTGCCTCGGCACGGCTGCGGAACCACTCCCGGTTCAGCAGCTCGTCCCGCAGCTTGCCGTTGAAGCTCTCGACGAACCCGTTCTGCCAAGGGCTGCCAGGCGCGATGAAGGCCGGGCCGATCGACGCGTCTCGCAGCCAACGCATGACCTTGGCCGCCGTGAACTCCGCGCCGTTGTCGGAGCGGACAAAGGCAGGCTTGCCGTAGAGCCGCATCAGCCGCGATAAGGTCAGGATCACGTCTTGCGACCGCAGGCTCGCACCGACCTCAATCGCCAGGCACTCCCGGGTGTACTCGTCGATGACGCACAGCATTTTCAGGCTCCGGCCATCGACCATCTGGTCGTGGACAAAGTCGTAGCTCCAGACCGCGTTGGGCTGCACCGCACCGGGAAGGCGGATGTCGTTGCCAGAACGACGGCGGCGCGGCCGACGCCGCGGGATATTCAGGCCCAGCGCCCGCCATTGCCGCCGGACTCGGGCCTCGCCCAAGGCTAGCCAAGCCGCCATTCGGCGATACCCGAACCGCGGCACCTCCGACGACGCGGCCAGCAACCGCTGCGCCACGGCCTCGTCCTTGGCGGCCTGACGTGGGGCGTAGCTGGCGATGCGGCGACTCAAGCCCAGATACCCAAGGGCTTTGCGCTGAGAGATACCCCGACGGACCAAGAATTGGACCGTGTCGCGTCGTTCCGACGGGGTTGTCATTTTTTTCGGACGATCTCCTTCATCCCGTCGATGACCAGCATCTGCTCGGCCACCAGTCTCTTCAGCCGGCTGTTCTCGGATTCCAGATCCTTGAGCCGGCGGGCATCGGGCACGTCCATGCCGCCAAACTTGTTGCGCCAGCGGAAGAACGTCTGCTCGGTCAGGTTGTGCTTCTTGCACAGGGCCTTGATCGGCATCGCGCCGGTCTCGGCTTCGCGCAGGATCGAAATGATCTGCTCGTCGGTAAATCGCTTCTTCATGGAGCTCTCCTTGCCTATTAAGGGTAGAGAACTCAGTGCTCTTTGCGATCAGCGGCTGCAACACCGTGCGCGGCGTCGGAAAAGACACCGAGGTAGTTGGCGAGAAGATCCAGAAAGAGGCCGAACAACACATCGATGACAAAGAGACGCCGGCTAAGGACGATAGTTCTGATGCCCATCCGAACGGTGCGGACCACCGGTTCCACTGAAGGAGACTCCTATGTTCAAGACCATGATTCCCCTGACCGCGATGAGCTTGTTGTTGCTTTCCGGTTGCCAAAAGACGCCGACCGAAGCGGCGAATGATGTTGCGGAGACCCGCGAAGAAGCGCGCGAGGACGTCGCTGAGGCCCGCCAGGATGCCAATGAGCAAGTGGCGGAAGCCAATGTTGATTTGGAAGAGGCAAAGGATGAGCAGATGGATGCCTCGGCAGACGCACGGTCGGACATGGCAAAAGCGGAATCCGTTGCCATGAAGGAAAAGGCCGAGGCGCAGTTCACATTGGCGAACACACAGGCTGAAGCGAATTACAAAGTGGCCAAGGAGAAGTGCGACATCCTCAAGGGCGTTGACCAGACTGCATGCGTCAGTCAGGCCGACGCGGCGCGGGCGGTGGAGGAGACACGTGCTGTTGCCGACCGTGATGCAGCGCTGGTGCAGGCCGAACACCACGAGTGAGGAAAGGCGCTGGTCTGACATGGGCCAGACGCGCAAAGCCAACGGAGCCTCGTCGAGAGGCTCCGTTTTTTGTGGGGTTAGGGCATGAACCGGCGACGCAACCACAGACCGAGAGCCATTGCTGCGCGCTCACCCCAAGCGCGCGGCAACACGCGCAACGCCAGAAAGCCGGAGATCCCGGCCAGCACGGGGTGGCGAGCAACAAGCCGCAGTGCATTCATGCCCAGATCGGCCACGCGCAACGGGGCTTCAAGGGCGAGCAAGTGCTGGTGCAGTGCCAGCCGCTCGCTTTCAGCGCGAAGCATGAGAATGCGCCGACGCTCTTGTACCTTCCGGCTCATAGACCACCGCTCACGCTGAGTCGATCGCGCTCAAGCGCCTCGAGACAACCTGAGAAGGCCCGCGGCGTAGTCTTCCACCGATACAGGAAGGCAGCCAGCGACACCACGCCAACAGCGAAGAACCCACTCGCGCTTAGTCCCAAGACAAGAGGCCGATACTCGGCCCCTACCACTGAAATGAGAAGTGCAACCGCCAAGATCGCGAACATGCAGAAGGCGGTGATGCACACCACACAAAGAACCAAAAAAAAGAAGAAGCGCTCTCGCGCTTCTTCCAGATCGTTGCCAAGAAACTCGAGCCGCGTTTGCGCTGTCGCCAGCAGCGTGGCGATAAGCCCTGCGAGCGAGGCGAGAAGCCCCGCGCGCTGAAGTGAGTCTGGTGCTTGGCTCATCGACGTCAACGCCGACGCAGCAGCAGCCCAACCAGAACGCCCAAACCGGCACCCACACCAATCGAGGTCCAGGGCGAGTCGTGCACGTAACGATCAGTCACCTGCGCCGCGCGCTTGGTTTGGGCAAAGATCGCTTTCTGTGCATCCATGAGGCGGACATTCAAAGTCCGCAATGATTCACGGGCCTTCGCACGCAAATCATCCATCTCATCTCCGCCCTGCTCGGCGGTGGCCTTCAGTAAAGCCTCGGCGTCGCCGATGACAGCACGCACGTCCGACATCAAAGGGTCCAGAGAAGAAGGCGCGGAGGGGGAAGCGCTTCCGTCCAGAATTTTTTGTGTGCCGCGTTCAAAAAGATGCATGACGAACTCCAAAAGCGACTCTTTCGAGCCAGGGGGGAAGAGTTAGATTCGCTGCCCGCGAATGATGCGGATGAGCACAACGACGACCGCAAGCACCAGCAACACATGGATGAAGCCGCCCATCGTGTATGCGGTGAAGTAACCCAAGGCCCAGAGCAGGACGAGCAGGACGGCAACAGTCTCTAGCATGGGAAATCTCCGACAGAGTACGGAGGCTGGACGGACGGCTCAGCGTCTCCGGAGCAATCAGAGTGGGGGCTACAGGCTGCCCGGTCTGTGCGTTACCACACCGGCGCACAACACCGAGTCGGAGAACGCGGGAGCCGCGTTACTGCATCGGTGTGCCGTCTTCACTGGCAAGGGGTGGCGCGGGCCAGCCGAAGAAGGCCTGCACATCGGCGCGACGGCCCAGGGCATCGGCTTCACCTAGAGCCAGCAACTCGCGAGTGAAGTCGGATTCGAAGAGCAGATAGCTGGCGAGCGCACCGCCTCCGCCGCCATTGGGTCCGTTCTCGGTCACACCCACGGCGCGCAGCATGGTGCGCACTGGGCCGGGCAAAGCACCAATGTGCCGAGCGGCAATGTCATCAATGCGCTGCGAGGGCGCGATCACCAACAAATCCAGCGGACGAAGCGCTGAGCGCTCGCGTACATCGGCAGGCAGCAGGGAGAGCGTGTGGTTGATGCGTTGGGCACGCTCCACATCTACCGCCAATGCATCCAAGAAGATATTGGAAAGCGCGTGCCCGCCAATCTGCGCCAGCGTGGGATAACCGGGCGTAGCACGCTTCTCGCCTGCCGGCTCGTGCAATCGCCCTGCACCAATCACCAAGATGCGATCGGCGCCCAGATGGATGGCAGGAGAGATGGGCGCGGTCTGGCGCATAGAGCCATCACCGAAGTAGTGTTTCTGCCCATCGAAATCGATGCGCTGTGCCGGAAACACGAAAGGAATCGCCGATGACGCCAAGAGATGCGTCACGGTAATGGTGTCGGCCACCGCGATGCGCTGCGAACGCAACCAAGGCTGGATCTCTTCGGAAGCGTCGAAGAAAGTGAAGTGCGTTCCTGCGGTGTAACTCGACGCCGTGATGGCGAAAGCTTTCAGTACGCCGCGCTTCACCAGCCACGGCACGCGCTCCAACGGCACGGTTTCGGCCAACAAATGGGCGAGCGGCGTGTTGTCGAGCAGCGACTTCGGCTTGGCCTTGCGCCACCGCGCCACCGCCCAGCCAATGGTGAACATGGTCAGCCACTTCGCGCCACTTCGCACCACACCGAAGGCATCGGCGCGGTACACGTGGCTGGCTTGGAAGTTGTACCAAGTGCTGTACAGGCGCTCGAGTGCACGCGGGTACTCGTCGGCATAGCTGGCCAGTGCCGCCGCATTGATGGCACCGGCTGAAGTGCCCGTGAGTACCGGAAAGGGATTGCCCGTGGAAGGAACGCCGCACTCACGACGAATGCGTTCGATGCCATGCAACACGCCGACTTGATAGGCCGCCCGCGCGCCGCCGCCGGTAAGCACCAAGCCGGTGGTGAGGTTTCTTCGATCTGCGGCATCGGCCACGTCGCGTCTCTCCTCAAGCGCTGTCTGTCGCGATTGTGCGCCGAAGCAAAGACCGCCGGGAAGCCTTCTGGTGGGGTAAGCAATTTCCTACCCGACAGTCATCCGGTGGATGACAGCCAAACACGGGGAAGGCGCGCAGCCTGAGCACATGAACCCACTCCGCCCGCCGCTGTCTGCCACACACTCCGGTGCCAATGAACCCGGCGGCTCGCTGCGCTCGATTGGCATGGACGACACCTTGGCCTGGGCTCGGAATGTTTGGGAGCACCGGGAACATTGGCTTCAAGCCCGCGGCGGCGTGGAATCCGTGTTTACCGCGGCACAAATTCTGGGCTGCCGTGAGGACGCCGTGCGCTGGCTGAAATCGCGCGCTCGACTTTAGGCGGTCATGTAACGCGTCATCCTATGGTCGCCATAGCGTCACGCCCCCGCGCGACGCTGTCGGCGACCGGTTGCGTCATGCTCCCCCAAGGAGCACGATGCGGCACTGCACAATGGCTGGCTTCCGCTTCCGACGCCAGCTCTTCGCCCCCCGCTCTGGGTATCGCCCCCCGTCCAAACGACGATGCCCTGCTTCCAGCTGCAATGCGCGATTAAGCGCCCGCCTTGGCGATGAATGGGGTTCTCGCTGCTGGCGGACTCGACCACTCTCGAGGCACGTGCCGTGGATGTTCTTTCGATCAGCTTGTTTGGAACCCTCACGCTCCAGTGCGAATCACACGCACCGCAGCGCACGCACACGCTTCCGCCACGCAGCGCCGCTTTGCTCGGGATTCTTGCACTCGCCGCAGGCAGAAGCATCGGCCGCAGCGAGCTCGTGCAAATGCTTTGGGAAGACGAAGATCGGGGCGGGAGTGCCGCGTGTTTGAATACCGCACTGTGGCGTTTGCGCAAAGGCATCGCAGTGTGCTCCCCAAGCGCAGGAAAAGTCGTTGTTGGCGATGCGCGAGAGGGGCTGAGCCTTCGAATCGATGCGGGTGTTCAGGTGGATGTCTTGGAGTTTCAAAAGCACGTACTGCCGGCGCTTTCTCGGCCTGTCGATGTGCTGGGCCAAGACGAAATTGAAGAACTCGCCAAAGGCGTGCGCGTCTATCGCGCGGATTTGCTCGCCAATGTGTCCGATCACTGGGCTCAACGCGAGCGCGAGCGCCTCCGCCGTTGCTTCCTCGATGCCTTGGCGCAGTTGATGCGACATGCTGCGCTACAGGGAGCGTTCGATGAAGCGATTCGCAGAGGTCAACGAATTCTTGAGATGGATCCACTGCGCGAAGACATCCATCGGCAACTAATGGGGTACTTCTTGCAGAACGGCCAGCGTGCCCATGCACTAAGGCAATTCGAGCATTGCCGATATTTATTGAAGTCGGAGCTGGCGATTTCGCCGATGCCCGAGACAATGGCGCTTTACCAAGGCATCGCGCAGCAGGCCTTGCATTCCGAAGGCAGTGCGGCTCACGTTCCGGCGACGACCCTGCTCGAGAACGATGATCGCGAGCCGCTCCACCAGGCACGACAGCTCTTGGCCGAAACCGAACGCAAACTGCATCTTCTGCTCGGCTGAACGTTGACCTGAGATTCGGTGATGCGACGGTGATGTCGCGGTGAGAGTGTAGAGAGCGGGCTTGTTCAATGTAGCGCTCAACCGTCGCGGGCTAGCCCCGACGCAGCGACTACACAGGAGCCCGTCATGCACACCGCTTATCCCGCACTGCGCAGCGTTTTGCGCCCCGAACTCGCCGAATCGAGTGATGCGTTCATCGAGTCATTGGTGATGCAGCACTACGGTGGTGCATTGAATGCCGCCGATGCCGATGAGTTTCTCGGTGATATCGGCCGCTCGCTCGGCCAGTTTGGTCAGGGCGTTGCCAATGTGGCGCGACAGGCTGCACCGCATGTCATGAACGCTCTTCCGGGCGTGCTTTCTGGTGCCGCCACGGGTGCTGCACTAGGCCCCTGGGGTGCTCTCGCAGGCGCCGCCATTGGTGGTGTGACCAGCGCCGTGGGAGCCGCACAGGCGCGGCCGCAAGCGCAGGCGCAAGCGCCCCGACCAACCGCGATGCACGGCGGCTACGCCGGCGCAGGTGCAGGCGGGCGCGCGGGCGGGCATTCCGCGGGTCCGCAAGCGGGCCAATATGGCGCGCAAATGGGCGGTCAACGTCCGGCGCAAATGTCCGCACCGTGGGCAGCCGGTCTTCAAGCCGCAGGCCAAGGTGTTGGCGGCCAGATTGCAGGACTCTTGGCGCGACCCGAGGTTCAGCAAGCCCTGATGTCGCAATTGATGGGCAGCCTGGGACGCCAGAACGTGAGCGTCGGTGGCGCGCAAGTGCCCACGAGCGCGGTGATGAACATGATGGGCGCCCTGTTCCAGCGCGCAGGCCAACCAGCACCCGGTATGGGCGGCATGGGCGAGGACGAATCGATCCCCGCGTACTTGCTTGGCGCGCACGGCGAAATGCTGGTGGATGCAGCCGACCCCGAAGCGCGCGCAGATCGCCTGGTGGAATGGTTTGAGTCGTCGACGCCGCCGGATTCCGCATGGATTGCACGCACACCGGCCTGGCGTGATGTGCCCGAGTTCGACGAATTCGACGAGCACGCCGAGTTTGATGAAGACGAAAGCATCGCCTTCGACGACTCAGTGGCCGTCACGACATCGATGCGCGACTTCGATCATGCGTTGCGCTGAGGCGGCCATGGGACTCAACGCACAACAGATGCAGGCCCTGCTTGGCGGCAGCCTGGATGCATCGTCGCTAGCCGGTGCACTCGGCCAGAGCGACCCAAACATGGGCGCAATGCTCAGCGCATTGATGCAACGCCAATCCGCATCAACCGACACTGGCATGACCATTGATCGCGACGTGTATGAGCGCGAGCAAGCTGAGCGCGCCGCCATCCAGACGCAGCACGAGAAGCTGCGGCGTGTCGCGGAACGCATGCACGAAGAGCTCGTATCGCTGCGACAGCGCAATCGCCAGCTGGCTTCTGCAGTAGGCGCGTGCCCCAACTGTTGGGGAGAGTCGCCGGACTGCGAGCTCTGCGGTGGCGAAGGTTTGCCAGGCAGCACGCCGCCGCGTCGCGAAGCTTTCCAACGTTATGTGTGGCCCGCGGCGCGTCATCGCGTGGCCGCGAGTGCTGCGCAGGCGCTCAGCACACCCCCCCATCGCGCTGCCGCCAGCCCTATTGGCGGACCGCTCGACTGAACGGCGCACTCGCGTCGATCCAACCCAAGGAGATCTGCAATGAATGCTTACTACGAAGACGAAGTGGCCGAGTTCGACGAAACCGATGAGATGGATGAGCGTGCGTCGCGCTTCTCGCGCCGCTTCCCCTCGCTGGCTGTGCCGCGGCCCGGCAACATCACCGCACCGATCGTATCGAGCCGGCCGGTAACGCGAGCAGAGTTTGCCAGCGCCACACGCAAGCTGGACGAAAAGATCAGCGTGAACTCACGCGCCATCAAGACCGTGGAAGGCCGAGTCAATTCGGTGTCGGACGCAAACACACGCCAAAACAAGGCCATCCAGGCCTTGCAGAACGAAGTGAAGTCGGTGCGTGAGATCTCGATGCTGCTGCCTTTGTTGAGTTCGCAGAAGACTGAGATCGTGGCAGGCACTGAAGTGGTTGTTCCAAGCAATGACACCTTCGCGAAGCTGCTTCCGCTGCTTCTGCTTTCGGGTGGCGGCGGCTTGTTGGGCGGTGGCGGCAACAACGACAGCAATTCCGGCCTCGGCGGAATGCTGCCCCTCCTGCTCATCCTTTCTTCGCAGAAGTGAGCGTCATCCACCCTGCTAGGAGAGTGCTATGAGCATCTTGGTGCAACTACTGATTGGGCGGGAGATTGCCCGCCAGCGCGGCGTCATCGACAGCGGCGAGCAGCTGCGCGTGGGCGTGATGGCGGCAGCCATGGGAAGCCCGATCCTGGGCGTCGTGGTCGCCAGCGCCGCGGCCGAAGGCCTTGCCACACCGAAACGCCCCGGTCCGATTGACGGGGAGAAGCCAAAGCCGGTGGGTGACGCCGCCCCCGTAGCTCCCGCCCCGGCTGATGAGCCAAAGAAGCGCGGCGGATCGGCCTGAACTCTCTGCCGTGACGCTGCACACCGGTGTCGCGGCGGCGCACGACTGGCCGCCGCGATGGCCCCCCAACTCCAGGTGATTCCATGGACCCGGCATTGCAAGAACTACTGCGCCACGGCGCAGAAGACGAGACGCTGACGGCGATCATCCGCTTGGCGCCGGGCCAAGAGGCACCCGCACATTTGCGCGTGGTGAGCCGCTTTGGCGATGTAGCCACGGTTCGTGTGCGTCGCGGCGATGTGGCCGAGGCCTATGCATCCGACGCCATTGCGAGCTTTAAAGCCACGCGCTGGCTGATGCCCGAGCCCGATGGCAATGAGGAACAGGCCGATGTGTTGCGCGCTACCGCGAGCGATCAGCGCCGACGTGCCGGCTGGCCAACCGGCCGCGGCTGTGTGGTGGCGGCCTTGGATTGGGGTTTGGACTTCACTCACCCGGATTTTCGCAATGCCGATGGCAGCACGCGCTTGCTCGGCCTGTGGGATCAAAGCGCGCCCTACACCGCAGCGCATGCCAATACCTACGGCTATGGCCGATTCTTTACGCGGGCCCAGATTGATGCGGCCTTGCGCCAGTCCAATCCATTTGCCGCGCTCGGGTACGACCCACGTCGCTCGGATCGTGGCAGCGGGACGCACGGCACGCATGTGATGGGAATTGCGGCCGGCAACGGGCGCTCAGGTGGCCCGGATGGCATGGCGCCCGACGCGCAACTTCTGTTCGTGCACATGGGCACGAGCGCGGGCCGCGCGGGACCGCGACCGCTCACTGATTCCGCTGCGGTTCTCGAGGCCTTGGACTATGTGAATCGCCAAGCGGGCGCGGCACCGACCTGCATCAACATGAGCATGGGCACGCACGGCGGCCCACACGATGGCAGCACCCTAGTGGAGCGCGGCATCGATGCGTTCATCACCACACAGCGCGGCCGCATCGTGGTGCAAAGCACGGGCAATTACTTCGAGCGACGCGCACATGCCTCAGGCCGCTTGGCAGCCGGAGAACGCGTGGCCTTGCCGATCGTGATCGATGCCAACGACATCACGCCTAACGATATCGAAGTCTGGTACGCCGGAAGCGATGAATTGATGGCGGCCATTGAGTCACCGGATGGTCGAGTGCTTGCGCGTGCTGGCTTGGGCCAGACGGCCACCGTGATGGACGGCGGTACCGAGATCGGTCGCCTGTATCACCGCCGGCGTGACCCGAACAATGGCGACCACCAGATCCAAGTGAATCTGGATGCACCCGCTGCGGTGGGGCAATGGGCCTTGGTGCTGCGCGCACGTCGAAGCGTCGACGGCCGATTTCACAGTTGGATAGAGCGCGATACGCGTTGCGCACCGTGTCAGGCCACATTCTCCGCCAGTCATGCAGTCCAACTGAACACCACTGGCTCCATCTGCAATGGCCGCGAGAGCATCGTGGTCGGTGCGTACGATGCCAGCCAAGCGGCCACGCCACTGGGTCACTTCAGCAGCTCTGGCCCTACTCGAGATGGTCGCGGCAAGCCCGATCTTCTTGCGCCAGGCGTGCGCGTGCTTTCTGCGCGCTCCACGTCGCGCAATGCCTCCGCGCCGCTGCTCACGCGCATGTCGGGCACCAGCATGGCCGCGCCGCACGTAACCGGAACAGCGGCACTGCTCTGCGAGTTGGCTGGGCGCGCGCTAACCACTTCTGAAGTGTGCGCCCTGCTTCGCCGCACCTGCGACCCCGCGACGCCTGCTACGCCCCTAGACGCTCAACGCATCGGTGCAGGTCGCCTCAACACTGACTCCGCTTTGCACGCGCTGCGTGCTGCTGCGGCATCCCCCCACGCTGCAACCACTCGGGAAACCGCCATGGAAACCACTCCCTTGCATCCATCCGAACAGAATGCTGCCCTGCCTCTCGCTGAAGGCACGGGCCTTGATGCAGAAGCCACCGAGTTCGATGAGCGGAATCGCCGACGCTCGCGCTACTACGGGCCATCGATTGTTCCCGTGATCGGTGCTGGTGGGGTTGGCGCAGCAGTGATGGCGCCTTTGGGTGGCACGGCGATCATTGCGCCCATCGGCGGGATGGGCGCTCCCACCGCGCCGGCCAACACGTCTCCGCAAGTCGTGGTGAACAACGGCGCGCCGACCACGGCCGCAGCAGGTTCTGCACCGTGCGCTTGCACGACCAGTGGCGGTGACGTCGCTGTCGCTTCCGCCGAGCCGACTGTAGCCGCGGAGCAAAGCGTTTTTGCTGAGAGCGGCGAGGCCTGGCGCATTGCACCGGAAGACATGGAAGCGGCGGACAAGTCGGTGTACGCAGAGCACGCCTTTCGCGAAAGCGAGTGGGCTGCCGATGAATACGACGACGCAGAGCGTCTGCACAGTGCACCCGTCGAGTTTGACGAGTTGGCCGAGGCCAGCATCAGCGACAACCCGACGCAGGCCCCTTCGCAACTGGTGCGCGATGTACTGGCACGCGCCGGATGGAGCGAGTCGGGCGATGAGGCCTTTGGACTTCGTGATGCATTGGCGAGTACGGCAGTCGCTGCGCGTTTGTTTGATCATTTTGTCGGCCGGCGGCAAGTGCTTCCCGCCGGGCTTGTACAGCGCTTTGCTCTCCTCGCTAGGCCGGGTGGGCGCGCGCAAGGTTTCCGCCCCGGCGACTGGCTACTGCGTCGCGGCGAAGGTGGCATCGCGCATGTCGCGGTGATTGCCACGCCTGTTCTTTGGCCTGCTGCGCGCCTACTGGAACAGGGTTGGCAACTCGAGAACAGTCGCACCGGTGGTTTTGTGCACGTCATCGACCCGGCACAAGGTGGCCGCTTGCGCCACGATCGCTTTGCACGCCGGCTTTGCGATTCTGCACAGCGCTTGTTGCCCGACACCTTGGTGCTCCGACCACTGCGCCCAGGACAAACGTTCCATGCCGAATCGGATTGGGGCGAGACGGTGGACGTGCGCTGGGTGCAGCAGGCCTTGAACCAAATCCTTGGCTTGAGCCTCGCCGTGGACGGTGCGATGGGTCCACAAACGCGTGGAGCTGTCCGCGCCTTTCAAACGCAGCAGGGTTTGGTGGTGGATGGCGTGGTGGGCCCGCGCACGGAGACAGCCTTGCGCAATGCCTTGCAGGGCAGAGGAGCGGCTCCGTCACCGGTGCGCGGCGGCAACGCGGCGTGCACCACACTCGACAGCTTTGAGCAAGGGCGTGCAGACCTCACCCCAACACACCACGCGCTCATTATTGGCTTGGCGCGGCGCATTCAGCGCGAAGGCATCCGCGAGGTACAAATCGCCGGCTTTGCGAGCAGCGAAGGCGATGAGGCATCGAACCTCGCGCTCGGCCAGCGGCGCGCCGCCTCGGTGGGCCAGGGCTTGATCGAAACACTAGACCGCATGCGCCCGGGCAGCAGTGCCGCAGTGTCGATTTCCATAACGAGCCGTGGCGAAGGCGATCAAATTCCGGGTGCAAGCCGAGAGCAAAACCGCCGCGTTGATGTTTGCCTACGCGCACGCGTTCGGCCACGCCCGCCGGTTCCGGTGCCGCCACAGCCGCAGCCGCCCGTGGTTCCCACTCCACCGCAAGCGCAGACGCGCGTGTTTCGCGTGACCGGCAAGAGTTTCATCAATGTCGTCGGCTCGCGGACCGGCAGCTTGGATTGCGGCGTCGAGATCGGCCCGATTCGCATTCCGGGCGCCTCCAATCTGGGCCTGCGCGCCTTGGCCGCTGCGACCGACTTAGCCTTCAGCGAAGACCCGAGAAGCGATTTGCGATTTGTTGCACCGCCCCCCGAAAGCAAGGGCTACCGCTTGTTCTCCCAAGGCAGCGTGCACGCCGACTTCCAAGGCACCGATCTGCTGAGCCTGCGACTGAGTGGCGGGCTGGCCACCGACGCCGGCAAAGAATGCGTGCCCGGCACCGGCGCTTGCTTGCAAGCGCCACCGCTGATCGTCGATCAGCCCTTCTCCACGCGACGCATCGGGCCTTCCTCCATTGCGTTCCGCTGGGGGGTTAAGGGTCGCCCCCCGGCCGCTGCCGAGCCAGCGTTCGACGCTATTTGCCTGCGCACGTCGGTGTTTATCTGGCACGAGGTGGTGGGTGTCGTGGATGTCTCGAGCGGCCAACCACGCATCACCTCGATCTTCATTCAAGGCAGCCGCTTCCCATCGCATCGCGCGTGGGTGGACGGCACCGAAGTGCACCATGTGCGCCAAGGCCCCATGTCGAACCTGTGGGATGCCTCGCCCAGCGATCCGACGCGCGTGCGTTGATCACCACGCCTTGGCTGCGGAATGGCAAAGTGCGGGCTCCTGTATTCGGAGCCCAGCATGTCCACCTCATCCACCGTTCTGGCCGCCAGTGTGGCCGCTGCTCTGGCGACCTCGTCGTTCGCCGCGCCGACTGTTGCGCCATTCGGCAGCTGGGCCAGCCCGATCGTTGCCGCAGACCTCGCGAAATCAGCGGTCGGCATCAGCGATGTGCGCGTGTTCAATGGTCAGGTGTACTGGCGCGAAAGCCGACCCGCTGAAGCAGGGCGCCAAGTCCTCGTCACCTTTGGTGCTGACGGCGCACCGAAAGTGCTCACACCCGAAGGCTTCAGTGTGCGCACGCGGGTACATGAGTACGGCGGCAGCAGCTATTGGTGGCTGGGCGAGGCGCTGGTGTTCGTGAACTTCCAAGACCAGCGTTTGTACCTGCAGCGCGGCGACGCTGCGCCTGCCGCGATTACGCCTGAGCATTACCAGTATTCCGACTGCACGATCGATGCGAAGAACAGTGCATTGATCTGCGTGCGCGAAGACCATACCGAAGCGACGAAGAAAGCGAACGGCGAGGAACGCAATGAGATCGTGCGCGTCTCGGTGCCTTCGGCGCCCGGCCCCGTGGATGCCGGGCGTGTCTTAGTGACCGGCACCGATTTCGTGGCGTATCCACGCATGAGCCGCGACGGCAAGCACTTGGCGTGGATTGAGTGGAATCACCCCTCCATGCCTTGGGAAGTGACCACCCTGAAGACTGCCAGCTTCAACACGCAAGGCGGCTTGGACGCCACCACCGTGGTAGCGGGCGGCGATCGTGCTGTGCTCGAGCCGCAATGGGGCGCAGACGGCACGCTGTACTACATCGACGAAATCAGTGGCTGGTGGAATCTGTACGCCCTGCGCGATGGCAAGACCCGCGCCCTAGCGCCCATGGCGCGCGAGTTTGGCGGTCCGCTGTGGTCGCTGGGCACACAAACCTATGTGCTCGACGACGAGGGCCATGCGTTTGTGCGCACCAGCCACGAGGCGGTGGATGAGCTGGCGCAGATTGATGTGAGAGATGGTGGCTACCGGCGCATCGAAACACCGTTCGTGGCCTTTGGTGACCTCTCGCTCGACCGCATGGGCCGCATCATCACGACAGCCGGTGCGGCCGCTGATGAGTCGGCCTTGGTGGCGATCAATCCTGAAACCGGAGCGGTGCAGCAATTGCATCAAACCAATGCGCGCAGCATTCCGGAAGCGCTCGTTTCGGTGGGTGAACGCATTCGCTTTCCCACGACAGCCGGTCCGAATGGTGAAGCGCGTATCGCGCATGCCACCTACTACCCACCGACCAACCCTGCGTTTGCCGGCCCCGCAGGCCAGAAGCCCCCGTTGATGGTCACCATCCACGGCGGTCCTACGTCCGTCTCAAAACCGACGTTCTCGCTTTCTCGGCAGTACTGGACCAGCCGCGGCTTTGCGATTGTGGATGTGAACTACGGCGGTTCCACCAGCTACGGCCGCGACTACCGCAAGCGCTTGAACGGGCAGTGGGGCGTGGTGGATGTGCAAGATGCGGTGGCCGCCGTCGACTACTTGGTCGCGCAAGGCAAAGCCGATCCTGCTCTGGTGGCGATTCGCGGCGGCAGCGCCGGTGGCTTCACCACACTGGCGGCGCTGGCCTTCACTGATCGCTTCAAAGCAGGCGCCAATTACTTTGGCGTGTCCGACATTGCTGGCTTGGCGGCCACCAGCCACAAGTTCGAGAGCAAGTACGATGTCTCGCTCATCGGACCTCCTGATGAGGCGCTTTACCGCGCACGCTCGCCCATTTTCCATCTGAATGGCTTCAGTGAGCCGCTCATTACGTTTCAGGGCGATGAAGATCGCATCGTCACGCCTGATCAATCGCGCAAGATCGTGGCCGCGCTAGAAGAGCGTGGCGTGATGCATGCCTACATTGAGTTTGCCGGCGAGCAGCACGGCTTCCGCAAAGCCGAGAACATCATTCGTGCCAACGAAGCCGAGTTGGCGTTCTACGGCTTGGTCTTCGGCTTCAGACCTGCGGACACCATCGCGCCGGTGGATGTGCGCCACCCGAGGGCCGCAGCTGCGACGCAGTAAACGCTTTGCCGCCCTGTCACGGTTGTTGACAGGGCGGGCTGCACGTTCGGCCAGCGAAGGCGTAGCGTGGTATGCCGAACGCCGCTCGCCGGAGGGGTCATGAGTCAGAAAAGCATCGCCACCGATCTTCCGCAGGGTGCTGCCGCATGGTCGCGTGCTCTGCTGGCGCAGCAGATGCCGGCTTTGTCGCGCACAGCTCAAGCTATTGCGCGCTGCGCCGCCAACCCGGACAGCTCCAGCGCGGAACTCGCTGCCTTGGTGCTGCGCGATGCCGGCATGACCACCAAGGTGCTGCGTGTCGCAGGCAGCCGCTTGTACAACCCGCATGGCCTGCGCATTCGCACCGTCAGTCGTGCCGTCGCCGTGCTCGGCTTTGATGTGGTGCGCGAAATCGCCCTCGGTGTGGCCTTGCTTGATGCATTTGCAGGCAAGGAAAAAGGCACGCGCCAATCGGTGATGGAAGCAGCGCAGTCGTTGCAGGCCGCAGTCCAGGCCCGTGCTTTGGCGGAATTGGCCGGTGTTGAGGAACCCGAGGAAATCTTTATCGCGGCCCTGCTTTATTCGCTGGGCCGCTTAGCGTTCTGGAGCGCGCTGCCCGAAATCTCGCCCGATGCGGCCAATGCACTGGGTGCGCTGCAAGTGCGTTCGTCCGCCGCGGCGGCAGAGAGTGTTCGCATCACGCTTGGATTGAACTTGGACGAGCTGTCCGACAGCCTGCATCGCGAAATGCGGCTCTCGCCCTTGCTCACTGGCGAAGCCGAAGGCCGCGGAAAAACCGTGGTGCGCTCCGGCCACAGTTTGGTGGCGGCCATGCACGCCGAGAACGCCGCACCAGCACTCGACGCGTGGATGGCTGAAGCCTCGTCGCGGTGGTCCTTGGAGCCCAACGCGCTGCAGGCCAGCATCGAACACGCGGCTCAGCAATCTGAAACGCTGATCGAACAGCTTTTTGATGCCGAGTTGCGGCAGTCACTTCCCGCGCTTCACTGGCCCGAGCATGCGACCGTATCGGAAGACGAGCCAAAAGCCGGCAAGATCGATGCGATGCCTCGCCGCCGCGACCCCATGCTGGCCTTGGAAGTGCTGCGCGAATTGGGCGAACTCTTGGCGCAAAGCAAGCCCGACCCCGGCGCGGCCTTGAGCTTGGTGATGGAAGGCATGCAGCGCGCAGCCGGCTTGGATCGCGTGATGTTTGCGCTCATTTCGCCCGACCGGAAGGAGCTTCGCCTGCGCGCGGTGCTCGCCACCCAAGGCGATGCGCTGCGCGCCGCCTTTCCAATACCCATGGCGCTTTGCCCGCGCTGGCCGGAGTTGCTGGCTCAACCCCGCGCTTTGCGCGTTGCGCGCAGCGAGCCCGGTATGGATGCCGTGATGCAGTGTTTGGGAAGCCAAGAAGCGCTGCTCGCCCCGTTAGTGATTGAAGGCAAGCCGCTCGGCGTTCTGTGGGCCGATCGCGCGGAACAGGGCGATGCGCTGGATGCCGAGGCGCTCACCATGTTCAGTCTGCTGGCGCAGCAGGCCAATCTCTCCTTGGCCATGGCGCGCTAAGGCAAAAAACACCTCGCCGCCGGCCTGCGAGCTTCGGTATGGTGCGTCTCTTGCCCTGAGACGCCGCTGCGACAGGATCGTCGCTATGCACCCATTGTCTGCCGCGCCATGAATTCTGCACACGAATCGCTTTCGGCCGACCGCGGGCTGTGGCTGTATCGCGCGCAGCAGCTTGAGGCCCTACTCACGCCCCTGGGCTTGCTGCTCGAGCACTTGAAGCCCGGCCATTGGTTGGCACCGCAGACCGTTCTGGTCGGCCACCCCGGTATGCGCCAATGGCTGCAACACGCCTTGGCCGAGCGCAACCCCAAGGGCATTGTGGCCAACCTCGACATCGTTCTGCCCAGCCCCTGGCTCGATGTGCTTTCGCAGCAGGTGTTAGGCGAGCCCTTGCTGGGTATTCGCGCATGGCAACGCGATGTTCTGCGCTGGCGCATCCTGCCTCTGCTGCCGCGCTTGAATGACCCCCGCGTTGCGCAGGTTTTGGCGAACGACCGCACGGGCCGCGAGGCGTTCGCTTTGGCCGAGGCTTTGGCATCGGCACTCACCCCGCTCATGGTCTATCGCGAACCATGGTTGCGCGAGTGGGACGTGAATCGGGCCGTGTTGCAGGACGATGCACTGCTGCGCGAAACGTGGCACGCACTTCGAGAGCACGGGGGAACGCGGCATCGTGGCGAGCGTTTGGTGCAATTGGCGAAGCGTCTACGCACGCTGCCGCCCCAAGCCCATGACGAAGGCCCGCTGCATGTGTTTGGCCTGAATCATCTGCCGCCGCTCGAGCTGGATGTGCTGCGCGCTTTGGCTGCGCATCGCTTGGTGGTGTTCCACGTGGCCGACCCCAGTCGTGAGCACTGGATGGGCCTGCCCACCGGGCGGCAAGCCATGCAGGACGCGCTGGATCGCGATGATCGCGGTGAGGGGGATTTTCTCGCGCTCGATCACCCGCTGCTCGCGGGATGGGGGCGCTTGGGACAGCACTTTCTTCTGGAGCTCGAGCGCGGAGATCTCGATCTGGAAGAAAAGCAGGGCGCACAGGAAAGCACTCAAATCGAACCGGAGACCGATCCGAACGCATTGCTCCAGCGCTTGCAGCGCAGTTTTGTTAGCAACGACGCCCGCGTGATGCGCGAGGGCGCACCTTGGTCCGGCGAAGCACAACGTGCCGATGCCAGTTTGCGCATTCATGGTTGCGCCACGCCCCTGCGTGAGCTGGAAGTGCTGCACGACGCACTGTGCGACGCCTTTGCGCATGACCCGAATCTGCAGCCCGCTGATGTGGTGGTGATGTCACCGCAAATCGAGCGGTATGCCCCTCTGATTCCTGCCGTGTTCGGCGAGCCGGGTCGTCGCGAGGGTCGATGGCCTTATCACTTGGCCGATGTGCCTTTGAGCGCCACGCACGCTCTGTACCACGCTGCACAAGGCCTTCTTGTTTTGCCCACGCAACGCTTGAGCGCGCAAAGCGTTCTCGATCTTCTGGATGTTCCGGCGCTCGCGCAGCGATTTGGTATCGGTTCGGGCGATCGCGACGCACTGCGGCACAGCTTGCAACGGGCGCGCGTGGCTTGGGGTTTGGATGGCAAGGACCGCGCGCGCTTCAGCGCCCCGTCCAGCGAAGAACACACGCTGACTTGGGGTTTGGACCGCGCGCTCGCCGGGCATGTACTGGGCGACCACAACGCGCCGGTCGATCTACCCGATGGCGCGCGCCTGATGCCTCTCAGCGGCGTCGATTCGGGTGTAGCGCAGGTGCTGGGTCGCGCCCATGCCCTGATGCTTGAGTTGCAGGAATGGGCTGCTCTCGCAACGAGTGAACGCACACCGGAAGCATGGTCTATCGCATTGAAACGCCGTTTGGACGCCGTGTTCGATGCGCCAGCACTCGACACGGACAGCAGAGATGCTTTGGAGACATTGAAAAGTCTTGTCGCTGATCTGCAGGCCGAATGGACCGACGCCGCAGTGAGCGGCACGCTGCCTTGGGCCGCGGTGCGCGACGCGCTGTTGGCACGCTTGAGCGAAGTGCCCGAGCGCCAACGCTTCTTGGCCGGGGGCATCACCTTTTGCGGCATGGTGCCTCAACGGGCTATTCCGTTTCGCATGGTGGCCGTCCTCGGTTTGGATGAGGGTGCCCTACCGCGCCATGCCTTGGATTCGGGATTGGATTTGCGCCGGCGTAAGCCCCTGCGCGGCGATCGCGACTTGGCCAGCGACGATCGCTATCTTTTTCTGGAAACGATGATGGCTGCGCGCTGGCGCTTGCATCTCAGTCATGTGGCGATCGGTGCGCACGATGGGCTCCCACGCAATCCGGCGGCACCGCTGGCTGACTTGCACAGCGCACTGATGCGCTTCGCGTTGCCAGAAGGCTGTGTGCCTGAGAAAGACGCGCTGTGGCCGTGGCAACGCAAGGCCAGCTTGCAGCCACCAGCGCTGCTTGCGGCACTGGCGCGCTCGACGGAACATACGGAGCGCCGCGAGGAGGCTCCCGACGATTCGTCCGAGAGCACCACGTTGCCTTCAGGTCAGGCCAACGATGAGCCCATCGATCTGGAAGCGGTGTGCCGCTTCTATCGCGACCCGGCACGCAGTACGCTGCAACAAGATCTTGGCGTGCGCCTTGATGCATTCACCGATGACTCGCTGGGCGAGCACGAGCCACTGCTGCCGAAAAGCGATCCGCGCGACGCGATCGCCAAGAATCTGATCATCGACGCCCTCGAGCATGGCGCGTCCACAGCGCATGACGAGGCGCCCGAGTCCTGGGTGCTGGAAGGCCGCCTTCCACCTGCAGCCTTGGGGCGGGCCTTGTGGCGCAGCGAGTGTGACAAGGCCGACGCTGTGCTGAAGGCCTTGGGGGGCGCGAGCCCAGAGGAGTTGCCCCTGCCTTTGCCACTGCCCACGCTTGTTTCTGTGCAGGTATCGCTAAGCGGCTGCGAGTTACGCGGCCAAGTCGCTGTTCGTGAGGTGCACGACGGCACGCTGTGGTTGTTGGATGTGGCGCCGAATAGAGACGAAAAGTCGTTGCATTTCGGTGTTCGGGTTTCCGTGTTCTTGCGCTGGGCCGCGTTGCGCTTGAGCACTGATCGACCCATTCGTGTAGCGCTCGTGGCAAAGAAAGGCGTCGCGAAGCTTGCCCAAGGCATGAATGCACAGGACGAGCACTTTCTGCAGTGCCAAGGAACCACGCACGATGCAAGCGCCAATGGCCTGCGTGTTCAGATCAAGGCGCTGCTCGACTTCATGGACGACGTGCGCGCCGGCAAGCGCCTTTATCTGCCCAGCACCAGTTGGGCTGCGGTGAGCGATGGGCGCGAGGACGACGAGGCCTTGATCCGGGCGTGGGCTGGCGGCTCACACCAGAGTGGTGAGCGCGACTACGCGCCAGGCTATGCGTTTCTTCTGGGTCGCGATTGGGACCTTCAACCCGGCAGCGACTCGCTGACGCAGTGGCGTAAAGACGCCGCCGAGTTGCTCCGCAGACTCCCTCCCGAGTTGCACAGCGCACAGGCGCTGGGGGGTGAGGAATGAACGCCGCACTCTCGTGGAGCAACGTCGCGCTCAAGGGTCGCTTGCTGGTGGAAGCCAGCGCCGGCACCGGAAAGACCTGGACGATGGCGGCGCTGTATGTGCGCCTTCTGCTCGAAGGGGTGCAAGGCGAAGCACTCACGCCAGAACAGATGGTGGTGTGCACTTACACCGATGCGGCTGCGCAGGAACTGAGCCAGCGCTTACGCACGCGCGTGGAAGAAGTGTTGCAGCTGGCGCAAGCTGGGTCGGTTGTGAGCGCGCACGATCCAGTTCATCAGTGGGTCGTGGCGCGCTGGCAAACCAACGATGCCCAACGCTCTGCGGATCACCGCCGATTGCAGGCGGCCTTAGCGCAAATGGATCGAGCGCCCATCAGCACCCTTCATGGGCTGTGCCATCGAATCCTGAGCGAGTTCCCGCTGGAAAGCGGACTGGGATTTCAAGCCTTGGCCTTGGACGATGGCCGCGAACTGAAAGAGCACCTCGCGCGCGACATGCTTCGGCAGATCGGTGCGGGTACACCGCCCGAGGATGCTCGTGCGTTGCCTGAGGGCTGCCGCACTTGGGAAGGGCTGACGCAGGCGCTGGGTGAAGTGCTGCAACCCGGCGCCATCGTTGAGGCACCGCTGTCGCATCAGCAACTGCGGGCGATGCTTCCGCAAGTGCAGAGGGCGCAACTTCAAGCGCTAGCGACAGGCGAAGGCTACTTCGCTCGCAAGGATGCCGCACGGCTTTCCGATGCTGTTGAGACGTGGGCGTTTCTTGATGGCGGGCTGCAACTTCCTCAGCGCCACGCCCCGCTCTACGCAGGAAGCCAAGACGCCAAGTCTTTGAAGCCGCCTGCGCAGGCCATCCTCAACGATGCAGATTTTCAGCGAGAGATGCGCAGCCTTTCGGAAGCCATCGAGCGCGCGAGCAATCCCAATCGTGCGTTTTGGGCGTATTGGTGGCCGAAGCTGCGGGCAGCGCAAACCACTTGCATCGAAGAGCTCGGAAAGCTGAGCTTCGATCTGTTGATTGAGCGCGTGCGCGAGCGTGTGCTGCTTGAGGGTTCAAGCCTTCCAGATGCACTGTTCAAGCGCTGGCCGGTGGCGCTGGTGGACGAGTTTCAGGACACCGACGGCGCGCAGTACGCGCTGCTCAATCGGTGGTTCCGCGATGCGCACGGAACAACGCAAGGCCTGTTGGCCATGGTGGGGGACCCGAAGCAGGCGATCTACAGCTTCCGCGGTGGCGACATCCACGCGTATCTGAAAGCCAGTGAACACGCCGACGCCACGCTCGCGTTGGCCGAGAATCAACGTTCCTCCACTGCATACGTGCAGGCCTGCAACGCCTTCTTCAGCGCAGAGAACGCGCAGCTCTCCAGCGTCTCGCAGCGCATCGCGTACACGCCGGTGCAGCCTGCCGGCCGCGCCGATCTAAAGGGCCTGCGCGATCAAGGACAGGCGGTGTCGGCGCCCTTGGTGCTTCATCAACACAAAGAGGCATTACCCAACAGCGTGATGCGCCCGAAGGCCATCGATGCCTGTGCCGACCTCGTGGTTCAGTTGCTCGCGCCTGGCCGCTTCAGCATTGGCGACAAGGCACTGGAGCCCGGTGACATTGCGGTGTTGCTGGTGTCGAACGCCGAGGTTGCTTCATTGCGGAATGCCCTGATGAAGCGCGGCGTGCCGTGTGTGGGCCAAGCCAAGCAGACGGTCTTCAACTCGGAATGGTCGCGCGATCTTCTGCTGTTGCTGTATGCGGCGCACCACCCGAGTGATGCGGGCGCGCTGCGTGCCGCACTGCTGACGCGTGCGTTGGGTGTGCGCAAGAAGCGCTTGGAGCAGATCGAGAGTGACCCTGCGCTGGATGCCTGGCGAGACGTGTTCCTGACGTGGCATCGCGTGTGGCAACAACAAGGCGTTCTCGCTGCGGTTTTGGCGATCGTTGAGCATTGCCGCTCGTCGCTTTGTGCGCTGAAGGACGGAGAGCGGGCACTGACGGATCTGCGCCACTTGGGCGAACTTCTTCAGGAGCAGGCCAGTGCGGGCTTGAGCGCCGATGCGCTTCTGACCTGGATGCGCGAGCAGCACGAGGACGAAGACGCGTTCGCCAGCAGCGAGCGCAGCCTTCGCTTGGAAAGCGATGCCAAACGCGTTCGCTTGATGACCTTACATTCCAGCAAGGGGCTTGAATTCCCCATCGTGCTTCTGCCCACGCTTTGGGCGCATGAGGCGCGCAGCATCACGCGCGCGCTGGGGCCGAGCAATCCCTTCGGTCAGCGTGCGGCGCTGTTTGAAAAGTCCGCGCTCACGGCCTTGAAGCAAGACCAACAGGACGAACGCTTTCGACTTTTGTATGTGGCACTCACCCGCGCGGTGCACGCCTGCCACGTGTTCACGCTGCCTACGGAACGGCCGGCCACCCGAGGCAAGAGCGCGAAGGCCAAGAGTGATCCGGATCGTTCAGCGCTCGATTGCATGATGGAGCGCGGGTCACAGCACTACCGCGCAGCCGCCAGTATTGAGTGTCGTACGGGCTGGCCGGAGTCACCTGCGACGCGCTACGTGCAGGCGACCTCCGCACCGGTCAACACCGATGTTTCTGCCCGATTGCCCGCGCGCTTTCTTTTGCCCGGCCGCTACAGCTTTTCCACGCTGAGTGGCGGCAGCGAGCGCGCTCATGTCGAGCCGCACGCCGCTGATGACGAACGCATGCTCGCCAATGCAGGCGAAGCGCTTCTCGAAAGCTTAGGAAGGGACGCAAGCGCCGAAGGCGGAGACGAAACGACTCGATGGATCGACGAACAGCTCGATGTTCTCGCTATGGTGAAGGGAACCGGCTTTGGTCAGGCCATGCATGATCTTCTCGAACGCCGCGACGCACGATTGAGCTTCAGCGATCAACGTCCTCTGGTTCAGCGGGCCCTTGAAGAAAACGCGGTGCGCATCAACGACAAGAGCAGTCTTGCGCGTGTGGTCTTTGCTGTTGCTGAAATGCTGGATCGCAGCCTGCACACGCCCTTGCCCACGGGCTCCAACACGCCCTGCACCTTGGCCAGCCTACCGGCGCATGCACAGCGCGCGGAGTTGAGTTTCTGTTTCCGTGTGAATGCCCCGTCTCTTTCGGCATTGCGCGCGGCCTGCGCGGCCCATGACGATCCGTACTTGGTTCCCGAGAGCCCCCTCAGCGTTCTGAACGGAATGATGACTGGCGCCATCGATCTGGTGTTTGAGCACAACGGGCGTGTTCATGTCCTTGATTACAAGACGAATGCGCTCGCAAGTGCGCAGGCCTATCTGCCGGAGGCCTTGGACGCGGCAATGGATGCGCATCAGTACCGATTCCAGGCTTTTCTGTACACCGTTGCCACGCACCGCTATCTGCGTGATCGCATCGGCACGAGTTACCAAGCCGCGACGCATCTTGGTCCGGCGATCTACATCTTCCTTCGTGCGGCCGGTCTTGCGCCGGGGCTCGGCCTTTGGTCGCACCGCTTTCCGCCCACGCTGGTCGAAGCTGCCGATCGTCTTTTTGCCGGGGATTCCGAATGAGCGCGCAGTCCTTGTTTCAGCCGCTGACCGCCAAGCTGCCCGAGCAATGGAGCGATCTTGATCGCCTGATGTACCGCTGGGTCCTCAGCCATCAGGGTCCTGAATGGTTGGCTCGCCTCGTGGCGGCGGCCAGCAACGCGCATGGCGAAGGTCACACCGCACTGGCCTTGGGTGATTTCGGTGCACGTTTTGGCGCGCCGCTGTTTGAGTCATTCATGCCTGCAACGCCGTGGGTCGACGTCGGCAAAGGCGATGCGCCGTTCATCGTGGATGGCGAGGAGCGCTTTTACTTCCGCCGCTACTGGCAGGCCGAGTGCGCGGTGGCAAAAGCCGTTGAAGAGCGTTCGGGCAGCACGCATGACGATGCATCGGTCGTCAGCTCAGAGCGGCTGAATGCGTTGTTTGGCGCCGTCGAGTCCGAGGCCACCGCGCCGCAGCGTGCCGCGGTCGCACGCTGTGCGCAGCATCGATTGTTCGTGCTCACTGGTGGGCCCGGAACAGGCAAGACCACCACGGTGCTGCGCATGCTTTTGGCCCATAGCGCTGCCGTGGGCCGTGCCCTCGACATTCGGGTGGCCGCGCCTACTGGCAAGGCCGCGCAGCGTTTGGTGGATGCCTTGCGCGAAGGCCGCAGCGCTCTCGTCGACCGATTGGCGTCTGGTGACACGTGGCAAGCCGCACTCGATGCGATGTCCGTGCCCGAAGCCAGCACCGTGCATCGTCTGCTCGGCTATTCACCGTCGACGCAGAGTTTTTCGCGCAATGCCAGCCAACCCATTCGTGGTGATCTTGTGGTGGTGGATGAAGCCTCGATGCTCGATTTGGAAACGCTGGCCGCGTTGTTTGATGCCACGCCGCTCAGCACGCCCATCATTCTGGTCGGCGACGCCGATCAACTTAGCCCCGTAGGGCCGGGCAGCGCTCTGCAAGACGTTGTGGCGGCACTCGAGTCACGCCGCGCGTCCGCGCTCGTTCGCTTGCGGCACAGCTTTCGTTCGGAAGCGGAACTGTCGGCGATCAATGCCGCCGTTCAATCGGGCAACGCCGACGCACTTCAGTCGGCCGTGCTTGCTGCGGCCGCACACTGCAGCACGCGAGCACTGACCACAGCCCAGCAGGTTCAAGCCGCGCTCTCGGCGTGGGCCAAGACGCTTTCAGATCCTGCTGACTTTTCGGTGCTCTCTGAAGACGCAGCCGACGCACAGGCGCAAGCGGCCACTGCGCTGCGCGCCGCCCGTGTTCGCCAGCTGCTTTGCGCTGTACGCGAGGGTGCGTTCGGTACGCAGCAATGCAATGCCGCGCTCGACCGCATGCTTCGCTCGGCTTCCGGTTCAGCGGCGCAGGGCGAGTGGTATCCCGGACGCCGCGTGCTGATTACCCGCAATGACCCCGACAGCGGCTTGTTCAACGGCGATGTGGGCGTGTGCTTGGCCGATGCCGATGGACGAATGCGGGTGTGGTTCGAGAGCAGCCAAGGCGCAGGCAGTGCTGTTCGACGCCTGAGCGTGGCGGCCCTGCCCCACTTCGATTTGGCCTTTGCGCTCACGGTGCACAAAAGCCAAGGCTCGGAGTACGACGAGGTGGTGGTGTTGCTTCCGCCTGATTCAGAACATCGGATGTTGTCGCGCGAGCTGCTGTACACCGCGGTGTCTCGGGCTCGCAAAGGGCTTCATCTTTGGGCGGCGACAGAAGTCCTGACAGCCTGCCTCGAAAAGCGAGTCGATCGCATTGGCGGCTTGCACGTCCGGCTGGGCGAGGCGCTCGGGCCGAGTTGATTCCATTCCATATTTCCATAATCATAGAATTATGGATGCCGAAGCCGCCGTTTCCGTGTTTGAAGCCTTGGGCCAGCGCTCAAGGCTGGAATTGTTCCGCCGATTGGTGGCGCTGGCGCCTGCCGGCGCGTTTCCAAGCGAATTGGCCGCCAGCCTAGGCCTACCCGCAGCCACGCTCTCCTTTCACCTCAAGACCCTGAGCCAAGCCGGCTTGGTGCGCGCCTTGCCGCAAGGCCGGCAGATTGAGTACCGCGCCGAACCCGGCGCCATCGACGCCTTGATCGCGTTTTTGGTCGAGCACTGTGGCGGTGCAGGCGTTCCGCCGCCGCTCGGGTCGACGTTTGCAGGTTCACCGGCGCGCAGCTCGGCCCAAGGCCCCTATCGGGTGTTGTTCGTGTGCACGCGTAATTCGGCGCGGAGCCAAATCGCCGAATCCATCGCCAACCAGCTGGGGCACGGACGCTTGCTCGCGTTCAGCGCCGGCAGCGACCCCGCCGAGGCCATGCATCCTGGCGCGCGCGCCTTGCTCCAAAGCGCGGGGTTCAAGGTGCAAGGATTGCAACCCAAACACTGGGATCGCTTTGCCGGCGAGGGGGCGCCCGAGTTCGATTTCATCATCACGCTGTGCGATCGGGCTGCATCCGAGCCCTGCCCTGTCTGGCAAGGCCACCCCGCCACGGCGCACTGGAGCATTCCCGACCCCGCCCTCCATCCCGAAGGTAGCGAAGCCGCGCGCTTAGCTTTCATCGATGTGATGGCCCGTCTGCAACAACGCATCGCTTTACTGCTGGCTCTCCGCGACGAAGCCCTCGACACCTTGGCGCGACAGACGCGCCTTGACCAAATCACCCAAGCCATTCCTTGAGAAACACATGAGCATTGCCCTTGGCATCAACGGATTCGGCCGCATGGGCCGCCTCACACTGCGCGCGGCCTTCGCGAATCCGGCAATTCGCGTCGTGCACATCAATGACCCGGCCGGCGATGCCGCTACGCTTGCTCACCTGCTGAATTTTGATTCCGTGCATGGCCGCTGGGCGCATGAGGCACGCGCCGATGGCGAGCACTTGCTGATCGGCGAGCAACGCATTCCCGTTTCGAGAAACAAGGACATCGCTGCCACCGATTGGCGCGCCTGCCATGTGGTGTACGAAGCCTCGGGCAAGTTCCGCAAACAGGCACTGCTTCAGCCCTATCTCGACCAAGGCGTTCGCCGCGTGGTGGTGGCCGCGCCCATCAAGGAAACCGGCGCGCTCGACATCGTGATGGGTGTGAACGATGCGCGCTTCGACCCCAAGCTTCATCGCATCGTCAGCGCAGCCTCGTGCACCACCAATTGCTTGGCGCCCGTGGTGAAAGTCATTCACGAGAGTCTGGGCATTCGCCACGGCAGCTTGACCACGCTGCATAGCCTGACCAACACCCAAACCATCGTGGATGCCCCGCACAAGGATCTGCGGCGCGCGCGTTCGTGCGGCAGCAGCTTGATTCCGACTTCAACGGGTTCTGCCACCGCCATTGCCGAAATCTTCCCCGAACTTCGTGGCCGCTTGGATGGCATCGCGGTGCGCGTACCGCTCACGAATGCCTCACTCACAGACATGGTGTTCGAAGTGGAACGCGCAACGAGCGTGAGCGAAGTGAACGCGCTTCTGAAGTCGGCGGCACAAGGCGCGCTCGCCGGCATTCTCGGGTTTGAAGAACGCCCCTTGGTGTCCATCGACTATCGAAGCGACCCGCGCTCGGCCATCGTCGATGCGGACTGCACGCGCGTCATCAATGGCACGCAGGTGAAAGTTTATGCGTGGTACGACAATGAATGGGGCTACGCGAATCGCAGTGCCGAGCTAATTGCATTGGTCGGCCAAGCGGCCAACTAAGCCCTGCATGGAACGCCAAGCCCTTCACCAGTACGCGGTCGTCACCGGAACGTATTGGTCATTCACCCTGACCGATGGTGCACTGCGCATGTTGGTCGTGCTGTATTTTCATCAACTGGGTTTTGGCGCACTCGACATTGCGCTGCTGTTTTTGTTCTACGAATTGTTTGGCGTGGTGACCAATCTGTTTGGCGGCTGGTTGGGCGCGCGCATTGGCTTGAATCGCACCATGGGCTTGGGCCTTGCGCTGCAGATTCTTGCCTTGTGCATGCTGGCGGTTCCTGCCGCCGCGCTCACCGTGCCTTGGGTGATGGCGGCACAAGCGCTCTCAGGCGTGGCCAAAGACCTCAACAAGATGTCAGCGAAGAGCAGCATCAAGATGCTCATTCCCGCCGATGCGCAGGGGAAGCTTTATCGCTGGGTGGCGGCACTGACGGGCTCGAAGAATGCGCTCAAGGGCGTGGGCTTCTTCTTGGGCGGCGCACTGCTCGGGCTGCTGGGATTCACGCACGCGGTGCTGGCCATGGCCGGCGCGCTAGTGCTGGCCGGCATCGTCAGCATGGCCTTACTGCGTAAAGACTTGGGTAAAAGCCGCTTCAAGCCGAAGTTCACCGATCTGTTCTCAAAAAGCCGCGCCATCAATGTGCTTTCTGCGGCACGCATGGCGCTGTTTGGCGCGCGCGATGTGTGGTTTGTAGTGGCGCTGCCGGTGTATCTCGTCACCACGCTCAATTGGTCGAACACAGCGGCAGGTAGCTTTCTCGCGCTGTGGGTCATCGGCTACGGCGGCGTGCAGTCACTGGCGCCATGGATCACGCGCAATCGCCACGGCCGCGCGCCCGACGGACGCACTGCCATGGCATGGGCGCTGCTGTTGGCGGCAAGCCCTGCAGGCATTGCCTTGGCGCTGAACCACGGCTGGCCCGCGAGCAGTGTGTTGGTGCTTGGTCTGGCGTTGTTTGGCCTGCTGTTCGCGGTGAACTCCGCCGTGCACAGCTATCTCATCGTGAGCTATGCCAGCGAAGACGGCGTCTCGCTCGACGTGGGCTTCTACTACATGGCCAACGCATTGGGTCGCCTGCTCGGCACCTTGCTTTCCGGCGCCGTGTTTCAGGCCTACGGCCTTGTGGCTTGCTTGTGGGTTTCGGCGGGGCTGGTGCTTCTTGCTGGCGCGGTGTCGTGGGGATTGCCGCGTCACGACAAGCGCTTACAGACCTAACGGCGTCTCGAAGAACGCTTGCGCATGCTGTTTCGCCTTGCGTTTCGCTTGCGCCGCGGCAGAGGCCACGGCTTCCGGCGTGGCACACGAACCCGGCGACACCAGCACCGCACCGATGGACAAGCTGGTGACGGGGAAGAACGCGATATGCCCACTGCGATCTTCAGCCTCGATGCCGCCACGCGCCAAATCCTCGGCATCAAACAGATCGCGTGCGTGCAGTTTGAAGCGCTCCACAATGGTTCTGCAGCGCTCGCGCCAGTCTTCGCTTTGAAACACGGCCACAAAGTCATCACCGCCGACGTGGCCCAAAAAGTCGATGCGCGGATCAACGTTGTCGCGCATGGTGTCGGCGAGCAGCTTGATCATGGCGTCGCCACGAAAGTAACCGTACTGATCGTTGAAGGGCTTGAAGTGATTAAGATCGGCGTAGCAAACAACAAAGCTGACCGGGCTATCGATCAAGCGTTCCAGATGCATGGTGATGGGAATGTTTCCCGGCAGGAAGGTCAGCGGATTCGCGTAGCGCGCGGCCTCGATACGAATTTCAGAGACGCGCCGAACCAGCGATTCGCCCGTACCGATGCCGGCATAGTCGCCATCACGCGTGATGACGAAACCATCTGACAAGTAGCGCTGATCTTCGCCGCGCAACACATCAAGCAGCGCTGAAACGGGCGTTTCGGCCTCGCACACCACCGGATTCTCGTGCATGAATTCAGTGCAGGGTTTCATGCCGAAAATCTCGCGCGCGAAGGGCTTCGCGATGCGCTCCATGAAGACGCGGCGGTTAATCAATCCGATGGGATGACCGTCTTGGATGACGGGTAACGCGTGCAGCCCTGCGTTTCTTTTGAAGATTTCACTCACTTCGATGTTGTTGGTGCTCGGTGCGACCGCGGGTGCGTCGAGCAGCAGATGCCCAATCACGACCTCGCGCGCCACGATCCCCGGCGACGAAGTAGGGCGAACTGGCACAGGCCACGCGGCCATACGTAACTTGGCTTCGGGCACGGCAAGAAGGGGCTCGCGCGCCGGGCGCGCCAGTGCATACCCCTGCCCACACCGAATACCGAGGTCGCGAATCAAAGCCAAGTCGGCAAAATCCTCCAAGCCCTCAGCGATCAGATCGGTCTGGAATTCTTCGGCCACCTGCATCAGCGCTTTGATGATGGCCAGCTGTCGAGAGCTATGGGCCACACCATGAACAATGCTTCGATCGAGCTTCACGTACTCCGGCCCAAGCGCCTGCCAAAGAATGAAGTTGGAGTGACCACTGCCGAAATCATCGAGTGCCAGCTTCGCGCCCATTGAGCGCAGATGGCGCACCGGCTCGGCAAGCGAGGCAATGTCTTCAACCACATCACGCTCGGAAAGCTCGAAGATCAGATTCGCTGGGTCGACTTTTGCAGCGCGAAACAGCTCGGTGATTTGCGTCGGTCCCAAGCCTGGATCCATCAAGGCAGTGGCACTCAGGTTGACCAGCAGGCGACCCGTACCCGGACGAAAACCATAGCCCCCAATTACCTTCCGTGCGGCTAGGACTTCAATTTCCGCAAGTCGCCCCGCATCTCGGGCGGCGTCAAACAGTGCAGGCGGCGGCAGGGGGTCTTCGCCCGCCGCGCGAATCAAGCCTTCATGACCGGTCACCACCATGTCGGCCAAGCGAACCACGGGCTGATACACGGGGTACAGGCCATCCGGCGCAGTGATGGCCGAAAGGATGTCGCTGGGCGCCGGAGAACCCAGTATGGAGGAGGGAAGTGTGGCCATGGCAGCACTGTGTGCTGCCTGTGTGTCGGTTATGCGACACGCCTCCGTTCGCTGCACGAAAGTGTGAGCCGCATCGTGTAGGCCTCGCGAAAGCAAACGTTTAGGGCAATGCACTCTCGCGCAGAGCCGCCAATTTCTTTTCGCGCGGCAACTTCTTGATGGCTGCCTCCAAGCGCAAGGCTGCAGAACGATCTGCTACGGGTTGGGCGTGCACCAACACCTTCGGCTTGAAGGCTTTGGTAAATGCCGCACCCTTGCCCTCGCTATGGGCGCTCATTCGTGCATCCAAATGGTTAGTGATGCCGGTGTACAAGCGATCACCCTCACACAGCAGCAGGTACACCACCCATTGCCCACGTGCTGAATCACTAGCTTGTTCGCGGTCAGTCACCGCCGCCGCCGCCACCACCATCACCACCGCCACCGCCGTCACTCGCACTGTCATTGCTGGCGTCGTTGCTATCGGCTTTGTGGCTATGCGCCTTGTGGCTTGGACTGGAATCGACGCTCGATGCCGTGTAAATCACAGTGGTGTCGGATGCCGTATCCGACTTTTTCGTCGTCTTCTTTGAAGCGCTGGACCGCGCGATGAGCACAATAAAAATCAGAAGTAAGGCCAGAGCAACAGCCCCGAAAACAATTGAAAAGCTCATCGCGACGCCCCTTCTACGCAGTCAAGGTGCGCACACGTTAGGCTGATTGCATGTGCGGCCGCTACTCCAATCAAACGACATGGGCGGAGGTGCAGGCCTTTAGCGCGCCGCTGCCCGTGCTCACACCCGACTCGGCGGCCGAACAGGTGCGCATCGCGCCCACCGACTCCGCTTGGGTCCTCGCGCACGATGGCCATGGCGGTGCCAAGGCCGGGACCATGCGCTGGGGCTTGGTTCCACATTGGTCGAAGGACGCGAAGACGGCGTTTTCCACCATCAATGCGCGCGTCGAGACGGTAGAGCAGAAGCCGGCTTTCCGGGAGGCGTTTCAGCGCCGTCGTTGTCTGGTGGTGGCCGATGCCTATTTCGAATGGACGCCTATCGATGCCAAGAAGAAACAGGCGTGGCGCATCCATCCAGCGCAGAGCAAGGTGATGTTGATGGCCGGGCTTTGGGAGCGCTGGATCGGACCTGACGCTTCGCCCCTGCTGAGCTTCAGCATTGTTACAGAGCCCGCCATTGGAGCCATGCGCGAATTGCACGAACGTCGGCCTGTTGCGCTGGCTGCACTCGATTTAGCCACGTGGCTGCGTGGCAGTGCGCAGCAAGCGATGGCCATGCTTCGCGAGCGCACCGCGCCCGAGATGGCGTGGCATGCCGTGGCTTCACCGAAATGAAGACCGCTTTTCGTTCTGCCTTGTCCGAAGTGGCGGGCCTCATGGCGCTGGCCGCACCCTTGGTCGCTGGGCTTGCGGCTTCCACTGGCGTTTCTTTGGTCGATACCGCCATGCTCGGTCCGCTGGGTGCCGTGCCTCTGGCCGCCGTCTCCTTGACCTCCAGCGCGGCCATTCTTTTCTACGCAGCGCTCTATGGTTTTGCGGGGCCCGTCGGTCTGTTCGCAGGCCGATGCCACGGTGGCGGCGATCTGCCAGGCATGGGGCGCGTCGCGCGGCATGGTGCGTGGCTGTCGGTGCTTGGCGGCGGCGCAGGCGCTTTGCTGATGGTGGCGGTGCTGCCCCTGCTGCCCTTGCTCGGCCAACCCGCCGACGTGTTGGCCGTGATCACGCCCTACTGGCTGTGCATCGCTGCGCTGCTGATTCCTTACACCGTGGGCATGGTGGCAAAGAACATGCTGGATGCCTCCGATCAAGCATGGGCAGGCACATCACTCACCCTGTGCGCCGTCGGCTTCAATGTTTTCTTCAACTGGGTGCTGATCTACGGAAACTTGGGTTTTCCAGCCATGGGCCTGACTGGCGCAGGCATCGCCAGTCTGTTCGCGCAGCTATTGGGCACCGGAGTGCTGTGGGCGTATGTGCGCTTCAAGCCGAGCTTGCGCACATGGTGGGCGCCCAGTCGCATGGAGCGTGCAGAGTTTCAGAGGCAATGGCGCGAAGGCCTGCCCATGACTGTGCAGTACTTTTTTGAAGGCGCCGCGGTCTCTGTGGCCGGCATCATGATTGGCGCATTTGGCGCTGTGGCGCTTGCGGGAAACCAGATCGCGCAAGCCGTGGGCACCACGCTCTACATGCTGCCCTTGGGCATCGCCGGAGCGGTAACGATTCGTGTGGCTCAAGCCGCAGGCGCGGAAGAAAGCGCGCGCATCGGGCCGATTGGCTTTGCAGGTCTGGGCGTGGTCTCGGTGTGGATGGGCGCGTTTGCGCTGACGTTCCTATTCGCCGGCGAATGGATTGCGACCTTGTTCGTGAACGATCCGGAGGTGATTGCCGCAGCAGCCGCCATCCTCTTCGTGTTTGGCTTTACGCAACTGATGGACGGCGTGCAGTCGGTGAGCTTTGGCGCACTGCGCGGCATGCTCGACAACCAGTGGCCGACGCGCGTGTCCTTGGTGGCGTATTGGCTGATTGCCCTGCCACTTTCTGCGCTGTTCGGGTTTGTGTTCGGCTGGGGCGCTCCCGGCGTTTGGGCGGGCTTCGGCGTGGGGCTCGCGATTGCAGCGGCACTGTTGGCGCGACGGTTTCTGCGTTTGCAGCGTCGAAGCGCCAGAATGGCGCCATGACGCACGCGGAACCCATCGCCCCCATGAACCCCAGAACCGCGCTCGTGCTTGGCGGCACAGGATTCATCGGCGGATTCATTGTTGCTGCGTTGCGTGAAGCAGGCTGGCGTGTCATTTGCACCACGCGAACCCTCGCCGAGACGGGGGACGACGTCGCTCTGTGCAACCTGGCTCACATGCATGGCGCGGATGACGCCCTGCCCTTTCTGCACAACGTTGATGCGGTCATCAATGTGTCGGGAATACTCCGGGAGGGCGGCCAGCAAACCTTTCGGCAGATCCATGAGATTGCGCCTCTCGCATTTGCTCAGGCCTGCGCCATGAAGCGCGATGTGCGCTTCGTGCAGATCTCGGCACTGGGGCAGCCCGAGGACGGCGAGTTCATCGCAAGCAAGCACCGTGCTGACGCGGCGCTCCTGGGCCTTCTTCCGAGCGCACTGGTCATTCGCCCATCGGTGGTTTATGCGACAAGCGGTTCGTATGGCGGCACGTCGTTGTTGCGCGCACTGGCCGCCTTGCCGCTTTTGCTGCCCTTACCGGGCCACGGGCAATGGCGCTTGCAACCGATTGACGCGCGGGATTTGGCTGAGCTCGTCGTTGCAGGCCTGACGACCAGCACCTCTGGATGTGTCGATGCTGTAGGACCAGAGGTGCTCACGCTGGAGGCGTATCAACGTGAATGGCGGCGCTGGTTGCGCTTGCCCGACGCGCTCGCCGTGCGCACGCCGAAGCCTCTCGTCGATGCGGCAGTGTCCTTGGCGGAACGATTTGGCGCAGGCCCCATGGGACGCACCATGTGGCGCTTACTCCAACGCGGAAACGTCAGTGCCGACCCGAACGCTAGCGAGCGACTATCCGCAATGGGACATCCGCCAAGATCACTGCGTTCGGTTCTTGGATGTGCACCCAGCCAAACCCAAGACCGCTGGCACGCACAGCTCTATCTTCTGTACCCGTTGCTGATCGTTGCACTCGGCGTGGTCTGGCTGTTATCGGCGTGGGTAGGATGGCGCACCCCGGAAGAAACGATTCTTGCAATGGTGGCAAACACGCCACTGGAGCATTCACAACCTGTGCTGCTCGCGCGGAGTGCAGCTGGATTGGATCTGCTGCTGTGCTTGGCGCTGTGGTCACGCGCGCATCGGCGAATGGTGATCGCCTTGATGGGCTTCAGCGTGCTCGCTTACACCGCCGTGTTCGGTTTGGCGGTGCCACAGCTTTGGCTCGACCCTTTGGGCGGGCTGCTGAAGAATCTGTTGGTCTTGCCTGCCCTGTGGGTTGCCTGGGTGCTTACCGAGAAGCGATGACGTGGACTACCTCGTTGTGAAGTGGCTGCATGTGCTTTCCTCGACCATCCTGTTCGGGACTGGGCTTGGCATCGCGTTTTTCATGTGGGTTGCCCACCTGCGCGGTGACACGCGCGTGATCGCGCAGACCGCCAGAACGGTGGTGATCGCCGATCTGCTGTTCACCGCGCCCGCGGTCATCGTGCAGTTGGTCACTGGGCTTTGGCTGATGCACCGGCTTGGCCTTACGTTCGAACAGTTTTGGCTGAGGGCAGCACTCATTCTTTACTTGACGGTGGGTGCGTGCTGGTTGCCCGTACTGGTACTGCAATGGCGGGCCAGAAACATTGCTCAAGTTTGTGACGAGCGGAACCAGCCGCTCACCGCGGAGTACCACCGCGTGATGCGCTGGTGGTTTTGGCTTGGATGGCCTGCCTTTCTGAGCGTGATGTTGATTTTCTGGTTGATGGTCCGCAAGCCGGTTTGAGATCCCTGCACTGAGGAGTGCCTCCATGCGATCGCTGTGTCCCGCCCTTCTTGTTGCCTTGCTGTGTGTCAGCCATGAAGGCCGCGCCGCATCGGGTGATTACTTCCCACCCCGCAACGACTGGGCACGTTGCGCGCCCGCCGATTGCGGCATGGACGCAAAGAAACTGGCCGAGGCCGTCGCCTTTGCAGAAGCCAACGAGAACCCCGCACCGCGCGATCAGACGCTGGCTTGGTTGAAGAGTTTCGGACAGAAAGAACCTTACTTCGGCGGCATTCTCGGCCCCATCGCCGAACGCGGTGACGTGAATGGCCTGATCATTCATCGCGGCAAAGTGGTGGCTGAGTTCGGGGACACGCAGCGCGCCGATATCAGCCACAGCGTGACCAAGAGTTTCTTGAGCGCTGTGGTGGGCTTGGCATGGCAGGACGCTCGTATTCGCAGCACCGATGCGCGCGTGGCCGAATCCATGCCGACCGGTGTTGATCTTTTTTCTTCTGCAAAGAACGCGCCCATCACGTGGCAACACTTGCTGCAGCAAACCAGTGACTGGGAAGGCACGCTGTGGGGCAAGCCTGATTGGGCAGACCGCCCGGTCGGCGCAACGCCTGCAGATTGGCCCAATGTGCCGCGCCAAGCGCCGGGCAGCGTTTACGAATACAACGACGTCCGCATCAATGTCTTGGCGCTTTCCGCATTGCATGTGTGGCGCGAGCCGCTGCCAGTCGTGCTGCGCGAGCGTCTGATGGACCCGATCGGCGCCTCGAACACCTGGCGCTGGGAGGGCTATGCCAACAGCTGGATCGAACTCGACGGCCAACGCATGCAATCGGTGTCGGGCGGTGGCCATTGGGGCGGCGGGCTGTTCATCAGCGCGTGGGATATGGCGCGCTTTGGGCTGCTGTATCTGCACGACGGGGAGTGGAACGGCCAACGTCTGATCGCCAGCGAATGGATCGCCAAATCGCGTGCGCCTGGAAGTGCCAACGCGAACTACGGCTACGCCAATTGGTTTCTCAACACCGGTCGCAAGGAGCTTCCGGCAGCGCCTGAGAATGCGTACTTCTTCGCCGGGAATGGCCAGAACATCATCTATATCGACGAGCAGAATGATCTGGTCGTGGTGGTGCGTTGGATTGCCACTGGGCCTGCACTGAATGGCTTTATCGAACGCGTTTTGGCCGCTAAGCAGCCCTGATGGGCCGCCTGAAGGTGGCCCGGCGGTCCCCGTCGGGCTACACTTGCAGCCTGCCGTGGGTTGCCCGGCAGTCTTGTTTCAATACGCGCCTGTAGCTCAGCCGGATAGAGTAGTGGCTTCCGAAGCCTCTACTCATGGGCCGACAGTCGCGAGATAAGTGTCACAAGGGCCTTTACTCACAAGGTGGGGGCTGAAGAGGAAAAAGGTCTTGTAAAACGCGCCCGTAGCTCAGCTGGATAGAGTATTGCCCTCCGAAGGCAAGGGTCGTGGGTTCGAATCCCGCCGGGCGCGCCAATTCCCTCTGGGACAATTCTGGGACAGATCTGGGACAGCCCCTGATGGCCGCAGCCGGCGAAATGAGTAAAGGCGCGGAAATGCCCATGCGTGTCCTCCAGATACGGGTTGAACTGCTGCGCATTGAGCCGCTGATCTGGCGCCGCATCCAGGTGCCGGGCAACTACACATTCTGGGATCTGCATGTGGCCATCCAGAGCGCCTTCGGCTGGAACGACACCCATCTGCACGAGTTCCGGCCAGATGCCCTTGGATGACTTCGACGAGAACCCGCCGCTGCCCGGCTGGGAGCATCGCGTGGCCGATGTCCTGACCCACGCCAACCCGCGGTTCGAGTACGAGTACGACTTCGGCGATGGCTGGGAGCACACCGTCGTGCTCGAGGAAATCCTTGAGGCCGCTCCGGGCAAGACGTATCCGCGCTGCACAGCCGGGGAGCGTTCGGCGCCCCCCGATGACTGCGGCGGGCCGCATGGCTATGAGAGCCTGCTCGAAACTCTGGCGGACCCCGAGGATCCGGACCACGCCTCGTCCCATGCGTGGGCAAGCAGTCAGAAGGGGCGACGCGGTCAGTTCGACCCTGAGGCTTTCGACGAGCAGAAGGTCAAGTTCGCCAATCCGGCGCCGCGGCTGAAGCGGCTGCTGGCGTACATCGCCTCTCAGCGACGCTGACCTCGCCGCCCGCGCTGGGGGGGGCTCGCCTTCAGCCCCTCGTTTCCCCGAGAACACGGCTGACGACCGCCGCGATCTCTGCGACGGTCTCCTCCAGTGTCGGAGCCTCGAGTCGACTCCGATCGAGGAAGGCTCGCCACTGCACACGCTTCGTCTTGTCGAGAGCGAAGGTCTCGGTCAACCCGATCGGTAGGTCGGCCGGCAACGGTGTTGCCCGTCGCTCGAAGGTCGCCGTGATGGCCTGAGCAAGTGACGTCGGATCCATGCGCGCCTCGCGGATGAGGCTCAGCAGGTCGAAGTAGTCCTTCATCCGGCTGTTGGTCATGCCGAGAACCACGATGGCCTCGAGCTTTTCAGCGAAGACGGTTTCGCGCGGGTAGATCCTAAGGACGGGAGGTAATCTCCCCTTTTTTAGCTGTCGCCAAAA
>JFJP01024016.1_pt1 | contig 37879 bp, 34 predicted proteins | sample 431651 | NCBI WGS metagenome assembly JFJP01 (sample SAMN02602958, study PRJNA72255) | Microbial mat metagenome, whole genome shotgun sequencing project. | biome: fresh water; feature: sink hole; material: water; isolation source: purple microbial (photo- and chemosynthetic) mats found in... | reverse complement strand
CAGGTTTTGATGGCTTTCAAAACTCTAAAGATGAAGATTTTGCTGTGGTTGCAGATTTTTTAGAGCGCTATGACAAAGCGATAGGAATTCCAAAATGAAGCTACTCGATTTATATAAGAGGTACAATCAGAGCGTAAAAATTAAACTCATCATGAGTGTTATATTGATTCATGCTGTTTTAATGGGATTTATTATGTTTGATTTGCTCCAGCGCGAATCAGCATTTATGAAAGAACAATTTTCTAAGCAAGCAAACGAAATCACTTCCATCATCGCCTCAAACTCATCTGTCATATTGCTTAGTAATGATTTAATCGCACTTGATGAGCTTATTGCAGATATGAGAGATACAAATCATGAGATATTTATTCTCGATAGAACAACCAAAATAAGGGCTACAACGGATAAAGAGTATTTTAACAAATATTTTAATGATGCAATCAGTACAACTATGCTTAAAAATATGCTTGATGCAAACAAGTCAAGTGCGCAAACGATGCATGGCGATGTTATTGATACGCTCCATACTATTGAGATTGAGAACAAAACCATAGGGTATGTAAGAACACTCATCAATAACAATCACATTAACAAAGAGTTGACAATTATCACTAATAAAGGGATTTTATATATCTTTGCAGCGATTTTCTTGGGAGCTTTTTTTGCATGGCTGAGTGTCAGCCAAATCACATCAAGACTTCAAAATATTGTTAGAGCAGCTGAACAAATCGCCAATAAAGACTTTGACATTCAACTTGAAGAGTCAAATACAAATGATGAAGTATCTAAAATGATTCGTGCTTTTAATGTCATGAATAGTTTTAGCCCAAGTAACGCTTAGCTCTATCGGAGATTGCGTCATAGTAACTGACAAGCAAGGGAGAGTTCAATTTATAAATCCTGCCGCGCAAAACATAATTCAATACGCCAATGAAGAGGTAAAAGATAAAAAAATAGAGGAAATATTTTCATTGGTAAAAGAAGATACCAAAGAGAAGCTGGAGACACCTTTATACGCTTCGCTCAGAGAGAAAAAAGTTATTTGGTTAAGTGACCATACTATTCTTATCAACAGATATGGAAAACAATTTATGATAGAAGATTCCTCTGCCCCTATCAAAAATAAAGATGGAGCGATAGAGGGTGCCATCTTAGTATTTCATGATGTTACACAAAAGAAAAAAGATGAAATAAAAGTGAGATGGCAAGCGACACATGATGGCTTGACGGGCTTAAACAATCGTATCTCTTTTGAGACTATTTTAGAAAATACAAGCAAGCAAACACTTCGGGATAACACAACGCATGCCCTGTTATTTATGGATTTAGATAAATTTAAAATCATCAATGACACGGTCGGGCACATGGCAGGGGATGAGGTTTTAAAACAGATAGCAACACGGATTAGCCATAATATTCGGGCAAACGATTTTTTATGCAGGTTTGGCGGTGATGAATTTGGACTTATTTTGTTTAACTGCGATGTTGCCTTATCTAAAGAGATAGCACAAAAGCTGATCGATGATATTTTAGAATATATTTTTTATTGGGAAGACAAAGTTTTTAGAGTCGGTCTGAGTGTAGGAATCGCCATCATAGATAAATATCACTGTAACCCATCTTTAATTTTAAGCAGTGCAGACTTGGCATGTTATATGGCAAAAGAAAAAGGTCGTAGCAGATACCATATCGCTCAAGAGAGTGATTTGATATATGTCAATAATGAGCATGAGTTAAACTGGATTTCTAAAATAACGCAAGCTATAAAAGATAAAAAATTCATTTTGCATGTACAAAAAATCAAAGATTTAGAATTTGACAATAATCACTATGAAGTTTTACTGAGATTGGAAGAGAATAGTGGAGAGATTGCTTATCCTAACTCTTTTATTCCTCATGCTGAGCGTTATTTTTTGATGCCAAAAATAGATAGATATGTTATCGAAGAGTTCTTTAGCTGGTACACAAAAAACCAAGACTCCATAGATGAAAATATTCACTTTTCGGTCAATATCACAGGGCAAAGTATATCAGATGCTGATTTTATAGAAGATGTTTTGGCGCTTGTTACAAAGTATGCGATGGATTGTTCCAAAGTGATATTTGAGATTACTGAAAGTACAGCAATATCAAATATTGCCGTATCGAAAAAATTCTTTAGTACACTCACGAAGATTGGGTTTAGATTTTCTTTGGATGATTTTGGAACTGGTCTTTCATCATTTGAGTATTTAAAATCACTGCCCATAGATTTTTTAAAAATCGACGGTATTTTCATCAAAGATATTTTAGAAGATAAAATCGACAGAGGAATGGTTGAATCTATCTATAAAATAGGCTCTTTGATGCATCTAAAAATCATTGCTGAATATGTTGAGAGTGAAGAAATCATGACTGAACTCAAAAAAATCGGTATCCATTATGCCCAAGGCTACACGATAGAAAAACCTCACTCCATCAATGATTTGCTCGGATTGCAATAAAAATCGCTTTAGCGTATAAGCTGAAAAAGTACCGCTGAAGTTAAAAATGACATCAAAATCCCATAACCTACAATAGCAGAACTGAGCCTTGGTGAGAGACCTGCCATCGTTGCTAGTGCACCTGCTACTATCATCGGACCCATTCCAGATTCGAGTATGGAGACTGCGGCGGCTAAAGTATCCCATCCAAAAATTCTACATGCCAAGAAAGCTATAAACGGAGAGATGATAAGTTTGATGGTGAGTGCCGCACTAAAAGGTTTTAGCTCATGAGAAGGGAGTTTGAAGTTAAGCTGAAGCCCGACTGCAAAAAGTGCGAGAGGGACAATGGTACTTGAAAAAGCGGACAAAACACTTGTAAGCAAAGGGTTGAATGTGGTTCCCATAAAACATAAAGCAAGCAGTAGAGTGATAAAAGGCGGAAAAGTTACGACTCTTTTTGCAACCGTTTTGATATCTACTTTTACTGCACTCGAATAGTACGATGCAACAAAAGTTCCATACGTCACTACCGCGATAAAAGCGCCTAACTGGTCATACATGATAATGTAGGGAAGTGCAGCGTCTCCCAAAAATGCACTCACAAGGGGAATACCGACAAAAGAAGTATTGCCAAGAACCGCTACGAGCATCAAAGCACCTGTTATCTCTTTAGAAAATTTTAAAATTTTTGAGATAAAAAATACGATGAGAGCACTAAAAAACATCGTTATCCACGCAATCATGACAGGGATGAGCACATCTAGGGAAAATGTCAACTTTGGTACTTCTAAGAGGGTCATGGCGGGAAGTGAAATGTAGATGACAAATTTGTTGAATATGGCAGGAGTATCTTCGGGGAAAAGTTTTAATCTTTTAGCGGTGTAGCCTAGAAAAATCGCTGCAAAGATTAAGGCAAAATTTTCCACGCTGTGAGCTCCGTGATTTAAAATAAAGTCCGCAAGTATAATACTTTTTTTATTAAGTGGTGTGCAAACTCTCTTAAACAACACTAAACTAAATAAACAACTTCTAAACCATGGCGGAAATAAATTTTGCTTTGTTAAAATTCAGAAAAAATTGAGGCAGATGTTATGAACACAAAACAAGAGAAAATAAAAGGTGCTTTTTTTGCTTCACTCGTCGGTGATGCACTTTGTTTGGGTTCTCACTATGAGTATGATGCACAAAAAATTTATAAGGCATACGGTGAAAAACCTATAGAAAAGTTTATGTCACCTGGAGAGATGATGGGCGGTCAGACGCATGGGATAGGGTGGGGTGAGAGAAACTATCATCCTGGGAAAAAAGCGGGTGGAACGACTGATTATGGCGATTATAATATTTTAGTTTTGGAATATTTGGCAAAAGTGAGTGACGAGGTAAGACCCTTTAGTGTGGCAAATCTGATTCCTCATTGGATGAACCGCTTAGAAAACGGCTGGGGTTCTTGGATTTGTACGATGACCAAAGAGACGTATACACAAGTAAGACAAGGGGTGAGCGTCGAGCGTTTAGGCGGCATGTCAAACGCTATGGCGATTCGTCATGTGGCGGCTCATGCATATTATGACACCGAAGAAGAGCTTGCAGACGTGGCTAGAAAAGCTATGTTTACCCATAAAAGCACTGAAGCTTTAGGTGGCGGAGAATTTTTTGCCCGTGTCACGCATAGAGTCATCAATGGCGCAACTCCAAGCAGTGCCATCGAAGATGTAGCGGTGCAAATGGGCGGGTTTATAGAGGCAAAAGTGGCGCAGGCAATTGCAAAATTTCAAGAAGAAACAAACGAAAACAGCGAGTTGCATAAAGAAAAATTTAGTGATGATTTGGCGCTGACAAGCATGGCAAGACTTTGGGATGTTGGTCGCAGTGAGCCTATAAAAGTAGGAAAAGCAAGTCCAACTGAGGGGACACTTCCAGGTGCTGTTTATTTTATCCTCAAATATGCAGACAAAGAAGATGGACTCAAATGTGCACTCCAGGCCAATGCAATGGTCGGTGGCGATAACGCTTCTCGCTCTATCGCCATAGGAATGGTTCTTGGCGCATATAAGGGCGTTAATGCTATTCCCCTGGAGTGGAAAAATACGCTTGAGCAGTGGGAATATTGTGAAACATTACTGAGTAAACTTCCTCTCCTAAAAAGCTAGAATTCTTCATGAAAAAAAAGAAAATTATCATCATCGGAGCGGGCTTAAGCGGGTTGTATTTAGCAACTCTCTTGCAAAAGCAGTACGATGTTCTCATCTTAGAAGCTCGCAGTAGAATAGGCGGGCGAATATATAGTCTAGGTGGACATGATATGGGTCCTTCTTGGGTGTGGCCGCATCAAAAGAAAATCTTTACACTGATCCATGAGCTTAAATTACAACTTTTGCCTCAGTTTAATGAAGGGCTTGCTATGTATGAGAGAAGAGATAAAGTAGAACTTTTCAATCCACCACCTAGCACTCCATCAGCAAGGATTGAGGGTGGTATGGTCAGGCTTATTGAAAAGTTATATGCTTCTTTGTCAGAGGCTCAGATTGTTTTAGATGCGCAAGTTGTAGAGCTTAGAGAAGATGTTTTGCTACAAGTAAAAACGCATGAAAATATCTATGAAGCAGATTTTGTCATAGCAACGCTTCCTCCTCGCTTGGCTTGTAAAAATATGGTATACCATCCATCGCTTAGCGATGATGTCCAAAATAAAATGCAAAAAATGCAAACTTGGATGGGAAATAGTGCTAAGTGTGTGGTAGAATTTAAGAGTGCTTTTTGGCGTGCTAAGGGCTTAAGTGGCTTTGTATTTTCAAATACTGGACCTTTAGTTGAGGTTCATGATGCGTGCATAGAAGGCAAAGCTGCTCTATTTGGATTTGTAGGTTCTCACACTCTGTTTGAGTATTTTGAAGAAGATGTAAAAAAGCAGATGATAAGAATTTTTGGTATAGAAACTGAAGATATTTTAAATGTCTATTTTGTTGATTGGAAAAAAGAGAAGTTTACTGCAACGGCAGATGATGCAAAACCCCTCAGCGTTCATCCGTCATATGGTCTGGATGTTAAACATTTTAACTCAAAAATGTTTTTTAGTTCAACGGAATGCTCGTTTATAGAGGGCGGTTATTTAGAAGGTGCCTTACACTCGGCTGAAAATATAGTGCGTAACATCAATAATACAAGGAAAAAAATGAAAACATTTGAAGAAGCAATGGAATTTAGACATGCGTGTAAAGTTTTTGATGAGAGTCGAAAAATCTCTGATGATGAGTTGAAGTTTATTTTAGAAGCAGGGCGAAAATCTCCCTCATCGTTTGGCATGGAGGCTTGGAAGTTTTTGGTTATAACAAACGAGGCATTAAAAGCAAAACTTAGACCTGCATGTTGGAATCAGGTGCAAGTCACCTCTTGTTCTCATTTAGTTGTTATTTTAGCTGGTATTGACTCTGTAAAAGTAGAATCAGGCTTGCCTAAAAAAAGATTTCAAAGACGTGATATGCCTCAAGAAAAACTCGATTTTTATTTGAATCTATACGCTGAGCATCTCAAAGAGACTTTAAGCTCAGATGAAAATATATACGCTTGGACATCCAAGCAGAGTTATATCGCTGCGGCAAACATGATGAGTGCTGCTGCCGTTTTAGAGATAGACTCTTGCCCGATTGAGGGGTTTGATAAAGCCGCTGTGGAAGAGATACTTGCTCTTGATGTGACAAAGTATCAGCTCTCCATGGTTTTACCTTTTGGGTATAGAATTCAGGAGCAACCGACTCAGTTACGTTTGGACTATGATGAAGTTGTAGAGTTTGTGAAGTAAATTTAGATAAAATTTTTAAAAAAGGATTATTATGGGTAAATATGACGCGCTACTTGAAGATGAAAGTGATATTTTTGGAGGAACTCCTGTTTCAAAATATTGGGATATTTTCAGACAAATAAGCCAAGACTTGCAAGAACATGAATTTGATAAGATTATAGAAAGAATAGCTGTTATGGAGTCTATGCTCTCTGAGACGCATGATTATGAGGAGCTTGATACCATCATAAAAAGATATGCTTTTTCAAACCAAGACCATATCAATGAATTGAAAAAAAGCTTGTATATGGAATTGGCAGGGCAAATGATTTTTAGAATGGCAGACTGATTTTTGGTGTTTCAAAAACAATTTTAGTATAATTACAAAAAAATAAAAGGCTTTACTTATGGCAACATATATTTTTGGACATACAAGTCCTGACAGCGACTCAATTGTCGGTGCTATCTCTCTTTCTTATCTTAAAAATCAACTTGGCGAAGATTGTATACCAACACGTCAGGGTGAGATTTCTGCTGAAACAGAATTTATACTCAACAAATTTGGAGGCAAACTTCCAGAGCTTAAGACATCTGTTGCAGGCGAAAAAGTTTACATCATAGATTTTTCAGACAAAGCACAGGCTCCAAAAGACATCATGGATGCGACGATTCTTGGCATAGTCGATCATCATAAACTTGGTGATTTGACGACAGATACTCCGCTTGAGTGCTGGATTCGCCCTATTGGGTGCTCAAACACAATCGTTAAAGAGATGTACGATTTTCACAAAGTAGAGATTCCAAAAGATATCGCAGGGATGATGATGCTCGCGATTTTAAGCGATACTGTTATTTTTAAATCACCCACATGTACAAAAGTTGACACAAAAGCAGTCAAGGAGTTGGCGGCCATTTGCGGTGTTGAAGATTATAAAGCGCTTGCTATGGAGATGTTCATTGCAAAATCTGCCGTAAACGGTGCGAGTGCTCGCAACTTAAATACGCGTGACTATAAAATGTTTGAGATGAACGGTGCAAAAGTTGGCATCAATCAACTTGAGATGGTAGATATTTCTGTTTTAGAGAGTCGAAAAGAAGAACTTTTTGAAGATATGAGAAAAATGAAAGAAGAAGACAAACTTCACACCGTCATAGTTCTTTTAACAGACATCTTAAAAGAGGGCTCTCAGCTTTTAGTTGTAAGCGATGACGCAACCAAAGTAGAAGCCGCATTTGGAACAAAACTAGAAAATTCACAAGCTTGGCTCCCAGACGTACTCAGCCGCAAAAAACAAGTCATCCCTTTCTTACAACCGCAATTTAAATAAATCACTTTTTATTTGTACATGCCAAACTTTTGGCATGTGCAAATGTATAATTTCTGCTAAAATTTAAATAAATATATTTTATTGCAGGAAAACGTGTTTTAATATCCCTACAAAAAGTCCCCTTTTTAGCTCTAAATTTTCTTAAGTCTTAAAATTTTCATATAGTTTATCGTCTTGCGTAGAATATTTACAATTTACAGATACTATCATAATAGTAGAAAATTAAAATCGCAAAGGATTCCTATGAAAAAATTCATTTCAAAAATAGCGTTAGGTGCATTACTTGTTATTCCAAGTATTGCAAGTGCAGACCAAGCAAAAGGTCTCAATGTTTTGATAAACTCTGCAAACCCGCAGACTCAAGCGATGGCTATGGTTTTATCTCTTATGACTATCCAAAAGCACGAGAAAGAAGTAAACATAGTTTTATGTGGAGCAGCGGGAGATTTGGCAGATAAAAACATGGCTTCAACTCCTGTTAAGAGACCAAATGGTCAAGCACCAACTCCTCAGCAAAATCTAATCATGCTAATCGATTTAGGAGCGACAGTTGAAGTTTGTCCACTCTACTTGCCAAATGCTTCAAAAGATGCTTCAGTTTTACTTGAAGGCGTGACAGTGGCTCAGCCTCCAGTTGTAGCGGGAAGATTGCTTGATGAAGGGTATCAAAATATATCGTTTTAGTTGATGTTACGCACTCAAACGAACACGTCCGTTTGAGTGGTCATGACGTGTACAAATATCTCTTGATTTTTTTTGTCGGAGTTTTTACAAAAGGTTCTATTTGCTCCACAAAATTTGAGATTTTTGCATACGATGCAAGTTGTGAGTTGACCTCTTCTTGCATCTCTTTGAGGAGATTTTTAATCTCTTCTTTTACCTTTGCATCGGGGCTTTGATGCGCGTTAAATTTTTTGTCTAAAAACTCATAGTCAAGATGAACTCTTGCGATAAGTTTCTCGTTTTGTTCCATAACTAAAGAGTCTAAAACGTTTTCATTTTGGTTAATGATGGATTCTATTTGTTCGGGATAAATGTTTTTTCCACTCGAGCCGATAATGACATTTTTACTTCTTCCACTGATAAATAAAAACCCATCTGCATCCAAGTAGCCCAAATCACCTGTTAAAAACCACTCTCCATCCATGACTTCTTTGGTTTTTTCCTCATCTTTATAGTATCCAAGCATGACGTTTGGACCCCGAACGATAATCTCCCCTTCACCCGTATTGACATCTTTGTTTTTGATTTGTACTTCCACTCCCACAAAGGGTGTTCCTGTTGATTTAAGTTTTGGTTTTTGCCCAAGAGATGAACCTGCTACAAGGGGAGAAGTTTCAGTGAGTCCATATCCGATGATATAGGGAAAATTTGCCTCTATCAAAAACTGCTCTACAAATGGGGACAAGGCAGCGCCGCCAATCCCAAAAAATCGGAGTCTTCCTCCAAATGTTTCAAGAAGCTTTTTTCCTGCAACCATATTGAGTTTTTTTCTAATAAATCCGATTTCATAAAGATTTTTTACAATAAATGAGCTATTGAATTTGGCTAAGATTTTATTTTTGTATATTTTTTCTATGATGAGTGGAACACTTAAGATAAAAGTAGGTCGCACAATTTCAAAGGCTTTTAAAAGTACACTTGGTGTAGGTGCTTTGTCTATGTAGTAAACACTTGCGCCATGCAAAACAGGGATGAGCATGCCTACCGTACATTCGAGCGTGTGGGCTAAGGGGAGGATAGAGAGAAAAACATCACTTTTATCTATGGTCACTTTTGAGTGTGAAGCGAGTGCATTTGTGACAAGATTTTTGTGTGAGAGCATGACCCCTTTTGAGTGTCCAGTTGTCCCTGAAGTGTAGATGATGGCGGCTAAGTCGTTCTCATTTGGCTTTGTGTGGGTTTTTTTTGAACCTGAGATTTTTTCTAAAGAAGCGATTCCTTGCGTGAGTCTTGAGATATAACTTTGGCTCGTTGAGTTCTCTATCATCTCTAGTGTGTCGAGAATCACGATACACTTTATGCTCTTTTCTTCACACTCTTCTATAGTTTGCAAGTGTTTTTGCGAAACAAAAACAGCATGAGCTTCAGAGTGTCGTATGATATGGTGAACATCAGATGGGTGAAAATCAACAAGAACGGGGACGATAACACCCCCAAAATAAGTCACTGCAAAGTAAGCAATACTCCAGTTTGGCATATTTTCACTCAAAAGAAGGACTTTATCCCCTTTTTTTATCCCATTTTTTTGGAGCAAATCAATCATTTCATGCACTTTGTCATTAAACTCTGAGTATTTCATAGGACGTTGTCCAACATTGCCAAAAGAATTTTCATCACCATACAATGCAACAGATCTCTCAAGCAAGCTAGGAAGTGTAAAGTTTTCTAAGTTTTCATAAGGGTACGTCATTCGTAATCTCTTTTTTTGATTTTATTTATTAGACTTCTTTCATAACCTATTTTTAGATTGCTTCACTTCGTTTGCAATGACGGTCATTGCGAGGCAACGACGAAGTAATCTTTGGTTTGCAAGAAGTCTATTTTAAACACAAGTCCGTAAGGTCGATTTTTAATTGATTTGAGTATGATTATACATAAAAATTATAATTACATAGAGAAAATTAGAACACATGAAGGTCATATTTTGAGTAGAAGAAACAAAACTTCACAAGTAAAAAATGAAACGCATACATGGAGCCAAAAAGATTTCCTCCCGACAACCAGAGCAGAGATGGATGACTTGGGTTGGGATTATTGTGATGTTATTCTTGTGAGCGGTGATGCGTATATAGATTCGCCTTTTATCGGTGTGGCGATGGTCGGTCGTATGCTTGAACGTCTTGGCTACAAAGTTGGCATGATTGGACAACCTGACATAAACAGCGGTGATGATATCTCCCGTCTTGGCGAGCCTAGACTTTACTGGGGCGTGAGCGGTGGAAGTGTTGACAGCATGGTGAGCAACTACACTGCCACAAAAAAGTTCCGTAACTCAGACGACTACACTCCCGGCGGTAAAAATGACAAAAGACCTGACCGCGCACTGAGCGTTTATTGTAACCTCATACGACAACATTTTAAAAGTACCGTCCCTTTGGTTTTAGGCGGTATTGAGGCTTCGCTTAGGCGGGTGACGCATTATGATTATTGGTCGGACAAGCTTAGAAAACCCATTCTTTTTGACTCTAAAGCGGATGTGCTCATCTATGGCATGGGTGAAATTGCACTAGAGCAACTCACAAAAGCTATAGACGAAAAAAGAGACTTTACAGAGATACGAGGCGTGTGTTACATCGCAAAAGAGCCAAAGTTAGAGTTTCATCAGTTGCCCTCACATCAAGAGTGTTTGGACGATAAAGAGAAATATATAGACCTTTTTGACCTCTTTTACGACAACAACGACCCCATTGCGGCCAAAGGTTTGTGTCAAGCTGTTGACACGCGTTTTCTCATCCAAAACCCTCCGTGTGACTACCTAAACGAAGACGAAATGGATGCGAACTCAAATCTCCCTTTTACGAGAGAGTTGCACCCTTATTATGCGAAAATGGGCAAAGTGAAATGTTTGGAGACTATCAAGTTTTCTATCATGACGCATCATGGCTGCTGGGGAGAGTGTAATTTTTGCGCCATCGGTGTCCATCAGGGGAGAACCATCCGAACACGTTCAGAGGGTAATATTCTCAAAGAAGCAAAAGAGTTTAATAAGTATAAAGATTACAAAGGGATTATCAGCGATGTCGGCGGACCTACGGCAAATATGTACGGATACGAATGCAACAAAAAGCTCAAACTTGGAACCTGCGACCATCAACGCTGCGTCGATGCAACTCACTTATGTAAATCTATGAAAGTTGACCATAGCCGAAACATAAATCTTTTAAGACAGGTGCGAGCAGTGGAGGGTGTGAGAAAAGCATTTGTAGCCAGCGGTGTGAGATACGACCTTATTACAGAGGACAAAAAACACGGCTACGAGTACCTAAAAGAGATGGTAAAACATCACATTTCAGGGCAGATGAAAGTGGCTCCCGAACACACCGAGCAGCATGTGTTAGAGCTCATGGGAAAACCTGGAAAACAAACGCTTGTAGACTTTAAAAAGCTTTATGACAAACTTAATAAAGAAGAGGGCAAAGAGCAGTTTTTGACCTACTATCTCATAGCCGCACATCCTGGATGTGAAGAGAAAGATATGCATGAGTTAAAAAGGTTTACCACAGATGAGTTGCAAATGAACCCCGAACAAGCGCAAGTTTTTACCCCCACACCAGGAACTTATTCGGCGGTGATGTATTACACAGAGATGAACCCAGTGACGCGCAAAAAAATCTTTGTTGAAAAAGATACAAAAAGAAAAGAGAAACAAAAACAAATTGTCGTGGCAAAAGAGAGCTTTTCGAGCGGGTTTGCTTCTTAGAGATGAAATCTCTTCGTAACAGAGGTATGATATTCTTTGTTATAGTCAAAGATTTTTTTATAAAATATATTGAAATATCAAATAATTTGGAGAAAAAACAGTGAAAGTAGTTATATTTGACATGGATGGAACGCTTTTAGATTCGAAAAAAGATATTACCATTTCTATTAATTATGTAAGAGAAAAACACTATTTGCTTGAGCCTTTAAGTGAAAATTATATCGTTGATACTATCAATAGTGAGGCGAGAAATCTCTCACAACTTTTCTATGGCACAGAGATTTATGAGAGTAAAGATCGAGAAGTTTTTGAGATGCATTATGAAAAACAGTGTGTTGAAAATCTCTATCTATATGATGGGATTTATGAGACTCTTCACAACTTGTTGGCATGTGGCATCAAAATTTCAGTTGCTACAAATGCCCCTACAAAATTTGCAAAAAGAATGCTTGAGCATTTACAAATCGCACATCTCTTTGACGTTATCATCGGTGCGGATAAAGTTGTCGCTTCAAAACCTGATCCTCAGATGCTCAATGAAATTTTAAATCATTACAATTTTGATAGGAAGAATCATAAAGCTTGGATGGTCGGTGACAACTCTAAAGACATGCTCAGTGCACAAAACGCAGGGATAGAGTCCATGTTTGCAACGTGGGGATTTTCACCAGATGGCAGACATACAAAAACAATCCACAAGCCCAAAGAAATTTTGGACATAGTTATGGTAAAATAATTTCAGATTACTCTGTTCATTCTCGAAAAACAAAGTTTTTCGTAGCTTTAGAGGGTTGTAGGGACATTGCGCAGTAGCCACTAAAACGGACGTGTTCGTTTTAGTGCGTAACATTAGATGATAAGTGTTTTTGGAGTTTACTATGCTTGAGGGTGACGTATTACTATCTTTTTTATTTATGGCTCTTCTTTTTTTAAGACAAATATCTATTTTAAAGCAACCCAATAAAATTGACTACTCTCCTCTTATGTTAGGAATCGGTGCTATCGCAAGCGTTGTCCATTTTATCATCTACCCCGATGCAACGGATGTTATTTTACTCCTTCGCGAATCTTTTTTTCCATTGCTTGTTGCCCTTTTACTCTATCTTGTGATGAATGTTTTGCATCAGACACAAAAGAGACAAATTGCTAAAACAAAGGAAGATTTTGCCTATTCTCTCATCACGCAGGTCAATGAGCTCAAAATATTTATGAGCGAACTTGAAGAGCGTCTCGCAGCTTCAAAGCAGGAAGACTTAAGGTCTCAAAATGAGATTAGAGAGAAGTTTTCACAAGACCTCAAAGCACTCGACACCATACAAGTCAACCAAGATAAATTTTTAGGGCAGTTTGATGAGCTTAGAAGTTGGCATGAAGGGGTTTCTCATGCATTTGAAGAGTTTTCGACAAAACAGCTTCCAGACCTTGATAATGTTGTTCACAAACATATAGATATCCTTCGTATTACAGAGCAGGAGCATTTTAACTATCTCAAGGCTGTTTTACATAAAGCTGTCCAAAGTCGAGATGAAATGACGGAGGATTTGGAGACCATAAGTGTAAAACTTACAGGGATGAAAAATATTTCACAAGATATTGCTTCGTCTGTTACAGCGCATACTTTAGAGCAACTCTCAGGAGTTACACAAGCCTTTGAAAAGCAAGTATTATCGCTTAAATCGCACACTGAGAGTGTAAGTATCTCTTTGTATGAAGGCGAAAATAGACTCGCAGGGATACGACAGCAAAGTGAGATGATTATGCAGCAAATGGTTCTTTCTTCAAAAAAAATGGATGAACTCAAATCTAAAAATGACGCTTTACATAATATTTATGCAACTGCAAAAGAGCTTATTGGTGATATTGAGCGTATAAAAACTGACTATGTAAAATCCCAATCACAACTTGCAAATATTGCTAAAGAGATGAAATACTCTGAGGAAGAACAAATTGAGTCTTTAAAGAGTCATGTAGAGATGTTAAGTGCAGTGTTAACTACTAAAATAGAGAGCTCTTTAGCATTGCTTCACCAACATTACCACATAGCCGAGGGGGATATCTCTCAAAGTGTCCAAATTTTGGCAAAAAAACTCCAAGTGAAAAAAGGGTACGAAAACCAAGAGAGTTAAAGCAGAGCTAAAACAATGAGAATAGGGTGGATAACGAGTCCCATGTAAGGTAAAAAGCTATTGATTGGGGCAAGAAGAATCAAACTTAAATCTTGAGAAAGTTCACGTTTTACAAAAACTTGTTCTATGAGTAGTATTTTTGTAGCGATATCTGCAGTTTTTATAAAAAGTAAAATGATGGCAAACAGGTTGAAATCGCTCAGTAAGACAAACCAAATACCAAAAATAAAAGTTGGCTGCATCAGTAAAAATAAAAATATGCTTTTTGCATAGTATTTGTGCATACGAATAAGCATACCCATGATGCTTGGAGCTTTTTGCCAGCTTATCTCATAAAACTCTAAGAGTACAAAAAGCAGGACGTAGTTTAAAATCAGGTCGTTGACTATCATGAAATGTGTAAAGGTTTTTTGGTCACTACAATGCCGTCTGTATCGGCATACAAATATTCGCCTGAGTTAAATCGTACGCCGCCAAAAAGAAGACTTAACGCTCTCTCTCCTTTTGTAGTAGGGATGTATTTTCTTGGACATGTTCCAAGTGCATACAATGCAACGGGTATCTCTTTGATTTGGAAAGTATCCCTGATGTAGCCGTTTACAATGATGCCGCTGTAGTTGTTTTTAGCAGCAAGTTTCATGAGATTTTCACCCACAACTGCAAAATACTCTCGCTCCACATCGACCACAACTACTTTGCCCTCTCCGTCTTCATCGCGAAGTATTTGTGCTAACTCTGCATTGTTTTTATCAAGTTTTACCGTTACGATTGTGCCATGACACTTTGACGTACCGCCAAAATTTTTGTATCCTTCTTCGAGTACCGCAACACTCTCAAAATGCGAGTCACAAATATCTGCTGTGAAAAAATCCATTTTTTTCCTTTATTAAAATTATTTGTAAATATGGCTTTCATGATGCAAAGGTGAGGCTAAAGCCACAATTCCAAGCGTTTGGAAGTACGACTTTTAAAATGTTTGGTTATAACATTTTCACAAGAGTCGTACCGTCATTCAAACGGAAGTACGACTTTAGTCGTACCATTGCGTCATGAAAGACATTAAGGTACGACTAAAGTCGTACTTCCGAGAGAGAGCGTAAAAAATTAAACGGTATTTTAACACCTTCTAACCTTACTCTAACCAAAATTTTAGTATCTTTTCACACAAATAATACATAGGCATAAAAAGAGATGAAAGTAGTAATTGGTGTAGTTGGAAATGATATTCATGTTGTTGCAAATAGACTCATAGAACTCTCACTGGGTGCGAGAGGTTTTGAGGTTTTTAATCTTGGTGTAAATACTTATCTTGAGGAGTTTTTTGACGCTGCAGTAGAGACAAATGCAGATGTGCTTCTTATCTCCTCTCTTAACGGTGAAGCAGAGGGGTGGAGCCGAGAGGTAAAACTGCTGCGTTCAAAATATAAAACGTTAGACAAACTTGTCATGGTCATTGGCGGAAATCTAGTCGTAGGAACCGCAAGTGCTGAGGAGATAGTCCCAAAATATAAAAAATACGGATTTGATTTGGTTTTTCATCAAGTCGATTTAAACACGGGACTTGACGCACTTGAAGTCTATTTAGGGGAGAGAAAAATATCATGAGTTTACTCCAGCAAGAGCGAGAGATTATCCTCTCAAACGAACATGTTGACAATTTTGACTTTGCGGAAGTAGAAGATTTCATAAGAAATGCAGATAAAAATCTCTTCATCTCGCACCATTTTAAAAATAAAACAAAAATGTTAGTTCAACCTCGCGGCGGATTTCCAACGTATAAAAAACAGTTTGCCTTGAGTGAATTTTTTGTCGAGGCAAACGTCGATGTATTGCCGCTCACCATAGACTCAAACACAAGACTCAACGACTACGCAACTGCGAAAAAAATGCTCCGTTTGAGCGAAGAAAATGATGTCGATATGCTCAACGGCTACCCGCTTGTCACACACGGCTACCGAACAACCCGAAAAATGGTGACGCACTTTAACAAACCCGTAAGTCTTCGTCATGGAACGCCCGATGCGAGATTACTTATCGAGACGGCTTTGGCTTCGGGCATTTTTGACATTGAGGGTGGTCCTATTACCTATCTTTTGCCCTATTCAAAAAATTTTCCTCTTGATAAAGCCTTTTTATATTGGAAATATGTTGAAAAAATTTGTGCCAACTACTCCAAACTCAACGAGCCTATAAACAGAGAGTCTTTTGGCGCGCTCACCGCTACGTTAGTGCCGCCTGCTATCACAATAGTTATCCAGCTTTTAGAGATGATGCTCTCGTTAGAAGAAGGGGTAAAATCGTTCTCTGTTTCATTTTCGCAAACGGGCTCTATGAACCAAGATATCGTCATGGGTGCTGTTATAAAAAAACTCTCTCGCAAATATGCCGATGCCATTAACTGTAGCGATGCGGTTATAAACCTTGTTTATCATCAGTGGATGGGCGCGTTTCCAACCAACAAAGATTACGCTGAGCAACTCATCAATATGTCCACGGTTATTGCCGCGATGGTTGGAGCCGATAAAATCATCACAAAAACAAGAGAAGAAGCTTCAGGCATCCCTACAAAAGAGGCAAATGCAAAAACAGTTGCCAACACCCAGTACACCCTTCGTATCTTAAACGGTTTGCCAAATATCGTGGATGAAGAAGAGGAGGAGATTTTAACGCTTGAAGTGCGAGCCATCATGGAAGCTGTTTTAAATGACAGTGCTGACACACTCTGGAGAAAGGTATTTAACTCCATAAAAAGCGGCATCATCGACGTTCCATTTTCGCCACACATCATCAACCATAATGAGATGATAACCATACGAGATGCGAAGAAAAATATACGCATCATAAAACGGGGCAATGTCCCAATCCCAGACCGATGCTTTGAGTACGAAAGGGGACAATGCGACCTTACAAAAGACACCACAAGCATGGTAAATGATATTATCCACGATATAGGAATTATGCAATGAGCAGGGCAAAACTACTAATAGATGTCGGAAGTACCTACTTTAAAGTGAGCACTCCTTCGAGTATTGAGCAACATTTTAGAGATTTTAACAAAGACATCTTAGACGACTTGACACATAAATGCGGGGAGACGATTCACGCCTATAAAAAAGAAGATATTTACATCTGCTCTTCTGCAAACGGCGGTTTAAGTACCCTTATCATTGGCATAACAGAGTCATTTTCACTCAAATACGCGACAAATATTGCCTTTAACTCAGGGATAAACATCATCGATAAAGTGCTCTACCAAAACATACAAGAGTACTCAGTTCCAAGTGATTTGATTGATGTGGTTATCGTAGTAGGTGGGATTGATTCCTCTTGCGATATTTTTGGCGAACCACTTTTTAGTTATCTAAAAATGTTGAAATATTCAAATATAGTCTATGTTGGAAGCGGGAAAGATGCTTCAAAAATCCAAGAAAAGATACCAAATCTGGTGGTTTTACCAAATATCATCGACCACAGACTTCACATCGTTGAAGAGAATCTAAAAGAGTATTTAACAAATCTGTATCAACTTGATATTGAGGGAAAAGAGGACATAAAAAATCTCTATACCATCACCGCAAATCAGATATATTCTACCCCTTACATTGTCAATCAGACGCTTCCTTTCATTGGGACAAAGTTTTCTGTGGTGAACCCTTTTATCCTCATTGACATAGGCGGAGCGACAACGGACATTCACTACTCCAAAGATTTAGTCGATGACAATATCGTCACGACAAATGAGTACGACCGACTTGTTTTTAAAAAACTCGGTGTTTTTAAATCAAAAGAGTCTCTTATATTTTCGGCAAAAAACAACGAGTTTGTGTATGAACTTTTGACGCACTTAAAAGTGACAGAAAACATCTTTGAGCAGCAGAGCGAAAAAGCACTGCAAGTGCTTATGCAACTGGCTCTCTTTTTGGTGCTTTGCAAGATTTCACACTACAAAAAAGCCTATATCAACTTAAAATTGCTCTCCATAAACTCCATCGTTTTAACGGGTGGCATTACAAAAGTTTTGGCAGATGCACAGATGGAAGATATCATCTCTTTCTTCTATAAAAAAATACTCAACTCAAACCATAACCCTAGCGTTGTCATGGATCATAATTATGATATTTGGACACTTGGGCTTACAAACAATAAAGGATAAATCATGTCTCTTAACTCTGTCCGATCACTTATCGAAGACTCTGCGCACTCTCATGCAGGCAAGACGGCACTTATTTTTAATGAAAAAAGCATCACGTATGCGGAGTTATTTACGAAAGTAAATCAAGTCGCTTACTACCTCCAAGAGCTCAATTTGCCACCACAATCAAGAGTCGGCATCTATTCAAATAAGGGAATTGACCAAGTTATCGCTATTTTAGCGATTTTGTCAACAAACTATATTTTTGTCCCCCTTACCAAACTTTTAAAACCCGAACAAGTAGAGTACATTATAAGCGATTGTGATATCAAATGTATCATCACCGACAAGCTCAAACTCCAAAATATTGAAGAGATAAACTTTCATGGGCACATCATTTCGTATGAGACAACGACAAAAGATATCGCCTCATTTGAAGAGATTTTTAAATACTATAAAAAGCCCTATGAGTGTGAAATCAACGGACACTCCAATGCCGTTATCACCTACTCGTTTGGACTCAGCGGCACTCCAAAGGGGATAGTACTCTCACACAGAAACCTTATAGATTCTGCCCGTGTTGTCTCGCAATATTTGCACTTAGAAGAAAATGATGTTATCTCAGGACTTCTCTATTTTAACCTTGACTATGGGCTCAACCAGATTTTCTCTACGCTTTATAAACGTGCTACTTTGGCACTGCATAGATTTATACTTTCAGAGGATTTTTTAAATCATCTCATCAACGATAAAGTGACCGTCATACCGCTTATGCCCATAAACATTACTCGCATTTTCGATGAAGATATGCACAGACTTCCAAACGCTGAACTCTTTGACGGAGTAAAAACCATCACTTCTTCAGGCGGCAATGTCACGCAAAAGATGATTAAAAACTGCAAAAAACTCTTTACAAATGCAAAGTTTTACTCCATGCATGGGCTTACAGAAGCATTTCGCTCAACTTATTTAGACCCAAGTCAAATAGAGATACGACCAGACTCTATAGGTAAACCGATTCCCGATGTTGAGCTGTATGTCATCAACAAAGAGGGCTTTGAATGTAAGGCAAGAGAAGTAGGTGAACTTATCCACAGAGGCGGCTATATCTATAAAGGGTTTTGGAATGCACCTGAACAAACGAAAGAGCGTTTTAAATCAGTGCAGATTTTAAAGAATGTCATCAATCTTGAGGGGCAGCTTATAGACGAAATCGTTGTTGCCACGGGAGACTATGTTTACAAAGATGAAGAGGGGTATTTTTACTTTGTCTCACGAAGCGACAACATGATAAAAACAAGAGGATTTAGAGTTTCTCCTCAAGAGATAGAGTCTGTTGTCGCAAAAAACATCCCCCAAATAGACCAGTGCGCCATCTTCTCCATCAACAACGAAATGATAGAAGAAGAGATTATCATGGTTTACTCCGCAAAAAGCGAAATACCTTCAAAAGAGATACTCTTTGAGCTTAAAAAACACCTTGCATCGTATATGCTCCCAAGCCGAGTGCTTTATAAAAAATCACTCCCATTGGTTCAAAGTGACAAAAATCTTGTGAATATAAATGAGCTGAAAAAAGAGTTAGAGTAGGGGGGCAAGGGGTTTATAAAACCCTTGGCGTTAAAGCTAATGCAGTAACGGCGCAAAGATGCACAAAAGAAATATAGAACTTAAGGGATATTTTCGCTTATTTCTCACTCAGAGCTGTACCCAAATACCCGAGTGAGCCCACGGCGCCTGCTAGACTTTGTTGCCAGTCTGATGGCATAAAGACTACTTTTGAGTTGCCCGAATTGCTTAGATTTTGAACACTGTCGATATAGCGTTGTGCTAAAAGATAATGCGGTGCAGTTTCTCCGCCTGCAAGACCTTCTGAGACTATAATCATCGATTTTTTATCTCCATTGGCAAGTTCTACTTTGGCTTGGGCTTCGAGTTTTGATGCTTCGAGCCTTCCTTGTGCCTCTAAAATAGCTGCCTCTTTTTGACCTTCCGCTTTGGCAATAGCTGCTTTTTTCTCTCCATCGGCAATCATGATGGTGGCTTCTCTTTGTCTATCAGCTGCGGCTTGTCTCTCCATAGCCTCTTGGAGTTTTTCGCTTGGACGGATATCTTGCACTTCTAAATTACCTAGAGTCAAACCCCAACCACTCAAGGAATCCCGAATCTTAGCCGCAACTTGTGCTTTGATTTGGTCTCGTTGTGAAAGAGATTCGTTGAGTGTCATGCCGCCGATAACAGCGCGCAGAGTCGTCGTTGTCATATTGCCCACTGCCGATTCAAAATCACTGATGGAATACGACGCTTTACTAGGCTCGCTCACACGGTAAAAAACCACCGCACTAATGATGACGACTGCATTGTCTTTGGTGATGACCTCTTGTTCTCGTGTTTGCTGGATGAGCTCTTTTGTGACGATTTTATAAGCAACGATATCTATAAATGGAACCAATAAATGGAGCCCTGGAAGCAAAGTAGTGCTGTACTTTCCTAGCCGCTCTACAACCCACTCTTCCCCTTGAGGGACAATCCGCACCATACGCGTCAAAGCATAAACAACCCCAACAATGAAAACTAACGAAAAAACGATTCCTATATCCATGATTTCTACCCCTTAGTATATTTTTTTACTATCAGTGTATTGCCTTGAAGTGCTACGATTTGTATTTCGCAGCCCGTCTCGATAGGACCACCACTGCTAAGTGCCTTCCAAAGCCTGCTGCTCACCACGCTCTCATACAACGCAACATCGCCCTCTTCATGTTCACAAAGAGGTGAAAGAGCCTTTCCTAAAATACCGACAAATTCATGATGTGTCCCCACTGTGCTAGTATCTGCATCGGCAATACGACGCATCTTAAAAAGCACCGCCCCTAGAACCATAAAAACACAAGCAGCGATTATCTGCCAAAAAAGCGACCCTGTAAAGAAATAAGCCACCACTCCCGCCACCAAAAATCCAATCCCTGCAAACAAAGCAAAAAAAGTAGGAAGTATCATCTCAAGTACAAAAGCAATAACCGCTAAAATCAGCCAAATAAAATATGACATAGAACTCCTTTCTTTTACTGTATCACAATAGAATACATTATTCTCTCTTATAGGATTCTTATTTACTTTCACATGCCAAGCCTGAAAAATTTTTCTACAAACAGACACTTTTAGGGTATGAATAGGTGAGATTTTTTCCTATAATGTAATTCTTAAAAAAAAAGGAAAAATCATGAAAGTAGTATTGACTATCGCTGGTTCTGATTCGAGTGGTGGGGCTGGGATTCAGGCAGATTTGAAAACATTTGAGGCGTTTGGGGTTTTTGGGACTTCGGTTATAACTGTTTTAACAGCGCAAAATACACAAGGTGTGCGTGATATTTATGAGGTCTCCCCTGAGTTTGTAAAAGCGCAGATCAAAGCAGTTCTAGAAGATTTCGATGTTGCAGCGATTAAAATTGGTATGCTTTACTCTAAAGCGATTATTGTCGCAGTTCGAGAAGCGATTGCCCCACTTGGGATACCTATCGTTTTTGACCCCGTTTTTATCTCAAAAGCAGGCTCGCCATTGCTGCAAAGTGACGCAGTTGAGGAGATGAAAACGCTCCTTGCGTATGCGAGTGTTGTGACTCCAAATGCGTATGAGGCAAAAGAGCTTTTTGGGTATACCTTTGGTGACTCTTTTTCTCTTGAGCAGATTCAAAATCAAAAATGTCCTATCTTAGTCAAGCACCATGTTTTAGAGCTTCCAACTGGGGCGGTGAGTGTTGATCAGCTCTTTTTTGGGCATGAGAAAAGAATTTTTCAAACTCCATTTATTCAAACAAACAATACACATGGAACGGGATGCTCATTTTCAAGTGCCATTGCAGCTGCTTTAGCAAGTGGAGATTCCCTTCATGAGGCGATTATGAGAGCAAAAAACTTTATCAATGCGGCTCTTTTGCATGCGCCAAATATCGGTCATGGAAGAGGACCTATCCATCATAAACTTGGTGGCGAAGAAGTGAGCAAGTGAAGCGCGTATCATGAAGCGTATTCTTTGGTTTAGACGCGATTTACGTGTAAAAGACAATCCGCTTCTAGCCCTTGGCGGCGAGGTTTTGCCAATATTTATTTTTGATGAGAATATTTTAAGCGCATTGCAAAAAGATGATAAAAGGGTGAGTTTTATATTTTGGCATGTGCAAAGTTTAAAGCAAGAACTTTTAACATATGGACTTGAGCTCAAACTCTTTTATGGCAAACCTGAGGATGTTTTTGACTCTTTGGCATCTGCAAATTTTGATGAAGTTGTAGCTACTGGAGACTATGATGCCTATGCGAAAGAGCGCGATTTGCATATCTCTCACAAACTTCATTTTCGCTACATTCAAGACACGTACATATTTAGACATGATGAAGTGCTCAAAGATGACGCAACGCCGTACTTAGTTTTTACCCCTTTTTACAAAAAAGCAAGACCACTTTTAGTGTCCAAAAATATCGATGAACTCTTTATGGCAGAGCATACTTTGGCGAGCGAAAATTATGAGGGCATCACAAAAATAGATAAAGAGTTAAAGAGCGAAAAACTCCCCCTTGATTTACAAAGTATAGGTTTTAAAAAAGTTGATGTTACGTTTACAAATCCGTACCTTAAGTTAGAAAATTTACAAGAAAAACTGCATGCGTATCAAGACCAAAGAGACTATTTAAGCAGTGACGCAACTTCAAATTTGAGTGTAGATTTGCGTTTTGGAACCATCGGAGTGCGAGAGGTTTTGCGGTTTTTGTTTGCACACAAAAATCTTGACATCGAGCCTTTTATCCGTCAGCTCATCTTTAGAGATTTTTACGCCTACGAGCTTTTTCATATGCCAAGAATCGAGAAAGAAAATTATAAATACGATTTTAATGGCATAAAAGATGAAGAAAAATATAGAGTTTTTTGTGAGGCAAAAACAGGGGTTCCCATTGTTGATGCAGGGGTGCGAGAGCTTTTACAAACGGGCTATATGCACAACCGAGTCCGCATGGTTGTTGCCTCTTTTTTTACAAAAGATTTGCTTCTTCCATGGCAGTGGGGCGAGAAGTTTTTCGCAGAGTATCTTCTTGACTACGACAAAGCAAGCAACGTCCTTTCATGGCAATGGAGTGCTGGAACTGGCGTCGACCCGCAGCCTTATTTTAGGGTGTTCAACTCTTATCTGCAAAGTAAAAAATTTGATAAAGAAGCCTTGTATATCAAAAAATATCTTCCAGAGTTACAACAGGTCCAACCGAAATATCTACACGACGAAGCCTATCTTTTGAGTACCGATATCAAAGGCTACCCAAAACCCATGGTACATCATAAAGAGGCAGCGAAAAAAGCGATAGAGATTTTTAAAGGCTGAGAAAAAATAGGAGTGAAAATTGCTCACTCTTTTATTCTCTTGTTGTTTCTATAAACTCTTTCGCATTGTCACCTCTTAAATTATCAGCAACTTTGAGGAGTCCATCATAGTAGTTTTGATGTTATTTCTAGCACTTGTTTTCTTTTTGTATTTTGGTTTAATGACGGGCTACATATTTTGAACATGTTTTTATCATGAGGGTATATAGGGATTTTCATCCTCCTTCATTATGACTTTTATGTCAAGAGGTTTTGCATGATAAGGCGATGAAGTGACGATAAAATCAACGCCGCACTTAGCAAAATCAGCGATATTTTTTTCATGTATGCCACCCGTTGCACAGACTAAAAGATGAGTAAAGCGTTGTTTGAGCGAGACACATTTTTTTAAAGTTAAAAAATCCATCTTTTCACATTGAAGAATATCTGCCCCTAGTGAAGCAAAGTACTCTGCTTGCTCAAAATTCTCTACTTCAACAGTAATTTTTTTTTCTATAAACATATATTTGAAATTTTTGAAACTTTTTTCTAGCTCTTCTTTATCGCTTAGAAATTTTAGATGCTGCTCAAAAATCAAAATGGAATCATAAAGACCAAGTCTATGTGCTACTCCGCCACCACACATGACCGCTTTTAACATAAGCTCTTTTGTTCCAGGAAAGTTTTTTCTGGTTGTTGCAATACTTATGTTTGGATTTATTGCTTTTGCACTCTTGACAAGGGTGTTTGTATAGGTTGCGATAGCGCTCATATATTCAAAAATATTTTGGGATATTTTCCATGCTTTATGGAGTGAAGCCGCATCACCTTTGCACTCTAAAATAGTCTCGTTTGGCATAACACTCTGAGCATTTTTTTTATAAAAAGTGTGCTGTATGTCAAGCTTTTGTAAAATCTCTTTCACTTCATCTACTCCGCAAAGGACTATCTCCTCTTTGGGTGCAAAACTCATCACCCCTTTTTTATCCGTAATGCCAAGTCCATATGTAGTTATGTCTAAATAACCTATGTCTTCAAATAATAAATCCATCTTAAACGCCTTTTTTAATTGTTTTTTTGAAAAATCGGTACACATCTTTGATGTAAATCATGTGTAATGATATCTACATTTATGGAGTAAACATCTAGTATCATCTCTTTTGTGACTACTTTATGAGGTGTCTCTGCAGCTATAATTTTGCCATCGTTCATCACTATGACACGACTCGATACTAGAAGTGCGTGATCGGGGTAATGTGTGGTTTTTAAAAAGGTGTAGCCTTGTTTGCTCAGTTCATGGATAAGCTCCAATAGCCTTATCTGGTTTCCATAATCAAGCCCTGCTACAGGCTCATCCATGATAAAAATATTGACCTCTTGTGCTATGGCACGAGCGAGTAAAACCATCTGTTTTTGTCCGCCGCTGAGTTGTCCGAACGCCTTATCTAAGAGGTGTTCAATCCCTATTTTTTTGAGTGCGGCATGTGCAATTTCATAGTCATGTGCAGAGGGAAGAGCAAAAAAGCCAAGTTTTGAAACTCTTCCCATGAGCACCATTTCTAATACCGAATAGTTAAAAGGGGTGTTGTTGTACTGGGGAATATAGGCAATCAAAGAGGCTATCTCTTTATGGGAATGTTTTTTTATGCTTTTGTCGTTTAACAAAATAGTCCCCTCACCATGAAGCAGTTTGAGTATGAGCTTGATGAGCGTGCTTTTTCCACAGCCGTTTGGTCCGAGCAGTGAGACTACTTCGCCTTTGTAAAGCTCCAAGTTTATCCCTGCTAAAACGGGATGTTTTTTGTAGGAAAAATGGAGGTTTTTTACCTCTATAATAGGTTTTAGTTCCATGCTGCCCTCGCATTTTTAAGGACGATAATGAAGATGGGAATCCCGATGAGTGAGGTCAAAATGCCAATAGGTATCTCAACGCTCAGAGCAAGTCTGGAGATTGCATCTGCAAGTAGTAAAAAAGCGGCTCCGACTATGGCTGAGAGCGGGATGAGAAGACGGTGTGAGGGACCCACAACCATGCGGACAATATGGGGAATAATGAGCCCGACCCAGCCTATGATTCCCGCCATGACGACTGACAAGGAACTCGCCAGTGTCGCTAGTAGAATGGCTACGATACGAATAAGCGTGACATTGACACCAAGAGCCTTTGCCTCTTCATCACCCAAACTCAGCAAATCAAAATATTTACTCATAAATATCATTGCAATAATGCTCATAAGTATGGGAGTGCCAACGAAAAAAACCTCGTTTAATTGTGCCATGGAGAGGGAACCCATAAGCCAGTAAACAATGGCGGGCAGAGTAGAATAGGGGTCTGCGACATACTTGACGATAGAGAGCAAAGAGGTGAAAAGTGAGCCGCTGATGACTCCACCCAAAACCAACATAACGCTGGAGCGAGAGTTTGTTACCATAGAACCTATAAATAGGGCAAAGGCTACCGCCACAAAACCAAACACAAATGCCATGATTTGCACAACAAGCCAGTTTTCACTCAGAAGCATTCCACATGCCGCGCCAAAAGAAGCACCTGCTAAAACGCCTAAAATACCAGGAGAGACGAGAGGGTTTACAAACATCGCTTGAAATACCGCTCCGCTAGTGGCAAGGGCAGAACCTATTAAAATGGCTAAAAGCACGCGAGGCAGACGAATCTCTAAAATAATGTTGTCTATGAGAGAAAAAGTTTGCGCGTTGATGGCGCCTGAGCTAAAAATTTTAAATTGTAAATAGTCGCTAAATGTGGCAAAACTAATAGGATACTGCCCCCAAAGCAGGGACAAAATTGCCACTGCTAAAAGAAAAGCCAAACCCTGCAAAAGATATTTCGTTTGTTTGCTCATAATCTTAATACTGTAAATTTGCGCTAAAAAACAGGCTCATCGGAGCGCCTGTTTGGTAGGTGCTTGAAGTGCTGTCTGCTGCTAGGACATTATCGGGAGAGTTGATGGTCGAGATATATCGCTCATCCGTCAAGTTTGTCGCCGTTGCACGAAAGAGTGTACTTTTTGAGCCCATAAAAGGGTGTGCTTTGTAGGAAATGTCAAAGTCAACAATGGTAAAAGCATCCATTTTTTGGGTATTTGTAACATCGCCGTAACGGCTGGACGTGTACCTTGCACTTGGAGTAAATGCCCATTTTTCATAGTAATACGAAAGTGCGCCTTTTGCCATGACCTCGGGCGCATCGGGGAGTTGGTTGCCTTTGATGGAGGTGGAAGTTGTGGCATTTGATTTGAAATCTTGCGTAAATGCGTATTTGTTGTACGAGAGTCCAAGTAGAAATTCTACGTTTTCACTCAAAGCTCCATTGACCGCGAACTCGGCACCGTATCCAAAAGCATCACCAACATTGGCGGGGTAGCTTACGCCATACTCAGCGTCATACACGTTTGCTTGTTTGTTTTTGACGAATGAAACATACAGACTTGGGTTGAGCGTGACGCCTCCTATTTCTGTTTTTAGCCCTAAGTCGATATTGTCCGAAGTCTCAAGTTCGAGTTTGTCCCAAAGCTGTTGGAGAGTTACGTTTTTGCCTACAAATATTGCTCTGTTTGAGACATATGTAGGGAAAAGGTTGACGTCAAACCCGTAGGTGCGTGAGTAATCGGTATAAATAGCGGTGCTCTCACTGAGCGCATAGCCCACATAAAGAGAGGGGAGAAAGGTATGAAATGTTTTTGCATCCACGCTTGCCCAAGAGTCATACGTGCTGCTAGCGAGTGCCGTGTCATAGTCGGTGCTTGTTGCCGCAGTTGTTCCCATGTAGCTTTTGATGGAACCGAGTTCAAACGTTTGGTATTGTAACCCTGCGGAGTAAGTCCACGCGTCCATTGCACCGCTGAGTTCCACAAAAGGGGCTGCAATGGTGTGATAGTCATTTTTTGAGAGTATCGCATACCCGTCAAAAACTAAATTGCCGTTTACGACCTTGTATTTGCTCTGATCACTCGGCGGTCCGGGAGGCAACTGTTTGTGGTACCAATAACCGATTTTGCTTTTTAGTTCTTGTGAAAAGGTATGTGCATACGCGGCAACTGCTCCATAAAGGTCATGATCCATCTCCCAGTCCATGACACGGTTTTTAGAGGCGTTGGCATCTGTTTTGGTAAACCAATAACCCCCTTCATCTTGCTTGTAATAGGGTTTTATGGTGATGGTATCTTGCGCGCTTGGCTTTATGGTTAGGTCGGCAAAAACATTTGTCGTGTCAAATTTTTGTTTATTCCAGTCGTAGGAGTTTACGTCGTTGTTTGCCGTGGGCTGTGTAGTGGCAAAATCTTTGCTAAAAAAAGTCTCTAAATCTTGAGATTCTGCATAACTTAAATTGTAATAGTTATGGTGCTCATCGTGATTTTTGATAGCATAAACAGCGACTTTAAAAGCCTCACTCGGCTCGTAGGAAATGCCTGCCATCATGTTGTAACGTTTGAGTTCGCCTTCGCCTTTTGTTTTTTCATTTGAGAGATTTGAGGCTGATGCGAAAATAGCGATATCACCCATTTTACCACTGTCAAAGCGTACAAAAGTTCTTTGAAAATTATCTTTGCCAAAGGACTGCGAGAGTGTTGTTTTCATCGTTTTTGCAGGTGCTAAAATATTCATATCCACCTTGCCGATAAGAGAGGAAAATCCTAGATTTTTATCCACAGGCAAATACCCTTTGAGTAAATCGATAGAGGCAATATTTTCCATATCCACCATCTCTTTTCCACCACCCGGATTGCTTGAAATGGGCAACCCGTTTATCATAAAAACACCACCGGGACCGCTTTGGCTTTTGCCTCGTATGCGAATAGGGTCATGATAAGAGGGTTCGTTTGAACCCGCCGCATCTACGGGCGTAAAGTTTACGGATGGCGAAAACTGAATCACTGTATAAGGGTTCATGTTGGCGTGAGTGCTCAGCGTAGCGATGCTTTTTGTGGTAAAAGTCTGTTTGTTTTTGGCTTCGGACAAGTTTTCATCTGTGACAAAAAGCACCTCGTCTTCTTGCGAACTGTTCACCACAATTTTTTCTATACTGATGGGACTTGCCAAAACTGCAGTTGCAGCAACGAGCGATAAAATCAAAGTTTTTGTTTTCACTGTTTTTCTCCTAAAAGTTTTGAAATCTCTTTATCTGTGAGTTTGACATCTAAATAGAGCGCATAAAACTCTGCAACTCTTGTGTGCAAATGGACGGTGTACTCTTTTGGATGGAAAAGTTTTGTGAGCCACTCAATGCCTATAATACGCATAAAAGAGGGCGGTCTGTCTATCCAGTTGAAGGGGTCGTTTGGCACAAGATGCACTCTTTTATTTTTTACGGCTTGCAGATGCTGCCAAAGAGGATTTTCTAAAATCTCGTTGAAAACGAGTGCATTTTGCACGACGATAACATCAGGGTTGTAGGTCATGAGTGTTTCAAAGTTTATTTTTTCAAGTCCTAAAACGCCGCTTTGTTGGCATTTATGAACATTCTCGCCGCCTGAAAAGTTGAGTGCTTCTACGTGAAAAGAGTTGTCACATTCGGTAGATAAGCCGTCAATTCCCTCGGCATAGTAGTAACGAGTCGGTTTTGTCCCCTTGAGTGCGACCTCTATCTCTTGGATGATTTTTTGCGCATGTGCACCAAGTTTTTCTCCTCGCACCTTTTCATCTATTGCTTTACCTGCTAAACGTATAGCCTCAGGCATGTCTTCTACTTTTCTAAAGGCAAGTGTAATGCTTGGAATATTTGTTTTGGCTATCTCTTTTGTCACGGTGCCCACAAGCATGTCGTCTTCCCACAACAAAATGAGGTCGGGTTTGTGTTTCATAAGATTTTCAAGATTAATTTTCTGACCGCCGCCATGAAAAGAGCCGATGATTGGAAGGGTTAAAAACTTTTTATCTAAAAACTGCGGGCTTGCATAATTGTTTGAGTTTTTAGCCTTGAAGTTCAGCCCCATCATCTTGTCTGGATTGAGTGCGTAAATGAGATAATTCATCGGCGGAGAAGAACCGAAAACTTTTTGTACAGGACTCGGGGCTTCAATGACCTTGGCATGTGCATTTATACTTAGAAGGAGTAAAAGGCTTAGACGAAAGAGGAGGGACATGGTGTTTTCCTTATGATTTTTTGAGTGAAAATGCGATTGGAATTTGCAGTTGCACGTTTTTGTGTAATGTCGGATACTCGCCGCTAAGTGAGAGAACCGTATGGAGAGCTTTTGTGTCTAAAGAACTGCTCCCACTTTTAGTTGTGATGGTGGCATTCTCTACGCATCCTTCACGTGTGAGGACAAAGGAGACGACGACAACACCTTCAAGTTTGAGTTTTTTTGCCATGACAGGATAGATGAGAGCATTTTCAATCATGGCACGAATAAGACTGAGTGTAGTAGGGGGTATTTGGCTGTTTGACTCTAAAGGCGAGGGAAGTTCACTTGGTTTCTGGGATAGATTTTTTTGAGGAGAATCAGAAAATTTCGCATCTGTGTTTTGCGTAAAAACTTCCTCTGGTTCAACAGACACAAGAGACTCAGGAGGCGTAAACGCCTCAGCAGAGAGCACTTTTTCTACTCGCTTAAGTGGAGTCTGCTGAGGTGTTTGTACTTTTTTAATTTTTGCTTGTTCGTGCGCTTTTTTTGGCTGAGGTTGTGTTTTTGGTTTTAAAATCTCCTGCTTTTTTTCTTTTTGAAGAACAACTGAAGAGGGGGTGAAATGTGCTAGGGAGATGGTGAGCATTTTTGTCTCTGGAAGCGGTATTTTTAACTGTTGCGGCAGCGAAAATAAAACTAAAGTAAAAAGTAAAATATGTAAAGACAAAGATGCGAAAAATGCTTTTAGTTTGATGTTTTCATTTTTCTTCTCTTCTCTTAGGAAAGAAATCGCGCTCAGTTGGTTCATGATTTATCTTTATGTTTATTTTGATATAACGGTATCTAAAAATACTTTTGCAAGATTTATTCTATTGACTTTTTTATAACCCACATTTTAGATTGCCACGCTTCGCTCCTAAGGACAAAGAAGGGTCTCATAGTCCAAAATAACGTGAAGTTTTTCACATTATTTCTGCTGCCCCATTTCAAGCTTATATTCCCGTCATTGCGAGGAACGAAGCAATCTTCCTCTTGTTTTTATGGTCTCCATTGGAATATATACTTCAGCCACACAAATCCATGAAGTGCATTGCAAGATTGAAACTAAGTTAAAGAAGTCTTACGCAATGGATTACAAATTTGTAGAAGTACTCAAATAATCCTACAAAAGAAAACATTTTCGTTATACTTTTTATGATACAACGAATGATAAACAATTAATTCTTAATTTTGGTTGTAGCGTTCTAAAAAATAAAGTTTTTTATCGCTTAGCAACCAATAATGATGTGATTTGTTTTAATAAGAGCATACGCTTCAGAGCCCACAGTAAAAGAGGTGGCTGTTGTTTTGTCTAAAAAGGCAATGAGATTTGTGTTTTCATGGACACTAAAAGTTACTTCTATAAAGTCGTCTGAGAGTTCAATGAGTTTGATTTTGCCTTTGATGAGATTTGTCTCTTGGTTTGTTTTGGGAGGGGTGTTTACGATAGAGATGTCACTTGATTTGATAATGGCATAAATCTCACTTCCAAGGGTAAGCCCCATATTTTGTGCTGATTTTGTAGTGATGGAACAGGTAAGAGAGTTTTCATTGGAAAGTGGCATTTCTATATGTGTATGGAGTCCGTTTTGTACAATGGCGCTTATTTTTGTAGGAATCTGATTTCTTGCACTGGTGGTGAGAAAGGTTCTGCTGAGTATGCGGGCGAGCCTCTGAGGGTCACTTCCTGCCTCAGCAAAACGGTCTATAAATTGACGGTGAAGTTCATGAAGTCTCTCATAGGTTTTTATCAGTTCGTGTGCATAGGGAGTTAGCGTTGTTCCGCCACCGCCTGAGCCTCCGATTTTTTTTTGAATGAGCGGTTGGTCTGCTAAAGAGTTCATGCTATTTATCCTCGCCCAAGCAGCTTTGTAACTCATTTTCATCTCTTTTGCCGCTGCATTTATAGAGCCTGTCCTTTGGATTTGGTGTAGAAGTTCGACTCTCCCTGCACCTAAAAAACTTTGATTCTCTTTTGTAAGCCAAAAACGTCCATCAATTTTCATGCAAAATGCCTCTTTTTTTATTAAGTTATGTAAAAAATTGAAATGAATAAATAGACTTCTTGCATAACTTATATTTAGATTGCTTTGCTTTGCAAGAAATTTAATTACAATTTTCATAATACAATCTTTTCAATCAATATAGTCTTAGAAAATAAAATGGTGGTGATGCTGGTTGCTATTATGAGTCATAAAAATAAACTGACAAATAAATGGTATGAATAACTCCTTGCTTTGGCTATAGTTCGCCAAAGAAAAATTTATTTTTACAATACTCAGAAGGAATCTTTATGAACATATGGATTTATGCGAAAAGTTCTCACCGCGATACTCTTGAAAATGTTCGTCGTGGAGCTGCTATTGCAAATGCTTTGGTGGAGTTTTCTCCTACACTTTGCACGGGCGATTATAGAGCTGCGATCATAGCAAAAAATACGATGGGTGTAAAAAATACCATGGGTGTGGATGCGATGGGAAATCTCCCTCACACTATGGAACGGCTCGATATGCTGGTATATGATAACGAAGATGTGACGCATGAGATGCATGTGCAGATGGGTGAATTTTGTTCCAAACTTTACAGTGTGGGGAAAGATTTGCCTTTTGACATAGTCGATAAGAGCTATTTTAAAGAGAGCCAGAGCAACAGGAAAAAAGCTGTTTTTTTTGGCGATGATGATTATGACAAATGGTTTTTAGATTTTTGTGCAAATTCCAAAAAATATGATATACCCCTTTTAAATGGCAACTATTTCTTTTTAGATACGAAACAAGAGTATGAAAAATCTTTCAGTGAAGTAGTCGATGAAGAGGAGTATGAAGCGTTTGTAAAGTCGAGTGAGTTCTTACTTTGTAGTTGTATTCACACTTGTCTTGAGAGTTTGGCATGTGGCAAAAAACCAGTTTTTTTTATGCGAAAAGACAAACCTGTTTTAAATATGAAACTTCTTTTAAAGTACAAAATTCCCCTTATTTATGGGGATAATTTGGATGAGTTGATGCAGAATTTTGAAAATATTATCACTAACTATCCACTAACACAAAAGATGATGCCTTATGATTTTTCCTCTATGAAAGAAGAAATAGCGGCTGTTTTTAAAGAGTATGAAGGACTCATTCCCGCAATGGATTACAGCTATAGTTATGCAAACAAATAAAACAATCGAGCTTCTAAAAAAGCACAATTTGCTTAGAGTTATAGAAGAAGAACTTGATATTTATCTTGAGATTGCTCATGTTGCCTATATTGAAGTAAAGTCGCCAAACTCTCAGGCGATTTTGTTTACAAACCCCATAGACAGAGCAAATAACAAGAAATTTGACGTGCCGATTCTTATGAATGTTTTTTGTAACTCTCAAGCGGTGGAGCTTCTTATAGGCGATGGCGATGCCATAGCCGCTCGCATTGAAGAGCTTTTACACATGAAGCCTCCGAGTGGTTTTATGGACAAACTTTCCATGTTTGGCACGCTTTTTAACCTCAAATCTGTTTTTCCTAAAAAGAATAAAGGCAGAGGCGAATGTCAAGAAGTGGTAAAATTAGCAAGCGAGGCAAAACTTAGCGACATTCCCGTTTTGACCACTTGGGAACAAGATGCGGCTCCTTTTATAACTATGGGGCAGGTTTATACGCACAGTCTTGATGGAACTATGAGCAACCTTGGCATGTACCGACTGCAAGTCCACAGTGACCATGTTTTGGGGATGCACTGGCAGATTCATAAAGACTCAAGTCATTTTTTTCATGAGTACAAAAAAGCAGGCAAAAAAATGCCCGTCTCTGTCGCCATCGGCGGTGATCCGCTGTACATTTGGTGTGGACAGGCTCCTTTGCCCATTGGGGTTTTTGAGCTTTTACTCTATGGTTTTATTAGAGGTAAAAATGGACAGCTTGTGAAATCGATGACGAATGATATTTATATTCCTCGTGATGTTGATTACGTGATTGAGGGTTTTGTGGATGTTGAAAACTTAAAAATAGAGGGTCCTTTTGGCGACCACACAGGCTATTATACGCTTGATGAAGAGTATCCATTTATGAACGTGACAGCCATCACGCACAAAAAAAACCCCATCTTTGCCGCGACAGTTGTAGGCAAACCTCCTCTTGAAGACAAATATATGGGACACGCCACAGAGCGAATATTTTTACCGCTTTTAAAAACCACTGCACCCGATTTGATAGACTACTATATGCCCGAAAACGGGGTCTATCACAACCTTATTTTGGCAAAAATAAAAACACTTTACCCAGGACATGCACAGCAAGTTATGCACGCTTTTTGGGGAGTGGGGCAGATGAGTTTTGTAAAACATGCCATTTTTGTGGGCGAAGATGCGCCCGCACTTACAGAGCATGCGGCAATTACTGAGTATATTTTAAACCATCTTGACATTGATGACCTCATGATGAGCCGCGGAGTGGTCGATGCCCTTGACCACAGCTCAAATAAGTTTGGAGTAGGCGGGAAACTAGGGCTTGATTGTACGGGTGAAGTGGTTGTAAAAAAAGAGATAGAGCTTGAGAGCGATGCAATTTTACTGCTAAAAATGCAAGAGATCAGCAAAGAAATAAAAGATTTAAAACAGTATTTTACCCATACAAGAAACCCGATATGTGTTATAAAAGTCTCAAAAACAAGAGCACAAAATGAGCTTTTTGAAGATTTACAGCCACTTTTAGCGCACATCTGTATCTTAATCATTGTTGATGATAAAAATAACTTCCTTGATAACCCGTATATGCTCGTTTGGCGCGTGGTTAACAACATAGATTGTAACCGTGATTTTTACTTTTTTAACCACTCTTTATGCATTGACGCAACCAACAAAAACGGACTTGACGGCTTCAAGCGAAGATGGCCAGACGATGTGAGCTGCACAAAAAGCGTTCTCGAAGAGTTGCAGGCAAAAAAAGTTATTGATATTGATGCGGCGTTTGAGAAAAGGTTTTTACTGTAGGTTTGAGTACGAGACTTCTTGCAAACCAAAGGTTGCTTCGTTGTTGCCTCACCATGAGAGTCATGGCAACCAATTAACATTTTAAGACTACGAAAACGTTTCTCTAACAGCTAAAATCCATCACTTATAAAAAATTTAGGAGAGTTATATGAATATTAAAATAGCGTTAGAGTGGTTTTTAAATCCTGACCATTTACCCATGATTGCGGGTGTTGTTACAGGTAAATATAAAGAGGCAGGACTTGATGTGCAAATCATCCAGCCTATCGAGCATTATGACGGTTTTGAAGATTTAAAATCGGGTAAAATAGACATACATTGTAATGAGCCGCTGCATTTATATGAGCACTATTTTGATGGTATCAAATCACTAGGATGTTTTTTTGAAACACGTGGTGGAGTGATGATTCGTGCTGATAGAGTTGAAAAACTCCGAGCCAATGGCAAGATAAAAATCACAACGCCCGCTTCAAATCCCGTGACAAACAAAATTGGTTTTGAGATTATAAAGCGTTATGCGCAAAAGAATGGGTTTGTGATTGACAGAGAAAATGTTACGTTTGTTGAAACCGATTTTTGGCATATCAATAACATGATAAGTGATGAGAGTTTTGATGGAGCTTGGCTTTGTTTTTACAACTTTGAGGGGATTGAAGCACAAATGAAAGGGTTTGAAAACCTTTTTATCGACCAACATGAGTCGCCGTATCCAAATTTCTCAGCTTTGGAGTTTATGAGTACACAGTCTGTTTTAGATGAAAAAGGTGAGCATATTTGTAAGTTTCTTGAGGTGACAAATGAGATGGCAAAGTATCTTCAAGCGCATCCTCTTGAGGCACAAAGTATCTATTATGACTACTTAAAGCAAGAGCGTACACCGCTTATGGACAAAATCATCATCGATACACTGCCACGCTTAGAGTGCGATATCAAAGCTGACGCGCTGAGATGGAAAGCACTTTATACATTTTTAGAAGAGTTAGAAGTTGTAAAACTCACGCAAAGGCAATACGACTCTATTTGGCTCTCTGCTAAGAAATAAAGAGGCATCAAGATGAAAACATACGAAAAAATAACACTGATAAACTGTGATGTGCAGGTACTTTTTGATTTTCATCTTGATGTTAAAAATCTTGAAACTATCTCTCCAAAGGGGATAAAAGTAACCCTTTTAAATAAAAACTTCACTCCAAAAGAGGGTGCAGTTTTAGAGTTGCAAACGGTGAAAAACTTCATTCCAATCCTTTGGAAAGTGCGTATTGAAAAACTTCAATCACCAAATTTGCTTGTTGATTTGGCACTGCAATCCCCTTTTAGTTTTTGGGAGCATTCGCACATTTTTACACAAACAAGTGAGGGTGTTTGTGAGCTTAAAGATGTGGTGCAATATAAGGCGCCCTTTGGAGTTTTAGGGCTCATGTTTGATTTTTTCATACACCATGAGCTTGAGAAAATGTTTGTGTTTAGGCATAGTGTTACAAAACAAATATTGGAGGATAAAAAATGAAATTTTTATGGATGATGTTATTGTTAGTGAGTCAAATTTTTGGAGGTGAAAGTGTGAAGATTTACGATATAGAAGTTAAAAATATAGACAAACAGACTCTAAAGTTAGAGAAGTACAAAGGCAGAGTGATGCTCATCGTAAATGTAGCGAGCAAATGCGGCTACACAGGACAATACGAAGGACTTCAAGAGTTGCATAAAAAATATAGCGCGAAAGGTTTAAGTGTTCTTGGATTTCCATGTAACCAGTTTTTGGGACAAGAACCAGGAACTGAAGAGGAGATAAAAAACTTTTGTATGAGCAGTTTTGGTGTGAGTTTTGATATGTTTGCCAAAATTGATGTCAACGGTGTAAACACACATCCACTCTATACATTTTTAAAAGCAAATGCAAGTGGTTTACTCGGTTTTGAGGCTATTAAATGGAACTTCACAAAGTTTTTAGTTGATAAAAATGGAAATGTAGTGAAGCGTTACGCACCCTCAACCACTCCAAAAGAGATAGAAAAAGATATACTGAAATTGCTCTAAAAGCCAAAAATAAAAAGAATTTTTTAGTTATAATTCTTCAAATTTTTCTTTGGAAGGTGTCAAATGCTTGAAGCTACTCTATTGTTGAAAAAAATACTTGGAAATTCTCCTCATCAAAAAAAGATAGATGATTTAGAAAAATTACTTGCGCATCTTGTAGAGAGTCAAGAAAATCTCAAAGAGGCACAAAAACTCTCAAATATAGGGCATTGGGAATTAGACCTCATTCAAAACAGTTTGTATTGGTCAGATGAAGTGTATAGAATCTTTGGCTTTGAACCTCAAGAATTTCCTGCAACGTATGAGGCTTTTTTTAACCATATTTATGATGATGATAAAGAGTATGTATACAAAGCTTATACAGACTCTGTTGAAAGTAAAAGTATATACAACATCACGCACAGAATAATAACAGCGCATGGCAAACTTAAATTTGTAGAAGAGCGTTGCATCCATAAACTTGACCTTGAAGGTAATGTTGTCAAATCCATCGGCACAGTCCATGACGTCACACAAAGAGTTCTTAACGAAAAAGAGCTTGAACTTGCTTCAAATGTTTTTAAATACTCCACAGATTCCATACTTATCTCTAATGCTAAAAATAAAATAATCTCTGTCAATGAAGCCTATTCAAAACTCACACATTACTCCCGTGAAGAAGTCCTAGGCAAAGACCCAAAGCTTCTAAGTTCAGGCTGGGGAGACAAAGAGTTTTACGCAAAGATGTGGAGTGAGATAGCTAACCATGGGCTATGGCAGGGTGAAATTTGTGATAGAAGAAAAGATGGCAGCTTGTATATTGCATACCAGTCTATTGTTTGTGTCAAAGATAAAGATAACAAAATCATCAACTATATAGGGATAGCTCATGACATTACAGAGGCAAAAAACCGAGAAAAAACTATCCATCAACTCGCATATTATGATTTTTTAACAGAGCTTCCTAATAGAAAATATTTTGAACAAGAGGTTGAGGGTTATATAAAATCTTCTCACTATAATCATAGAAAATTTGCTGTTTTATTTTTAGATTTGGACAATTTTAAATGGGTTAATGATTCACTAGGACACCGTTTTGGTGATAAAGTTTTGATTGATGTGAGTAAAAAACTCACTAACATTGTCTCATCAGATTCCATTATCTCCAGACTCGGCGG
>JFJP01001796.1_pt1 | contig 37885 bp, 39 predicted proteins | sample 431651 | NCBI WGS metagenome assembly JFJP01 (sample SAMN02602958, study PRJNA72255) | Microbial mat metagenome, whole genome shotgun sequencing project. | biome: fresh water; feature: sink hole; material: water; isolation source: purple microbial (photo- and chemosynthetic) mats found in... | reverse complement strand
TACTTCGGCGAGCGTGCCACCCGAAATCGGGAACTCAGTGGTTCTTGTCGTGGCTGTTACCGGCCCCGCTGAGGTGGACAGTGGGCCCTGCGCCATGGAAAAGCCAGTTGTTCCAGGGTTGCGAAGCGTGCGCAGGCTTTGCCAGTCAATGCCTTGCTCGTATTTATTGCCAAGGCGAACTTCGGCAATCGTCGCTTCAATCATCACCTGCCGGCTACTGCTGGCAAGGACTTTATCGAGAAAATCCTGCACCTTTTCGTGCTGCCGCGAAGTGGCGCGCACGACGATGACGCCGGCTTCGGGGTTGATGATCACCGACGCGGCTTCGCGGAAGGTGGAGCGGCGCACAACCGTGCTGCCCTGCTGTTGCAGTGCTGCGGGGTTGGGGCTACCGGCGATGGAGGCTTGTGCGCCAGAGGTGGGGCGAGCGGTTCCTTGCGGCTGCGGCGCACCGGTTCCCGTTGTTTGTTGCTGATCGAGTCGCTCGGTCACCGTTTCTGAGGACCCCTCGGGCAGTATTTTGTCGGTTTCGTGCAGGATGTCCTTGAGGTTTTTTTCGATCGATTCCCAGAAATTGTTCTTGGCCTTGCTGCTCACCGTGGTCGATGAGTTGTTGCCTGCGCCGCTACCGCCACCAGCTGCGCTGCCCGAACTGGTCGAGGCGATTTGGGTGTTGATGGAAACCGTTCCGGTCACGTCGCGCGACATATTGACGTAGTCGACACGATAGTTTTGCAGGTAAGGGGTGTCGGGCATGACGGCCAGATTGGGGCCGTCGAGTTCCCAGCGCATATCCACCTGCTTGCCGATACGGTGCAGGAGCTGTTGCAGCGTTTGGTCGATGGCGTTGAGCGTTACGGTGCCCGTCAGGCCGGGATGGATGTCGACGTTGAGCTTGGCGTCGCGCGCGAGGGCGAACAGTAATTCCTGGACGCGGACATCCTTGACCACCACGCTATAGGTTTCAACCTTGGGCGTGGGCTTGGGTTTGGCGAGCACGACCGTGTTCTGGACGGGCGGCGGGATGTTGGGCTGCGTTGCAGGAATATTCTCGGCACTTAGATGACCGCCGGACGGTGTTTGAACCGGGGCGGTGGTGCAGGCGGCGAGAAGCAGCGCGAACGGCATGACAAGGCAAAGCGTCAGCCGGAGGGCCGGCGATGCCGGGAATACGGAAGTCGGAGAAATAGCAGTCGGCGCACTTTTGCGCATGGCAGCCACCAGAGCGATGGAATAATTCATTGCCGCCTTTCCTAAGCGGGACGCAGGTATCATATCACGTCAAGAAGTGATTACAACTTAATGAATTCTCGCAATTATTGTTTCAGCTATCGCAGCTTGAGCATCTGTCTTGGATATGGGCGGAATGGTTTTAATTCCTGCGGCAGTTGCTTGATGGCCTCAAGAGCCTCCCGGCGCGTCTTGTACTCGCCATAAATAACCCCGATTCGTTCGCTATTACGCATTTCAACAAAGTAGACGCGGACGTGGCTGGGGTCCAGTAGTGCATCGGCGCCAGCAAGCATGCTTTCAACCCGTTGAACATGGGTGCTGTCGGTGCCGAGAAGCTGGATGAACCAGTGTTCGTCCGGGGTTTGCTCGAACCATGGCTGGTGTTTTGCCAAGCGTTGTTGAATCCCGGGCGGTAGTTTTTCCCAAGCCTTGGGGGGTGATTCGGGTCGCGGTGTGCCGGCGACCGGTGCGGCAACGACGGGAATCACCGCCGGCACCGGAACTGAAGGAGCGGCTGATGTTGGCGGAGGAGTTTGGGGTGACGGCGGGGTAATGGGCTGTGGCGCGACTGTTGTGGAGGCGCTTGGGTTTGGGCTTGCCGTCGGTGTCGCTGCTTCCTTGTCGCCACGCATCAACCACAGGGCTGCCACCAGTAGCAGCGCGATAGCGCCAGCCGCTGCCGCCACCAGCGTCCACCTGCGCGATGCCGGCTGCGACAGGGTGCCAAACTCGGAATCGGCAATAGCGGCGCGCACGTGCTTGGCCGTGATCTGGTGGGTGCCCTGGCTGAAAGCGGCCAGCAGGGATTTATCGGCGAGGATGTTGATACGCCGCGTCAGCCCCATCGATGCGTTGGCTATTTCGCGCACGGCAGCTGGCGCGAAAAGGCTTGGGCCTTTGTAACCCGCAGCGCGCATGCGGAAGTCGATGTAATTGGCGATGTCGTCGCGCACCAGTGGCTCGAGCGCGAAATTGTGGGTAATGCGCTCCTTCAACTGGCGCATGTCGGACCGAGCGAGAACGGCATTCAGCTCGGGTTGGCCAAATAGCACCAACTGCATGAGCTTGTGCCGATTGGATTCGAGATTGGACAGCAACCGCACTTCTTCGAGCGATTCCGCCGGCATGGCGTGCGCTTCGTCGATCAGCACCACGACCTGGCGACCGTCGGCGTAGAGGCTGATCAGGTGTTCCTGCAATGTCCGCAGCAACACGCTGCGGCGGGAGTGATCGGGAATGACCAGGCGCAGTTCATCGGCAATGGCGTAAAGAATGTCATCGCGCGACAGCGAGGGGTTGGCCAGGTAAACCAGGGTGACATGTTCCGGCAAGCGTTCCATCAGCACGCGGCAGAGCATGGTCTTGCCGCTACCGACCTCGCCGCTCACCTTGACGATGCCTTCATCGTGGGTAATGGCATACATCAGCGCCTCCAGCGTTGCTCCGCGATTGGCGCCGGCAAAGAAAAAGTCGGTGTGCGGGGTGATGCGGAAGGGAACTTCGGCAAGACCGAAGTGTTCGAGATACATGATGGATGCGTTGAGGTGGGGAGGGTTGGTCAGGTGTCCGTGCGGGAAAGCGTTTCCATGCGATTGTAAAGCGTCGTCCGGTTCACGCCCAGCAGCTTGGCGGTCTGACTGAGATTTCCATGGGTCAACTGTTGCGCGGCGCCAATATAAGCGCGTTCCCACTGCCTCAGCAGACGGTCGAGATTGAATTCGCCCAGGCCATGGTGGCTGGTGGTGGCGTTGCGCAGGTGCGCCAAGGCCAGCGCATCGAAATCGACCTGGGTCATGGGGATGGCGGCGCGATCCTTGCCCTCTTCCGAGGGGTTTGATCCCGCCGGCTCTTCAACTGATTTTCCGGCGACTTCGCCGTCCAGTTCGTCATCCAGTTCGGCGCGTTCAATCGTCACGGCCGGATGCTTGGTCGTGAGGCGGATAACGATGTTACGTAATTCGCGCACGTTGCCGGGGAAGGGGTAATCGAGCCAGCGTTGCCGGGCCTCGTCGCCGAGGGTAAAGGGCGTCACCTTGAACTGGCGAGCGAAGGTACCGCGGAAATGGTCGAGCAGCAGCAGGCGGTCGTCGCCCAGTTCGCGAACCGGCGGTACGTTGACCGCGAATACCGACAGGCGATGGTAGAGATCGGCGCGGAAGCGGCCTTCGCGTACCTCTTTCTTCAAGTCGCGGTTGGTGGCGGCAATCACGCGGGCCCGCGAAACGCGGGACTGGGTTTCGCCGACCCGCTGGTATTCTCCGTTTTCGAGCACCCGCAGCAACTTGGGTTGCAGGTCCAGCGGCAGTTCGCCGATTTCGTCGAGGAACAGCGTACCTTCTCCGGCCTCCTCGAAGTAACCCGTGCGGACGTTGCCCGCCCCGGTAAAGGCGCCTTTGGCGTGGCCAAAAAGCGTCGGCTCGACTAGCGACGGCGCGATGGCGGCACAGTTGAGCGCCAGCCAGGGACGAGCGGCTCGGTCTGACAAATGGTGTATCGCGTTGGCGACGAGTTCCTTGCCGCTGCCCGATTCGCCTTCGATAAGTACTGAAAAGGGAGCATTGGCGTACTGTCTTAGCTGCAAACGAAGTTTTTGCATCGGCGGACTGTTGCCGATCAGCGCGGCATCGGCGGCGGCTGGTGGTGTGGCGCCGACCGCCAGCAACTGCTTGAGCAGCACCAGCAATTGCCGCGGCTCGGCCGGTTTGGCGACAAAATCCGCCGCGCCGAGCACGCGGGCGTGGCGGGCATTCGCGGCATCGTTCTGGCCGGAAAGTACGACGATGCGAATGTCCGGCAAGCGTGCCAGCAGGTCAGTAATGAGGGCGAAGCCTTCGTCGGGGCGATGGGGCAGCGGTGGCAAGCCAAGGTCGATCAGCGCGGCGGCCGGCTGCCGCTGCTGCCGCGCCAGCAGATCCTGAACCTCGCTTCGAGACGCGGCGGATACGATAGTGAATTCCTTGGCCAGAAAATACTGTAGCGAATCGACAATCAGGGGGTCGTCGTCGACTATCAGCAGCAGGGGCGGCGTGTTGGGATCGCTCACGGAGGTTGAGGGGGTGTCTGGCAGGGTGACGGGAAAATGGGCCGGGGTCATGATACCGCAGGCTAGCCTGGAAAATACCATGCCAAAAGAGAGTGCCGCCGCTCCTTTCTGATAGAATGGGGCGGTTTCGTTTGCCGCCATCATTTCTTGCCCAACATGGAAGCTGCGTCACCCAACCCACCTGATCCGCTCATTCGTTTGACCGACGTCAATTTTTCTTATGACCGTCGGCCTATTCTCACGGGCATCAACATGTCGATCCCGCGCGGCAAGGTGGTGGCCATCATGGGGCTGTCCGGTTGCGGCAAGACGACAACCCTGCGCTTGATCGGGGGCCAGCTCAAACCCTCTTCGGGCGAGGTGATGGTGGATGGCAAGGTCGTGCATGCCCTCGATTCCGACGGCCTCTACGAACTGCGTCGCCGCATGGGCATGCTGTTCCAGTTCGGCGCGCTATTCACCGATATGTCGGTTTTCGACAACATTGCTTTCCAGATGCGCGAGCATACCGACCTGCCGGAAGAACTGATTCACGACATGGTGATGATGAAGCTTCATGCCGTGGGCCTGCGCGGCACCGCGAACCTGATGCCCTCCGAGCTTTCCGGCGGCATGGCGCGGCGCGTGGCGCTGGCGCGCGCCGTCGCGCTCGATCCGATGCTGATCATGTACGACGAGCCCTTTGCCGGTCTCGATCCGATTTCGCTGTCCATCGTCGGCGAGTTGATCCGCAAGCTCAACGACGCGCTCGGCACCAGTTCCATTGTCGTCACCCATGACGTGCAGGAGTCACTGAAAATCGTCGATTACGTTTATTTCGTTTCCGCCGGCAAGATCGTCGCTGAGGGTACGGCCGAGGAAATAAAGCACTCGACCGAGCCTTACGTGCACCAATTTGTTTGGGGCGAGCCCGACGGCCCCGTGAATTTCCATTACCCGACCACGCGCCCCTATGGCGAGGAAATGTCTTCCGGGCCCAGCAAAAAGCAGGTGTGGTGGTGAGCGTCGGGCGTCGCATCCTGCAAGCCTTGGGCCGGCGTGTGACCGACCGCCTGTGGCGGCTGGGTTTTGGCAGCCGCTTCCTGCTGGCCACGCTGCTGCATTCCGGCACGGCGCTGCAGCGTTTTCAGCTGACCATCCGCGAAATCTACTTCACCGGCGTACTTTCGCTGATCATCATCTTGGTGTCGGGCCTCTTTGTCGGCATGGTGCTGGGCTTGCAGGGCTACGACACGTTGCAACGCTACGGATCGAGCGAGGCGCTGGGCGTTCTCGTTGCGCTCTCGCTGGTGCGCGAACTGGGTCCGGTGGTGTCGGCGCTGCTGTTTGCCAGTCGCGCCGGTAGCGCGATCACCGCCGAGATCGGCCTGATGAAGGCAACCGAGCAACTCTCTGCCATGGAAATGATGGCGGTTAATCCCATTGCCCGCGTTGTCGCGCCCCGCTTCTGGGCCGGGGTGATTTCAATGCCGCTGCTGGCGGCGCTGTTCTCCGCCATGGGTATCTTCGGTGGCTATCTGGTCGGGGTGCAACTGATCGGGGTCGATGAAGGTTCGTTCTGGTCGCAGATGCAGGCATCGGTCGATTTTCGCGAGGACATCATAAATGGTGTCATCAAGAGCTTCGTCTTCGGCGTTATCGTTAGCTGGATCGCCGTTTTCGAGGGCTACGATTCCGATCCAACGGCAGAAGGTGTGTCCGGCGCCACTACGCGTACCGTGGTGAATTCGTCGCTGGCCATCCTGTTTGCCGACTTCATTCTTACCGCATTCATGTTCAGAGGCTAACCATGAACCGTGCCACCATCGACCTGTGGGTTGGGATATTCGTTGCTATCGGCCTGTTTTCGCTGTTGTTTCTTGCCCTCAAGGTCGGCAACCTGTCGTCGTCCTCCGGCGGCGAGACTTACCGGCTGGAAGCTGAATTTGATAATATCGGCGGCCTCAAGGTACGAGCGCCGGTGAAAAGTGCTGGCGTTGTGGTTGGGCGAGTGTCCGATATTCACTTCGATCCGGAGTCGTACCGGGCGGTGGTGGCGATGAAACTCGACACGCGTTACAAGTTTCCCCGCGACACCAGCCTGACGATCAATACATCCGGCTTGCTGGGCGAGCAGTACATCGGTTTTGAGGTTGGTGGCGATCCTGAAATGCTCAAGGATGGCTCGAAGATCAAGAAAACGCAGTCTGCCGTGGTTCTGGAAAAGCTGATTAGCCAGTTCATGTTCAACAAGGCAGCCGACGGTGACAGTGGCGACGGCAAGAAGTGATGGAGGTTTCCGTGAGCAATTCGGTGATGAAGCGAATCCTGGTGCTGCGAATTTTAGTGTTGACTTGCTCTGCCCTGTTACTTGGCGGCTGTGCCAGTTCAGGCAACCCTAAAGACCCCATTGAAGGTTTCAACCGCGCCATGTATGGCTTCAACGAAGCGCTGGATACCGCCGCCATCAAGCCGGTTGCCAAAGGTTACGACGCCATCCTGCCTTCGCCGATCAAGAGCGGGGTTTCCAACTTTTTCGGTAACGTCGACGACGTGTTTATCGGTGTCAATAACCTGCTTCAAGGTAAGGGAATTACCGCCGCGAGCGACTTGGGTCGTTTCGTGGTTAACAGCACGGTCGGCATCTTCGGTCTTTTCGATTTCGCCAGCAAAATCGGCCTGGAAAAGCACGACGAGGATTTTGGCCAGACTTTCGGTCGCTGGGGTATCGGGCCGGGCGCCTATGTCGTCGTACCCTTCTTCGGGCCGCGCAACGTGCGCGATACGGTGGGTCTGGCGCTCGACGTCAAGGCCGACCCGGTGGCGCACATAACGAAAGTGCGCGCCCGCAACACCCTGCTGGTGACCCGCGTGATCAGCGATCGTGCCCAGATGCTGCCGGCCGACAAAGTGATCGAGGCCGCCGCGCTCGACAAATACGCCTACATTCGCGACGGCTACCTCCAGCGTCGTCGCAATCTTGTTTACGACGGCGAACCGCCGCGCGAAAAGGAAAATTTCTAGTCATGAACCTGAAGGGAAATCTCATGAAGTCGTTGCCGGGTCTGATGCTGGGCTTGATGTTCGTTCTGGGCCTGAATGTCGGCATCCTGACACCGGCGCACGCCGAAGAGACGGCGCCCGATCTGCTGATCAAGAACGTGACCAGCGAGGTGCTGGACATCGTCCGCAAGGATAAAGACATCCAGTCCGGCAATCACCGGAAGGCGATCGACCTGGTCGAGGCCAAGGTACTGCCGCACTTCAACTTTACCCACATGACGCAACTGGCCGTGGCGCTCAACTGGAAGCAGGCAAGCGCGGCACAGCAGAAGGTGCTGGTCGACGAGTTCCGCACGCTGCTGGTGCGTACCTATTCCAAGGCGCTGACCGAGTACAAGAACCAGACTATCGATTTCAAGCCCTTCAAGATGCAGGCGGGCGAAACCGACGTAAAGGTGCGTACCCAGATCGAACAGTCAGGCGCCAAGCCCATCGGTCTCGACTACTATCTGGAAAAATTGCCGCAGGGTTGGAAAGTCTATGACATCGAGGTTGCTGGTGTCAGCCTGGTCATCAACTATCGCGGCGAATTTACCAGCGAGGTACGCAAGGGCGGCATCGACGGCCTGATCGCCGCGTTACAAGCTAAAAACAAATCCAGCGAAGGCGCCGTCGCCAAGAAATCGTCCCCATGATCCGCGCGGCGGGCGATCACATCGAAGTTGAAGGCGCAATGACGCTCACGTCTGCGACTGCCTTGCTCAATGAGGGCAACGCCCTGGTTGCCGGTGGCCTCAACGTGATCGATCTTGCCGCGGTCACCGATATCGATTCATCGGCCCTGTCTGTTGTTTTTGGCTGGTTGCGTGCTGCCCGCATCGCTGGCAAGTCGATCAGCATCATCCATCCACCCAAGGATTTCATCAGTCTCGCCGAGGTTTATGGCGTGACCGAATATCTGCCGCTCGCCTGAGGGCGCGGCGGCCGATTCTCGCTGCAGCTGCCGAACCCGCCGCCGCATCATGTCTTCCGCCATTCGCGTTGCCGGTGTAACCAAGCGTTTCGGCGCGACACAGGCACTGGCCGGCATTGACCTCGATGTTGCCAAGGGTGAGTTCTTCGGTCTGCTGGGTCCCAACGGCGCCGGCAAGACCACCCTGATCTCAACCCTGGCCGGGCTGGCGCGGCCCGACAGTGGCAAGCTCGAAGTAATGGGCCACGATGTCCAGACTGACGCCATGGCGGCGCGGCGCAATCTCGGCATGGTGCCGCAGGAGCTTGTCTTCGATCCATTCTTCAGCGTGCGCGAAACCCTGCGCATCCAGTCCGGCTACTACGGTCTGCGCCGCAATGATGCCTGGATCGACGAACTGCTTGCCAACCTCGACCTCGCCGAAAAGGCCGACGCCAACATGCGCTCGCTCTCCGGCGGCATGAAGCGCCGCGTACTGGTGGCCCAGGCGCTGGTGCACAAGCCACCCGTCATCGTGCTTGACGAGCCGACCGCCGGTGTTGATGTCGAACTGCGGCAGGCGCTCTGGCGTTTCATCCGCCGCCTCAATACCGAAGGCCACACCATCGTGCTGACCACGCACTATCTGGAAGAAGCCGAAGCCTTGTGCGGGCGCATTGCCATGATGAAGGCCGGGCGCATCGTTGCCCTCGACACCACCGCCAATCTGCTGCAACTTTTTTCCAGCGAAGCCACCAGTCTGGAAGCAGCCTTCGTGCGGGTGATGCGGCAGGCTGAAGCCGGGGCGCCAAAATGAGCGGCTTTCCGACACTGCTGCAACGCGAGGTGATGCGTTTCTGGAAGGTCGCCTTCCAGACGCTGGCCGCGCCGGTGCTGACCGCCGTGCTCTACTTGCTGATCTTCTCCCATGTGCTGGCCGACCATGTGCGCGTCTATGACAGCGTGCCTTACGTCGCCTTCCTCGTGCCGGGACTGGTGATGATGTCCCTGCTTCAGAACGCCTTCGCCAATTCTTCCTCGTCGCTGATCCAGGCCAAGGTTACCGGCAGCGTGGTCTTCATGTTGCTGCCGCCGATTTCCTACGTGGAGTTCTGGGCCGCTTTTGTTCTGGCCGCCACTTTGCGCGGCCTGATGGTCGGCATGGGCGTGTTCCTGGCGACATTGGCTTTTACCGGTGCTGCCGTCGCGGCGCCACTGTGGATACTCGTCTTCGGGTTGCTCGCTGGTGCGCTGCTTGGCACGCTCGGCATCATCGGCGGCCTGTGGGCCGACAAGTTCGACCAGCTTGCCGGCTTCCAGAATTTCATTATCATGCCGCTCACCTTTCTTTCGGGCGTGTTCTACTCGATCCATTCGCTGCCGCCGTTCTGGCGCGAGGTTTCACACTGGAACCCGTTTTTCTACATGATCGACGGCTTCCGTCATGGCTTCCTCGGCGTTTCCGACATTTCGCCCTGGTTCAGCCTGGCTGTCGTTGGCTTATGCTTTGCCCTGCTCGCCGCCCTGACGCTGGAACTGCTGCGGCGCGGCTACAAATTGAGGATGTGACATGCTTGACCCCAAAGAAATTGAACAATGGATCGCGGCCGGATTGCCCTGTGAGCGACTGGAAGTCGATGGCGACGGCCAGCATTTTCAGGCCCTGATCGTCAGCGCGGAATTCGACGGCCTCAATCGCGTGCAGCGGCAGCAGCGTGTTAACAAGGTCATCAAGGAACATTTCGACAGCGGCGTGCTGCATGCGCTGTCGATGCAATGCCTGACGCCGGCGGAGGCGCAGTCTCGTGGATAAATTGCTGATCGAAGGTGGCCGGCCGCTCTCCGGCGAGGTGGCGATCTCCGGCGCCAAGAACGCGGCGTTGCCGCTGCTCTGCGCCGCGCTGCTGACCAGGGAACCCTTGACGCTGACCAACGTGCCGTCGCTCAACGACATCGGCACCATGCTCAAGTTGCTGGCGCAAATGGGTGTCAAGGTAACGCGCGAAAAAGTCGGCGCTAGCGGTACGGTAACGCTGGACGCCTCAGCGCTCGATAATCCCGTGGCGCCCTACGAACTGGTCAAGACCATGCGCGCTTCGGTGCTGGTGTTGGGCCCGCTGGTCGCGCGTGCCGGCGAGGCGCGCGTTTCGCTGCCTGGCGGCTGCGCCATCGGCGCCCGCCCGGTCGATCAGCACATCAAGGGCCTGACCGCGATGGGCGCCGAGGTGAGCGTCGAACAGGGCTACGTCCACGCCCGCACCACGGGCAGCGGTGGTCGGCTGAAGGGCGCGAGACTGTTCACCGACATGGTGACCGTGACCGGCACCGAAAACCTGATGATGGCGGGCTGCCTCGCCGACGGTGAAACGGTGATCGAAAACGCCGCGCGCGAGCCTGAAGTGGTCGATCTCGCCAATTGCCTCGTCGCCATGGGCGCGCAGATTTCCGGGGCCGGCACCGACGTGATTCGCATCCGTGGCGTCGAGCGCCTGCACGGCGCCACCCACCGCATCATGCCGGACCGCATCGAAACCGGCACCTTTCTTTGCGCGGCTGCCGCGGCGGGCGGCCAGATTCGGCTGACGCAAACCTCGGCCAGCTATCTCGACGCCGTGATCGACAAGCTGATGGATACCGGCTGCGATATCACGCTGGAGCGCGATGCCATTACCTTGAAGGCGCCGGCGCGGCCGCTGGCCGTCTCGATCCGCACGTCGCCCTATCCGGCCTTCCCCACCGACATGCAGGCCCAGTTCATGGCCTTGAACGCCGTGGCCGAGGGCACGGCGGTGATTCGCGAGACGATTTTTGAAAACCGCTTCATGCACGCCGTCGAACTCATCCGCCTCGGCGCCGACATCAAGATCGACGGCAACACTGCCTTCGTCAAGGGCGTCACCAAGCTCGACGGCGCCACCGTTATGGCGACCGACCTGCGCGCTTCCGCCAGTCTCGTCATCGCCGGCCTGGTGGCGCAGGGCGAAACCTTGATCGAACGCATCTACCACCTTGATCGCGGCTACGAAAACCTGGAACAGAAGCTCGCTGCCCTTGGCGCCAGTGTCCGCCGGGTAAAATAAAGTCATGTCACAAATCACCATCGCCCTCTCCAAGGGCCGCATTTTTGAGGAAACGCTACCGTTGCTTGCCGCCGCCGGCATCGTGCCCAGCGAAAACCCCGAATCGTCGCGCAAGCTCATCATCGGCACCAATCGCGACGATGTGCGTGTCGTTATCGTGCGCGCTTCCGACGTGCCGACCTATGTGCAATACGGCGCGGCCGATCTAGGCATTGCAGGCAAGGACGTGCTGATCGAACATGGCGGCGCCGGCCTCTACCAGCCGCTCGATCTGAAGATTGCCAGGTGCCGCATGAGTGTCGCCGCGCCGGTCGGCTTCGACTACGCCGCCGCCGTGCAACGCGGTGCGCGGCTGCGCATTGCCACCAAATATATCAACACTGCCCGCGAACATTTTGCCGCCAAGGGCGTCCATGTCGACCTCATCAAGCTCTACGGCTCGATGGAACTGGCGCCGCTGGCCGGTCTGGCCGAAGCCATCGTCGATCTGGTCTCGTCCGGCGGCACGCTCAAGGCCAACAACCTGGTTGAGGTCGAAGACATCATGCCGATCTCCTCGCGGCTGGTGGTCAATCAGGCCGCGCTCAAGCTGAAGCGCGACCAGTTGCAACCCGTCATCGACGCCATTGCCGGAGCGATCAAATGAGCCAGGCCGCGACGATACGTCGCCTCTCCAGTCGCGCGCCGCAATTCCTGTCGATGCTCGACGCCCTGCTGGCTTTCGATAATTCTACCGACGACGCCATCGAGCGCACCGTCGCCGAAATTCTCGCCAACGTGCGCAGCCTCGGCGACGTCGCCGTGCTCGACTACACCCGCCGTTTTGACCAACTCGACGCGCAGGCGATGCCCGAGCTCGAACTGCCGCAAGCGGTTTTGAAAGCCGCGTTCGATGGTCTCCCCGCCGAACAGCGCACCGCGCTCGAAGCCGCCGCCGCCCGCGTGCGCGCTTACCACGAGAAGCAAAAGATCGAGTCGTGGGAATACACGGAAACAGAAGGGCCAATGAGCGGCACGCGCCTGGGCCAGAAAGTCACGCCGCTCGACCGCGTCGGCCTCTATGTGCCCGGCGGCAAGGCCGCCTATCCCAGTTCCGTGCTGATGAACGCCTTGCCGGCCAAAGTGGCGGGCGTGAATGAACTCATCATGGTGGTGCCGACGCCGCGCGGCGAAAAAAATGCGCTGGTGCTGGCCGCCGCCCATCTGACCGGTGTCGACCGCGTCTTCACCATCGGCGGCGCCCAGGCCGTGGCGGCGTTGGCTTACGGCACGCAAACCATCCCGCAGGTCGATAAGATCGTCGGCCCCGGCAACGCCTATGTCGCCAGCGCCAAGCGGCGCGTCTTCGGCACCGTTGGCATCGACATGGTGGCCGGTCCCTCGGAAGTGCTGATCATCGCCGACGGCTCGGGCGACCCGGACTGGACCGCCATCGACCTCTTCGCCCAGGCCGAGCACGACGAGCTGGCTCAGTCCATCCTGCTCTGTCCCGATGTCGCCTTCATCGAGCGCGTCGCCGCCAGCATCGAAAAACTGCTGCCGACCATGCCGCGCCGCGACACCATCGCCGCCTCGCTTGCCGGTCGCGGCGCCCTGATCCATGTTGCCGACCTTGACGAAGCCTGCGCCATCGCCAACCGCATCGCGCCCGAGCATCTTGAATTGTCGGTCGAGAATCCGCGCGCGCTGCTCGACAAGATTCGCCACGCCGGCGCCATCTTCATGGGCCATTACACCTCCGAATCGCTCGGCGACTACTGCGCCGGGCCGAACCATGTGTTGCCGACGTCGCGTAGCGCCCGCTTCTCCAGTCCGCTCGGTGTTTACGACTTCCAGAAGCGCACCAGCCTGATCGACGTATCCGCAGCCGGCGCGCAGACGCTGGGGCCCATTGCCTCGATCCTGGCTCGCGGCGAAGGCCTGATTGCGCATGCCCGTGCGGCCGAATTGCGCCTGGTGCGTTGATCCGAAATATGAAAATTTGATGCACGTGTTTCCCGCCAGCCAGATCGAGCGTATAACACTAAAGTTCTAGTGGATTTCTCAGTCAAGGGAGAAGCATCATGCTCGTTTGGGACAGCAAGCTCGATACCGGTATCGAGGTCATTGACGCACAGCACAAGCGGATCGTTACCTACGTAAACCACCTCGAGGTAGCCAAGACAAAGGGCGACAAGACCCTGGTTGGCGAAGTTATCGAGCAACTGGTTGATTACACCCAGTCGCATTTCAGCTTCGAAGAATCGATGATGGAAGAGGCGGGCTACAAGTTTCTCAAGCCGCACCAAAAAGTCCATGAACTCTTCATCAAGCGTGTCACCGGTTTCACGATGCGCGCCGCCAAGGGCGAGGACGTCGTCGACGAATTGCACACCATGCTGACAACCTGGTTGATCAACCACATTGCCAGCGAAGATCACGACTACGCCAGCACCGTTCAGAAGATGCTTGCCAACAAGGCGGGCGGGCAAGATGCGTCAGACAAAGGGAAATCCGGCTTCATTTCCGGCTTGCTGGGTCGCTTTTTCCGCTCAGGCGGCAGACACTGATTTTTTTGGCGGCGTTGCCCTTCGACGCCACGCGCTTTCCGCTCTACGCGTCATGGGCGGACGAGTCCGCCGCAACTGAGCCCTCAAATTTGAGGGTGATGATCCGACCCAAGCTGTTGCCACCGTATTTGCGGGTTGATGAATTGTCGCCCTGCTCGAAATTCGGGAATCGAGCTCGCCCACCTTGCTGAAGTCGCTGGTGGCGGGGAGGCTGAAGTGATTGATGCTTTTTGAGCGCGGCGCGGTAGAGGTTTGTATACTTCCGTCGATCAAACATCACGGGGAGTCAATTTCAATGAGCGTAAATAAGATCAAGCAGCGCGCGGATTACGAGCGCCGGATTCAAGAAGATTTGCTGGACAGCTTTGATGAAGAGCTGGAAATGGAAATCGACGATGACCGCATGAATGCGCTGATCGCCGAGGCCACGACGGCGGCGTGCGAGACGCCGGGTCTGGATCGGCATTTCTATTTCAAGGAGCTGTTCCGGCTGCAGGGCGAACTGGTCAAATTGCAGGACTGGGTGGTGCACAAGAAGCTGAAGGTGGTGGTTCTGTTCGAAGGCCGCGACGCGGCCGGCAAGGGCGGCGTCATCAAGCGCATCACCCAGCGCCTCAACCCCCGCGTTTGTCGCGTGGCGGCCTTGCCGGCGCCGAGCGAGCGGGAACGCACCCAGTGGTATTTCCAGCGTTATGTGTCGCATCTGCCGGCCGGCGGCGAGATCGTGCTGTTTGATCGTAGCTGGTACAACCGGGCCGGCGTGGAAAAGGTCATGGAGTTTTGCAGCGATGAGGATTACGAGGAATTCTTTCGCACCGTGCCGGAATTCGAAAAGATGCTCATCCGTTCGGGCATCATCCTCATCAAGTACTGGTTTTCCATCACCGACGATGAGCAGGAAATGCGCTTCAAGATGCGCATCCACGATCCACTCAAACAATGGAAGCTGAGTCCGATGGACATGGAATCGCGCCGCAACTGGGAGCGGTACACCAAGGCCAAGGAAATCATGCTGGAACGCACCCATATCCCCGAAGCGCCCTGGTGGATCATCGAGGCGGTGGATAAGAAAAAGGCCCGACTCAACTGCATCCATCACCTGTTGAGCCATGTCGCCTACGAGGAAATCGAGCGCGATCCCGTCGCCTTGCCGGAACGCGTGTACAACCCGGACTACCTGCGGAATCCCGTGCCAAGGGAGATGATCGTACCGGCCATTTATTGACGGCATCCCCAGGGTCGGGCAGAGCGGGGCGGGCGCGCTGCCGTACCGCTACCGCCGACTTTTTGGGCTGGCTGGCATGATGGCCTCATGAAAACATTCAACACCGCCGGGCCGTCCGTCCCGGGCCGGCACTACATGATCGATCCGCTGGCGCGTATCGATCTGGCCGAGATCGAGGTGTTGATCGACCAGCAGCGTTACTTCTCCCTGTACGCTCCGCGCCAGACCGGCAAGACCACTTCGCTGCTGGCGCTGATGCTTCACCTCAATACCCAACGCCGCTTCCGTGCGCTGTATGTCAACATCGAAGGCGCGCAGGCGGCGCGCGGCGACATGGAGCAAGGCATCGCCATCGCTTGCAGCGCCATGGCCTTCGCTGCCCAGTATTATCTGGGTGACGACAGCCTGCTGGCCTGGCTGAAAGATGCCGGCCCGCAAATTCCCGCCGGTGATCGCTGGCGGCAGTTGCTGGCGCACTGGTCCGCCACCGATCCACGGCCCACCGACCCACGGCCCACCGTGCTGCTGCTCGACGAAGTCGATGCCCTTGTCGGCGACAGTTTGATCTCGCTGCTGCGGCAGATTCGCGCCGGCTACGCGCAACGGCCGCAAGCCTTCCCGCAGACGGTCGTGCTGTGCGGTGTGCGCGATGTGCGCGACTATCGCATCCACACCGCCCACCACGAAATCATCACCGGTGGCTCGGCCTTCAACATCAAGGCCGAATCCCTGCGCCTGGGCAACTTTATCCGCGCCGAGTGTGAGACGTTGTGGCGCCAGCATGAGGATGAAGCCGGTCAGGCCATCGACCCGGCCATCTACCCCGAACTGTGGGAAGACACCTTCGGTCAGCCCTGGCTGGTGAATGCCTTGGGCTATGAAGTGACATGGAAAGACCGGGAACTGCGCAATCGCACCCTGCCCATCACGCTGGAGCGTTACAAGGCCGCCCGCGAACGGCTGATCCAGAGCCGCGCCACCCACCTCGACCAACTCTCCGACAAGTTGCAGGAGGCGCGCGTGCACAACGTCGTGGCCGCCTTGCTGGAAGGTGACGAGGTGCTGGACCGGGTCTCCACTGACGATCAGCAGTATGTCGAAGACCTCGGCCTGATCCGCACCCGGCCGCAGCTCGCCATTTCCAACCGCATCTACCGCGAAGTCATCCCGCGCGACCTGACCTGGGTGACGCAAACGCGCATTGCCCACGACCAGCCGTGGTACCTGACGCCGCTGCGCCGGCTGGACATGCCCAAGCTGCTGGGGGCCTTCCAGCAGTTCTTCCGCGAGCAATCCGACGCCTGGATCGACGGCTTCAACTACAAGGAAGCCGGCCCGCAACTGTTGATGCAGGCGTTTTTACAGCGCATCGTGAACGGCGGCGGTCGCATCAACCGCGAATACGGCTTGGGCCGGCGGCGCACCGATCTGTTTCTGGAGTGGCCCATCGATGAAGCGCAGGGCTATCTCGGCCCGGTGCAGCGCGTTGTGATCGAACTAAAACTCTTGAAGAAAGCGCCGGAGGCGACACTGGCCGAAGGGCTGGCGCAAACCGCCGATTACGCCGATCGTTGCGGGGCCAACGAGGCCTATCTGATCATCTTCGACCGTCGTCCCGGGAAAAGCTGGGACGAGCGCATCTGGCACCGCACCGAGCAAAGCGCCGGCCACGCCATCGGCGTCTGGGGGATGTAGCCCGCGAGGGTGGAGGGTGTTTCCGGCCGGGTTTCTAGCCGAGGATTTCGCGCAGCGCCGTGACCAGCGTTTCGCACTGGGCGTCGGTGCCGATGGTGATGCGCAGGAACTGGTCGATGCGTGGCAACCTGAAATGACGCACGATGATCGAGCGTTGCCGTAGCGCTAGCGCCGACTTTTCGGCGTCGTGTCGCGGATGGCGGGCGAAAACGAAATTGGCCTGCGATGGCAACACCTCGAAACCCAGCGCGGCAAGATCGGCGACCAGTTTGACGCGGCTGCGGATCACCGCCTGGCGCGTGCGTTCAAACCACTCGCGGTCTTCCAGCGCGGCCACCGCGCCGGCGATGGCGAGGCGGTCGAGCGGGTAGGAGTTGAAGCTGTTCTTGACCCGCTCCAGCGCCTCGATCAGGTCGGGGTGGCCAACGGCGAAACCAACGCGCAGGCCGGCCAGCGAGCGCGATTTGGACAGGGTTTGCACCACCAGCAGGTTGGGGTGCTGATTCACCAGCGCGATGGCCGAATCGAAGCCGGGGCCGCCGAAGTCGATGTAGGCTTCGTCGATCACCACCACCGAATCCGGGTTCGCTGCCAGCAGCCGGGCGATGTCGGCCAGCGGCAGGCCGCGGCCGGTGGGTGCGTTGGGATTGGGGAAAACGATGCCGCCAATTTCACCCCTTGGCCGGGCGTAGTCGGCAACGCGGATGGCAAAAGCGTCGTCGAGCGGCACGGCCTGGTATTCGATGTCGTAGAGCCCGCAATAGACGGGATAAAAACTGTAGGTGATGTCGGGGAACAGGATAGGCCGCTCATGCTTGAGCAGGGCGAGGAAAACGTGGCCCAGTACTTCGTCGGAACCATTGCCGACGAAAACCTGACGCGGCTCGATGTTGCCGAAAAAGCTGGCAACGGCGGCCTTGAGACGGTCGGCATTGGGGTCGGGATAGAGGCGCAGGTTATCGCCGCGCTCGCCCAGTTCGATGCGCAACGCTTCCAGCACCCGCGGACTCGGGCCGTAGGGGTTCTCGTTGGTGTTGAGCTTGACGAGATTGGCGAGCTTGGGTTGCTCGCCCGGAACATAGGGCGTGAGGCCCTTGACGACGGTGCTCCAGTAGCGGCTCATGGTGGCGGTGTGGACGACGGTGGGTTCGGTGGGGTAGCGGTTGCAGCAGGCGCGAAATGGTATCATGCCGTTCGTTTCAACCCTGACGCCAACGCCATGCGCCGCGCCGAAGTGCACCGTAACACCCTCGAAACCCGTATTCGGGTCAAAGTCGATCTTGACGGCTCGGGCAAGTCGCAACTTGCCACCGGCGTCGGATTTTTCGATCACATGCTCGATCAGATCGCCCGCCACGGCATGCTCGACCTCGAAGTCGAAGCGCAAGGCGACCTGCACATCGACGCCCATCACACCGTTGAAGATGTCGGCATCACCTTCGGCCAGGCGCTGGCGCAGGCCTGGGGCGACAAGAAGGGCCTCGTCCGCTACGGCCATGCCTATGTGCCGCTCGATGAGGCGCTATCGCGCGTGGTGATCGATCTCTCCGGCCGGCCGGGGCTTGTTTTCAATGTTGATTTCACCCGCGGCAGCGTCGGCGAATTCGATATCGATCTGGTGCGCGAGTTTTTCCAGGGCCTGGTCAATCATGCCGCCATCACCGCGCACATCGACAACCTGCGCGGCGACAACGCCCACCACCAGGCCGAAACGGTGTTCAAGGCTTTCGGTCGCGCTCTGCGCATGGCCGTTGCCGACGATGCCCGCGCCGCCGGCGCGATTCCCTCGACCAAAGGCACGCTCTGAGCACCGCATCATGACGACAGTCGCTGTTGTTGATTACGGCATGGGTAACTTGCGTTCGGTCGCCAAGGCGATCGAACATGTTGCGCCCACTGCCAAAGTTCTGGTTACCGCCGATCCGGCACAGGTGGCGGCAGCCGACCGCGTCGTCGTCCCCGGGCAGGGCGCGATGCCCGACTGCATGCGCCAGCTTGGCGAACGCGGATTGCGCCAGGCCGTGATCGACGCGGCGGCGAACAAGCCTTTCCTCGGCATCTGCATCGGCCTGCAAATGCTGTTCGAGCACAGCGAGGAGGGCGACGTGCCCGGCCTCGGCCTCTTCCCCGGCCAGGTACGCCGCTTCCCCGAGGAGGCGATGTTCGCCACCGATGGCAGCGGCAGTCGCCTCAAGGTGCCGCACATGGGCTGGAACGGCGTCGAGCAGGCCGAACCGCACCCACTCTGGCACGATATTGCCAACGGCAGCCGCTTCTATTTCGTGCACAGCTACTACGTCGAACCGGTGTCGCCGGAGGTGATTACCGGTTCCACGGTTTATGGCATTCCATTTACCAGTGCGGTGGCGCGCGGCAACATCTTCGCGGTACAGTTCCACCCCGAGAAAAGCGCACAGGCCGGCCTCGCGTTGCTCGGTAATTTCATGCGCTGGTCGCCCTGATTTTTCCCGACACTCACCTTACCATCGCTAAGTCCCCCATCATGCTGCTGATACCTGCCATCGATCTCAAGGACGGCCATTGCGTCCGCCTCAAGCAAGGCGACATGGACGACGCTACCGTGTTCTCCGAAGACCCTGCCGCCATGGCGCGCCACTGGATCGACCTGGGCGCGCGCCGCTTGCATCTCGTCGATCTCAACGGCGCTTTTGCCGGCAAGCCGAAAAATGAACCGGCCATCAAGGCGATTCTCAAGGAAGTCGGCGAAGAGATTCCGGTCCAGCTCGGCGGCGGCATTCGTGACCTCGACACCATTGCGCGCTGCCTTGACGACGGCCTCAGTTACGTCATCATCGGCACAGCCGCCGTCAAGAATCCCGGCTTCCTGCACGACGCCTGTACCGCCTTTCCCGGCCACATCATCGTCGGGCTGGATGCCAAGGATGGCAAGGTGGCGGTGGATGGCTGGTCGAAAATGACCGGCCACGACGTCATCGACCTCGCCAAAAAGTTTGAGGACTATGGCGTCGAGGCGATCATCTACACCGACATCGGCCGCGACGGCATGCTCTCGGGCGTCAATGTCGATGCTACCGTCAAGCTGGCGCAAGCGCTGAAGATTCCGGTGATCGCCTCGGGCGGCATCGCCAGCATGGATGACGTCAAGGCGCTCTGCGCGGTGCAGGACGAAGGCATCATGGGCGCCATCACCGGCCGCGCCATCTACGAAGGCAAGCTCGATTTCGAGAAGGCGCAAGCCGAGGCCAACAAGTGCGCGAAATAATGACCCACCCCGAAAGCATCGCTATGCTCTCCCCTCAAGGGGCCAAGAAACTCTTGGGGCGGCCTGGCGAGTTTCTTGTGAGCTGAACACGCCATGCTCGCCAAACGCATCATTCCCTGTCTCGACGTCAAGGCCGGCCGCGTGGTCAAGGGCGTCAATTTCGTCAGCTTGCGCGATGCCGGCGACCCGGTCGAGATCGCCCGTCGCTACGACGAGCAGGGCGCCGACGAAGTTACCTTTCTCGACATCACCGCCAGTTCCGACCAGCGCGACATCATTCTCCACATCGTCGAAGCCTGCGCCGAGCAGGTGTTCATTCCTCTGACGGTGGGCGGTGGCGTGCGCAAGGTTGAAGATGTCCGCCGCCTGCTGAACGCTGGCGCCGACAAGGTCAGCATGAACACCGCTGCCGTGCAAAATCCCGACCTGGTGGCCGAGGCATCGGCCAAGGTGGGCAGCCAGTGCATTGTTGTCGCCATCGACGCCAAGCAGACCTCGCCCGGCAAGTGGGAGGTCTTCACCCACGGCGGCCGCAACAACACCCATCTCGACGCCATCGAGTGGGCGAAGCAGGTGGCGGCACTGGGCGCGGGTGAAATCCTGTTGACCAGCATGGACCGCGACGGCACCAAGAACGGTTTCGATCTGGCGCTGACCCGGGGTGTGTCGGAGGCCGTGCGCATCCCCGTGATCGCCAGCGGTGGCGTTGGCAACCTGCAACACCTGGCCGACGGCGTAACCGAAGGCCGGGCCGACGCGGTGCTGGCCGCCAGCATCTTCCACTATGGCGAATACACCGTGAAGCAGGCAAAAGAATTCATGCGTTCACGCGGAATCGAGGTTCGACTCTGATGGCTGCGAAATGGCTCAATGAAGTGAAATGGGATGAGCAGGGTCTCGTGCCCGTCATCGCCCAGGACGCAAAGACCGGCGAAGTATTGATGTTCGCCTGGATGAACCGCGAGGCCCTTGAAAAAACGGCGCAGATCGGCCAGGCGGTCTATTGGTCGCGCTCGCGCCGCAAGCTCTGGCACAAGGGCGAGGAGTCCGGCCACTTCCAGAAAGTGGTGGAACTGCGCACCGACTGCGATAATGACGTGATCCTGCTCAAGATCGAACAGGTTGGCGGCATCGCCTGCCATACCGGTCGTAGCAGTTGCTTTTTCAATCGCCTCGAAAGCGAGTGCTGGCAGGCTGTCGAACCGGTGCTGAAAGACCCCAAGGAGATTTACAAGTGATTGATCTTGAAGTGATTCACCGCGTTCAAGACACGCTGATCGAGCGCAAGAACGCCGCGCCCGATTCATCTTATGTGGCGAGCCTTTACGCCAAGGGTACCGATGCCATTTGCAAAAAAATGGCGGAGGAGGCGGCCGAGGTAATCATGGCAGCCAAAGACGGCGACCGTCTGCATCTGGTGCGCGAGGTGTGCGATGTCTGGTTTCACTCTCTGGTGTTGTTGACGCATTTCGGCATCGGCGTCGATGACGTGATGGTCGAGTTTCGCCGGCGCGAGGGCATCTCCGGCATCGACGAGAAGAAGTCGAGGAAATAATGAGCGATTGCGTCTTCTGCAAGATCATCGCGGGGAAAATTCCCTGCAACAAGGTGTATGAAGACGAGGATATCTTTGCTTTTCATGACATCTCGCCGGCGGCGCCGGTGCATTTCATGATCGTGCCCAAACAGCACCTCGCTTCGCTGGCCGAGGCCGACGCGTCGCATCAGGCGCTACTGGGTAAATTGCTGCTGAAAGCCGGCGAACTGGCCCGGGCGCAGGGCGCCACGGATGGCTTTCGCACCATTATCAACACCGGCAGGGTAGGCGGACAGGAGGTGTATCATCTCCACGTTCACATCCTCGGCGGGCCGCAGCCCATTGGACCCATGATCGGGCCCAGGGGCATCACGAAATAGGAGTTTTGCATGGGTAGCTTCAGCATTTGGCATTGGCTTATCGTTCTCGTCATCGTGATGCTGGTGTTCGGCACCAAGAAACTGCGCAATGTGGGTGCCGACCTTGGCGGCGCGGTCAAGGGTTTCAAGGATGGCATGAAGGAAGGCACTGCCGATGCCACTACCACCAGCGCCACCCCCGGACCGACCCAGACGGTCGGCCACACCATCGAGGGCGAGGCCAGGAAAGAAAAGGTCTGACGCCCCCGGGCCGTCATCTTGGGTGGGCGCTATCCGCTCTTCCACGCGCTTTCCACCGTTAAATCATGTTCGACGTCGGTTTTTCCGAACTTGTTCTTATTGGCCTGGTGGCGCTGATTGTCATCGGGCCGCAGCGCCTGCCCACGGTCGCGCGCACGGTCGGCCATTTGCTGGGCCGGCTGCAGCGCTACGTTGGCGAGGTCAAGTCCGACATCAGTCGCGAAATGCAACTCGACGAACTCAAGAAATTGCAGGAACAGGTTGTCTCGCAGGCGCGCGACATGGAGATGCGGGTGAATGCGCAAATGTCATCGGTCGAAACATCGCTGAACGAGTCCATCGCCCAGGGCCTCGCGGATAAGGCCGAGCCGGCGGCGGTCGCCGAAGCGGTCACGGTTGCGGCAACACCCGCTGCCGTACCGCTACCGCCGACTTTTTCCGCCGCCGCGGCAGACAAGCCCGTCGCCTGATGGACAGTCAGGAAAGTTTTATCTCCCACCTGATCGAGTTGCGCGACCGGCTGATCAAGTCACTGGCCGCCATTCTCGTCGTGTTCCTGTGCCTGATGCCTTGGGCCGGTACGGTCTACGACCTGCTGGCGATGCCGATGATCGCCACCCTGCCGCCCGGCACCAAGATGATCGCCACCGGCGTCATCACGCCGTTCATGGTGCCGATCAAGGTGACGCTGCTGGCTGCCTTCCTCATTGCCCTGCCCGTCGTGCTCTATCAGGTCTGGTGTTTTGTCGCTCCCGGTCTTTACACCCACGAGAAGAAGTTCGCGCTGCCACTGGTGATTGGCACGACTTTCCTGTTCATCGCCGGCATCGCCTTCTGCTATTTCTTCGTTTTCAACACGGTGTTCAAGTTTATCGCCGAGTTTGCCCCGGCCAGCATCACGCCAGCACCTGACATCGAGCAATATCTGTCTTTCGTCATGACCATGTTCATTGCCTTCGGCGTTACCTTCGAGGTGCCGGTGGTCGTGATTCTGCTAGTCAAGTTTGGTCTGGTTACGGTCGAAAAACTGAAGGAGGCGCGGCCCTATGTGATCGTCGGCGCTTTTGTCATTGCCGCGGTGGTGACGCCGCCAGACGTCGTTTCGCAGTTCATGCTGGCCATGCCCATGTGGCTGCTGTTCGAACTGGGCCTGCTGCTGTCGCGCTTCATAGCCAAGCCAGTCGCGCCAGAGAGCGACTATCAGGCGCCGAGCGACGCCGACATGGAACATGCGCTCGACAGCGCAGCCGGCGACTCGCTGGAAAACCGCAAAGGCTAGCTCAGGCTTTGGTTCTGGCCTGGTTCTGGATAATTCCTGCGCTATTCCTTGGGCGGCTTGGGCCGCTTGCCGATCGTGATCGGCAGTTCGACGCTCTTGCTTTCGCGGCGCAGGGTGAAACTGGCGTTCCGGCCCGGTGGCAGGGCGGCGATCACCTGCAGCATGGCCTGATCATCCGCCACCGGTTTGCCGTCGATGCTCACCAGCAAGTCACCCGGCTTGATGCCGGCTTTTTCGGCGGGGCTGCCCCGCATGACGCCGGCGATAAGCGCGCCGCTGGTGGAGGGTAGCTTGAACGACTCGGCAAGTTCGGCGGTGATTTCCTGCACCTCGACGCCGATCCAGCCGCGCGTTACCGTGCCGCTGCGGATGATCTGGTCGAGAACGCTGCGAACGAGCGAGACTGGAATGGCGAACCCGATGCCCATCGAACCGCCATTTTGCGAGTAGATCGCGGTGTTGACGCCGACCATGTTGCCGGTTGAATCGACCAGGGCGCCGCCGGAATTACCCGGGTTGATGGCGGCGTCGGTCTGGATGAAATCCTCGAAAATATTGATGCCCAGATGGGTGCGGCCGAGCGCGGAAGCGATACCCGAGGTCACCGTCTGGCCGACACCGAAGGGGTTGCCGATGGCCAGCACCACGTCGCCGACACGCAGGCTGTTGGCCGGGGCAAAGGTAATCGCCGGCAATTTGCCGTCTGCCGCGATCTTAAGCACGGACAGGTCGGATTCGGGATCGGTGCCGATGACCTTCGCGCGGAACTTGCGATTGTCGTTCAGCGAGACCTCGATCTCGTCGGCGCCTTCGATGACGTGATAGTTGGTGAGGATGTAGCCATCGGCGGACACGATCACGCCGCTGCCCAGGCCCGAGCGGCGCTGCGTTTGCTCGCCGAAACGATCACCGAAGAAATGACGGAAGAAGGGGTCGTTGAGGAGAGGATTGTGCTGCGTCTTCACTTCCTGGCTGGTGTAGATATGCACCACCGTGGGCACCGCCCGCCGCGCCGCTTCGGCATAGGAAACGCCCGGCCCGAGCCGGGCTTCGTCGACGGTGGCGGCTTCGAGTATCCGCGGGCCGGCGGCGGCCCCGCTTGACGCGGATACCATGCCGGGCAGCAAGCGGCCATTTGCCAGCAGCCAATCGGGTTTCAGGGTTTGCACCACGAACAACACGGCCACGCAAATCGTGACCGCCTGGGCGAAAATCAGCCAAAGATGTTTCATGTCGAGCCTAAACTAAGCAAACCTGAACCAGGTGGAATTTAAAGGAAGCATTCATGCGGCGCGACGAATTATGTGAGCATCTGGATAACTTGCTGGCCGTCGCGAACTTCCGCGATTATTGCCCAAATGGCCTGCAAGTGGAAGGCCGGGCCGAGGTGCGCCGGGTGCTTTGCGGCGTCACGGCCAGCCAGGCGCTGATCGACGAGGCGGCGCGCCGCGACGTGGATGCAGTGCTTGTGCATCACGGCTGGTTCTGGCGTGGTGAAGAGGGTCGCGTGACCGGCTTTCGCAAGCGGCGCATGGCAGCGCTGCTGGCGCATGACATCAACCTGATTGCCTACCACCTGCCACTGGATGCCCACCCCGAACTGGGCAACAACGCGCAACTTGGCCAGTTGCTTGGCTGGCGGATCGACGCGCGGATTGACGGGAGTGGCGGCGGCCGCTTCGGCGAGCAGGACATCGGTTTTCTTGGCGTACCGCTAGCGCCGACTTTTTCAGGGGAACTGGCGGGTCGCATCAGCCAGGCGCTGGGCCGCCAGGCGCTGCTGGTGGGCGACGCGACGCGCCCCGTGAAGCGCGTCGCCTGGTGTAGTGGCGGCGCCCAGGGCTATTTCGAACAAGCCATCCTCGCCGGCGCCGATGTCTATGTCAGCGGCGAAATTTCCGAACAGACGGTGCATCTGGCGCGTGAATCCGGCGTTCCCTACATCGCCGCCGGCCACCATGCCACCGAACGCTACGGCGTGCAGGCCGTGGGGCGGCATTTGGCGGCGCGCTTCGGCATCGATTGCGAGTACCTCGAACTCGACAATCCCGTGTAACGCTGGCTCCCCGGGGCTAATCGCCGGCCGGGGTTTCCGGCGTCGATGGCGGGTGCCATTCATCCTTGGCTGTCGGGTGGGTCAGCGCCGGTTGCCGATTTCCTGAAGCTTTCGCACCATCTCGGTCTGGTCGATGAATATCTTCCAGTCGCCGCTGTTGTAAGGGTCGCTGACCGTGGTGCCGGCGGGATCGAGATAAACAATGACATTGCGCCCACCCGGCATCCATTGTTTGAAACGTTCATTGAAGTAATGGCCTTTCCACTCCATCGCCACCGTTTTGGCGGTTGCGCTTTGCTGCTTGCCCATGCAGCCGAAGATGCCATGAACCTCGTTGATGTGCATGCCCAGTTTGACTTGAGCCACATGTTCCTTGCTCAGGTGATCCCAGGTACAGCGCTCAGCCAGGTTGTTTGGCAGAGGGAAATCCTTGGCTGACTTGGGCGCTGCGGCATTGATCTTCTGTAACCGCTTTTTCGCGAAATCCGCAAACTGTCCAGCCGGAAACCTGTCGAGATAGGCCTGTACTTCTTCGGGGTCGCTACTGTCCTTTACTGCATTCCAGAAGGCGGCATCGGCAGCGGAGGAATCGCCTTTCCGTGACATTCCGTTCCCGCCCGCGCCCGGTTCCGGTCCGCGATCGATGGTGGTGACGATGACCTGCTGCTGGCCCTCTTTTGGTGGTACGAAGAAAAAGTCGTTGGTGATCGACGATGAAGTCCAGGGCTCCTGCTTGCCTTTGGTTGCGCTCATCACTTCGGCGCGCACCAGTTTGCCCAGTTGCTCGATCTGCAGGCCGGGCTTTTCGATGTTCTTGAGCAGTGCTGCCGTGTAGGGTGAGTTGCGCTCACCCTGTTTGCCATCGAGCGCCACATTACCGGGACTGGTGGAAAACTCGATGATCGTGCCCTGCGCCTTGGGCACCTCGGCCAGACCGCGCGCCGCCGAGCGGGTAGCGCGCTTGAGTTGCGGCGGGTCTTCGCGGCAGGCATCGAGGTAGACGATTTTCAGGGCGCTGCGGGCTTCGTTCATGAGGCCGAGCACTTCGTCCAGCGGCACGCCTTTTGAACGCACTGCGATTTCGTCGTCGGCCGCCGCATCCACGGGCATCAGATAATTTACGCCGTTGGACTGGATGCCGTGGCCCGCGTAATAAAACAGGGACACGCCACCCGGTTTGATGGACTGCTTGAAGCGCTGCATGGCGGCGAAGAAACCCTCGCGATCGCTATCCTTGACGTGAATGACCTCGAAGCCGACTTTTTTGAGTGTTTTGGCAATGTCATCGGCGTCGTTCTGCGAATTTTCGAGCTTGCTCAGGCGAGTGTAGCGGCTGTTGCCCACCACCAGCGCCACTCGCCTGGAGTCGGCCGCCACCGTTGCCGGGGCCGCTGCGCCGGCCTTCGTCGTCTGGGCATGAGAAAAGGTCGACACTGCCGCGCAGAAAAAAATCGACGTCAAGAATAATGTAATTTTCATTTATTTTCCCTGGCAAGCCCGAAAATTGGTGCGGGATTCTATTCGTTTCAACCGGCTGGCCGTTCGATTTTGAAGCGCTCGTGGCGCTCGTCGCCAAATTCGCGGAACTTGCGGACGCTGGCGAAGACTTCGCGTTCAAGCCAGCGGCGCAACTTGCGGATGTCCTCCTCGCGCTGGCTGGAAAAATACTTCAGCACGCCGTACTCGGAAAAACAATCTTCATTGACGCCCGGCAAGTCGCGGTAATGTGCCTCCCCGACACGAACGCGGATTTTCTTGCGTTCCACCGCGTCGGGGTCGCGCTGGATGGCGTCGAAGATGTCCTTGGCCACCAGCCAGGTGGTTTCGTCATCCCAGTGAATGCGGATTTGCTGGCCTTCGAAGGCGAAGTAGCGACCGTTCCAATCGCCGATGGCATCCTTCTCCGCGCGGTGCTTGATTAGCGACATGACTATGAAAAATAATCGCGACACCACCCATCCAAATGGGTACAAGGCAAACAATTTCAGGACGGAAGGTAGCCATGTGGCCGCCGCCACGGCAATCGAGAGCACAAACGCAAGAAAAGCGATATTGGTGTTCGGATCGAAGGTACCCAGTTTGTTCATCGTTGCGCACTCCGTGTCGGTTCATGCATCAGAACGCCCCCAGTTCAAGCGCCAGGCCGGTCTTGCCAACGCCGATCACCTCCTCGCGCCGACTCGGCGGGGCGCGCATGACGAAGCCGCTGCACTGGCCGTCACGCAGGTAGGTCAGCCCCTCTTGAAACATGCCTTCAGCCGGATCGCCGAGATCGTGGTCAAGATCGTCAACCATCGGACAGGTCGCCTTGATGCCTTCGAAGTAGCGGCCTTCGCCCTTGCCGTTGGTAATCTCGAAATTGATGGCGGAAAGTTGCCACGGACCGAAACTGCGGGAAGCCATGCCCACCGGCTTGCCGCAGGACCGGTCGCCGACGGTAATGACCTCGATGAAGGGGCGCAGGCCGTTGATCAGCGCCTCGCTGGCCGAGCAGGTATCCTGCGTGGTCAGGACAACCAGGCGTTTGAGGTTGAGCGCGCCCGGGAAGCCCCGGAATGCGTCCGTGCTGTTTGCCTTGGTGTTTTTCTCGTTGTAGACAATCTTCGAATAGACCTGTCCAGCCACCTTGTTGCCAGCGATGCCGCTGGCGAGCAGGTTCGACAGGTCGACGCGGCCGCCGCCGTTGTAACGCAGGTCCAGCACCAGTTCCTCGGCCTTTTGCGCGCGCAGGGCAGCGATGGACTCGCGTACCTCGTCTTCGGTCAACCCGAGAAAGCTATTGACCTGCATGTAGCCAACACGATGCCCGTGGCTGTCGATCACCTTGACCAGCGGCACTCCCTTGGTCTTGACAATGGCCTTGCGCGTATTGACCTCGCGTGGTTCGCCTTCGCGCGTAACGAGTGAAAGCTTGACTTCGACACCCTCGCGCGAGGGTCCCCAGGCCGTGGACCAGAGCTTATTGGCGAGAATGTCCTTGAGATCGCGGCCGCCAACCGCTTCGATAATGTCGCCGCGACGGATGCCTGCCGCCGCCGCGGGTGAATTGGCATTGACCATGGACACCCGCAGGCGCTTTTTTGAATCGGGCGACATATCCATGCCCAGGCCGGCATATTCACCCTTTGCGGCTCGCGCGGCGTCCGTCGCGCTGGCGATGTAGCTCCAGTGGTCGCGCTCCTTGTAAGTCATGCTGTCGAGGAGGGCCTGCATCGAGTCGGCCTGCGCCGGAATGTCCCGGCCGAGATTGTCCTGCCAGAAGTAGTTTTTCTGCATGTCGTTCTCGAGCCACGGCCGACTCTCGGCGATGAGTTCGCGGCGCGCGGCAAGTTCGGCTTCGGCGCCGTCGAGACGCCGCGCGGCAAGCTTGATCTCCAGTGCCGAGAGCAGCGTCGCGCGCGTTTTGGGCAGGCCTGTGCGGGCCTCTGCCTCAAGCTTTTCGGCCAGCGCCAGCGCCTCGGCCCCCTGTCCGGCAGCGACCGCCGCTTCGGCCAGCCATTGCCGCGACTGCGTTCGACGTGCGGCAAAGGGGGCGGCCAGGGCGGGCGCGGCCGCCTCGACCGCGTCCACGTCAGCCACAAACTGCTGCAAGGCTTCACGCTCGGCCACTTTGTTTCCCATGGCGCGATGCAGGGTGGCCAGCAGGCTCTCGTGGTCGAGGCGCGCCGCGGCACTGGCCGTATCTCGCTTGATCAACTCGGCGAGGTAAGCGGCCGCCTGTGTTCCCTGGCCGCCTTCAAACAGGGCATCCACCAGTTCGCTACGCAATTCGAGATCGTGCGGGCGCAGTTCAACGTTCTTGCGCGCCAGGAGGGCGCGCGTGGCATGGTCGCCACTCTGGGCGAGCACCGCTAGCAAGTCGTGCGACCACCTTCGACGCCTCGGCTTTGTTCGACATGGCGATGTACGTCAAACCAAAAAATTGTCCGACCATCGCTGCCACGCTGGCGTCATCGACATGGGGCAGCAAGGCCATGCCCCGGGCCGCGCGCGCCTGGAACGTGTCCGTATTGCTTTCCTGTAAATCCAGCCCAACCAGTACGACGAGCATCAACATCTCAAAGTCAGCGCTCACCTTGCCTGGCGCCGTTTCCAGAACCGTCAGCATGCGGCGGGCCAGGGTCGGGTTGGTGTCCTTGAATTCGATGGCTAGATTGAATCCAACCGAAAACCGCAATTCAGGCTGTCCGGGGAAATTCTTGAGCCACTGGGCCCAGCGCTCGGAGAATTGCTCTGCCGCATCCTTGCGTCCTGCCGCTGTCAATGACTGGAGCTCCTTCGTGATTGAGCGGGCCAGGAACTTCACATGCGGTTCGATCGCGCCGTTGAGTTCCACCGCCTGCCGCACATAATCCAGTCGCGCTGCCCCTTCGCTGGACTGGGCCATGCCAATCAAGGCATCGATCAGTTGCGGTTTGAGCGATAGCGCCTTTTCAAAGGCGGGACGTGAAAAGGCGCTGGCGCTCAAGCCGGCGGACTCTTCGCGCCTGTGCCAGCCAAGCCGATAGCCAAGGTTGTTCCAGGCCTCGGCGTACTTTGGATCGGCCGCCACGGCCTGCTCCAGCGCCGCCTGCCAGCGCGCCATTATGTCTGCTTGCCGGGCCTTGATCTGTTCGTCGGATGCACCCGTCGCCACGCGCAAGCTCGGCAGGTCGAGCGGTCGGTCGGCTTCCTGATAGCGTCCGGCCCCGTCAAATCCCTGCTGGAGCAGATAGCCCTCGGCATTCAGGCGCCAAGCCTCAAGCGAGGTGGTCTTTGGCGCGAGGATGCGGTTTTTCGCCGCGCTGGTCACCGGAAGTTTCTCGGCGGCGAGACGACGCAATAGCGCTTGCGACGAGGCAGCGAGCAGGTGGCTCAGCGGTGCGGCAAAGCGTGTCTCTCCTTTCAAGGCGTTATCGGCCGTGATCTTCTCGGTCAGCACGACCTCGATATGATCGCCGTGCTTGCGATAACTGCCGCCGAGGTAGCGGTCGGCCGATGTCTTCTGCGCGATATTCCAGGCGCGACGGCCGTCGAGCGCGGCAACGCAGGCGACGCGCATGCCGGGACAAAAGTCGGCGACGTTTTTATTGAACTGGGGAAACGCCAGCGTCTGTACCGCCGGCACATTCCACAGATCGACAGTGAGGCTGTCTTGTAACGCGACCGATAGCCAGTCGAGGCTGGCATCGCCCGTCAGGTTGGCGAGCGGAAGCACGGCCAGGCTCTGGATTTCACCTTTGATTTCAGCCTGAGCCGTGGCAGCGATGGCGGCGGCGATCAGCGCGGTGGCGATATGTTTGCGAGGGCTCGGGAAGCGGAGTTTGATGGTCATGATCTTCTCAAGTAAAAAAGTAATAAGAGTCTAGGGACAAGGAAACGGGGTGCATGGCGAATCGCCTGGTCTTATGGGCCAGGCTGGGTGATCCAGTTAAAAACACGAAATGCGGTCTTCTCCAGTGGCGCGCTACGGCCAACGCCGCGTGTGCGTTCGCCACCGAAGCCAGCGTCCATGAAGAGGTTGGCGAGGTCGCCAGCGGTAGCGGTACCGCGTGTTTGCGGCAGGGTCGGCTGTTCGAGAAAGCCGAGATTAACCGGAGCACTCTGTGGCTCTGCCTCGACGGCGATAACCACGATGTTCTCGCGGCCGGTGGTGTCGGTGTTGATGACGATGGGCTCCTCGCCTTCACCGGGAATTCTCAGCGTGTCGCTGGTGCCGACACGATTGGCCTCGCCGGCGGTATGCGGGTAGAGCAGGCTGATGCCATACAGACTATCCGTGGTTAGCACAGTGATATCGACCGGTTTGTAATGGTTGTTGCGTACGACGAGTTGCAGCTTATCGCCGGTTATCAGTGTCGGAACTGCCGCCCCGCTGATTTCTTCCGTCTTGCCGTTGGTGCGGAGTGCGGTGAGGTGAATATCGAGCTTGCCGCCCACGGGGCCGGCCATGCTCTGTCCCGCCAGTCGGGTGAGGTTGATCACCTTGGCGATCTGTTGCAGACTTGCGGCGATGACGCCACGCAATTCATCCGCGGGCTTGTTGAGACGGATTGACGCCATCTTGCCAGCGCCGACTTTTACCCACGCGCCATCCGGCGGCAACAGCCAGAGCTGCTCGTCGGCGTAATCCAGCCGCAGGTCGGCGGCCTCGCCGGGCTTGACCCACTCAATGCGCACGCCCAGGGTGGCCTTGTGCAACTGGTCCAGAGCCTTGGCTGCCGTGTCATAAGCCGCGCCGGGCGGATGATTGGCGGGGGCGGCCACCTTGAGGGCAAGACTGATCGCCGGATCGGTGACGCGCGCCACCGCGTCGCGTGGCATGGCTGCGTCGCTCAGTGCGGGCTTGCCGGCATGCGCCAGTGGTAGCAGGCGGCTGCGCATGACATCGACTTTCTGCGCCTTGAGATAGCCGATTTCCGCGCCTTCCCGGGCGGCGGCGTTGGGAAACACCTTGAACAGGGCGCCCTCGCCGAATTGCTGGACAGCGCCGGCGGCGATCTCGAAGCCGCCATCTTTCGCCGCGATCGGCCATTGCCGCACGGCGTCGCCGGCTTGCTGGCCGAACAGCGGCGCGTCGAGCGCAGAGCCTTCGAATAGTGGCGTCGGCGAGCGCATGTTCTTCGCCGCGTAGAGTTGCAGCACCCGTTCGCCCGCCTGACGGTAGCTGATGCCGGGGTTGGCGGAAATAACCTGGGCCAGCGTGTAGGTAAACACGCCGTAGGAACGACGTTCAGGATGACTCTCGGGTAGCCGCATCTCGGGCGTGGTTTCATCCGACTGCGCGGCATAGAAATAGACATGGCCACCGCGGCCGTCGCGGCCGCCCCCTTCGCTTTTGGCGGCGAGCCCACCGCCAGGAGCCGCCTGGCCGCCACGCTGGGTGACGGCATCTTTTTGCGCACTGCTCACGGCCTTGTCGATGGCCTGTTGCGGAATGCCCAGCGCCTTGGGGTCGAGTCGGCGCACGCGCAGGCCGTCGCCCCCACCGCCGCCGCCTCGGGTGATATAGCCAGAATGACAGTTGTCGAACACGGCCCAGACAAAGGCGCCCTTGTTGCGGATGGCGGTGATCGCCTTGCCCAGTTCTTCGTCAAGGATGGCGTTCTGCACCGAACCGTTCGATCCATCCCATTTACCGATGTCGCGCGGCATGAAAATTTCATCCAGCCCGTCCGGTTCGGGTGGCGTCTTGCCAGCTCGCGTCGGTTGCTGCGAACCGTGACCGCCGAACTGGAGGTAAACAAAATCACCCTTGCCGGCCCGCTCGGCCATGCCCGCCAGTTCGCCAAGGATATGGCTGCGCGTTGGCTGAGCTTTCGCGCCCGCAACCTGCTCGGCCAGGATGTGGATATTCCCCTCGGCAAACCCTTGAGTCTTGAGCAGGTCGCGCATCAATTGCACATCGTTTTGCGGTCCGACCAGTTGCAGGTCTTCCTTGAGTCCGGGATAGGCGGAAACACCGATCAGCAAGGCATGTCTTTCGACGGCAAAGACGGGGGAGGACAGCAGGACGGAACCGATGGCCAGCGTGTTGATGAGCGTCAAGGCTTGCATGATTTATGGGCAATTCCGGCAAACAAAAAATGGCCATAATACCAATGCGGTATATCTAATCAATGATTTTTTGTACGGATGGCCCCCCATTCAAGGCGATATGCCTACTGGAAATCAGGGCCTCCCCCTGCGCTACTGCAAGTTGCTGGCCGAGTGACCCAGCATCTGCCGCAGCAGCAGAATTTCCTCGGCCACCTCGGGCGGGAAGCCGGCGCGGGTGCCGCCGCGATTGTCCTTAAGCAGGTTTTCGAGGTATTCCGCGCATGCCGGCGTCGGCCACAGTTCCATCAACCTACGCGAGAGATGGGGGAAGTTCTCCAGCGTGGTACGGTTGCCGTCGTCGGCACTGCCAACGGGTTTTCCGTCGTCCCATTGGCCAGACTGCACGTTGAAACTTTGACGCAGTTCTTGCGCCGTGCGCTCGAAGTCGGCTTTCATGCCCGAGCGTCGGTAGACATCGAGCAGCTTGAGCCAGTGATAGAGCGCGCGCTTGGGATTATCGCGAATCTGGTCGGACAACGCCTGCGCCGCGCCGTGGGCCAGGCCCATCGACAACATGATCTCGGCCAGCTCGATGGCTTGATCGGTTGGCGCGCCTGGGGTGGCCTGGCTCTCTTGGTTGCCTGTCGGCACCGGTATTTCCTGGGGCTGCGACGGTATCGGGGGCGGTATGGGGTGCGGTATCGGGTGCGGCAACCGGCGTGACGCCAACTGCCGGCGGCAACCGATCCACCGGGAGTTCAAGCAGGGTCTGTGGCGCGGCCTCGTCCATGGGCGACATGACGGGTTCGGTCGGCACGACGAGCTTGCCACGCCGGGCCCGGCGGGCCAAGTGGACTACGTGGCCGCGACCCAGCAGCCAGAACAGAGCGATCAGAACAGCACCCATGGCAGCTCGCATGGCCAGCGATTCATCCATGAATGGCGATTCATGCCCGGTCTTCGGCGCCGGCACGGGCTCGGCGGCGACAGGAACTGCGGCGGCAGGAACGATGACAGGAGCGACGGCAGACGAGCCGCCGCTATCAGGCCAGGTCTCGATCAAGCCTTGAATTGCGGCGACCGTGCCATTCATCCGGCGGACACTGGCAAGAATTTCCCCGACCACGGCAACTTCGCTGTCGCGGGTCTGCACGGCCTTCCACTCGGCGCGCATCGCGGCGCGTTCTTCCGCGTTCGTACCGACAACGATGCCAGGCGACTCGATGGATGCACTCAGCCGCAGGGCGGGTTCGTGCAGGCGCTCGGGTGGGCGGGTGGTGGCATTGACTACTAGCGGCAACAGGCTACAGAGCAGCAGCGCGCCCCCGCGCAAGGGTCGTCGAGGCTGGCAGGGTGGCGCTTCGGGCTTCAAGGGGTGTTTCCGCAAGTTGGCTCGGCGTGGAATCAGCGGGATCGGCGATCAATGTAGCAAAAGGGGCGACGGTTGAGTCTAGCCCCTACAGCGGGTTCCGAAAGGTCGAAGAACGCCATGCCGCCTGCCTATTCTTCGGTCAAACCACTGATTTCCATGGCGGGTGGGTGATGCCCGCGTTCATCTACAATCCGGGCCTGTCATCCCAATTCAACCCGATAATCCCCGCCGACCAACGATGAAACGCCTGCTCGCCACCGTCACCGTATTTCTTGCTTGTGCCGTACCGCTAGCGCCGACTTTTGCACAGGAAGTCACGCTGAAGGTGCATCATTTCCTGCCGACCACGTCGACGGCGCACGCCAGAATATTGACGCCCTGGTGTGAGAGGCTGGCGAAGGATTCCGCCGGCCGCATCAAGTGCCAGATCTACCCGGCGATGCAGCTCGGCGGCACGCCGGCGCAACTGTTCGATCAGGCCAAGGATGGTGTCGCTGACGTCGTGTGGACACTGCTGGGTTACTCCGCCGGGCGTTTTCCCCTGATCGAGGTCTTCGAACTGCCGTTCATGATGACCACGGCCGAGGCCACCAGTCGCGCGGTGTGGGACTACGTGCGGCAGCACGACCCGGCCGAGTTTGGCAACGTGAAACCGCTGGCTTTCCATGTGCATGAACCCGGTCATTTCTTTCTGGCGAAGCGGCCGGTGACGCAACTGGCCGACCCCAATGGGCTGCGCGGCCTGAAAATTCGTGCGCCGACCCGCATCGCCAGCAAGATGCTCGCCGCGCTCGGCGCCACGCCCGTTGGCATGCCGGTGCCGCAGGTGGCCGACGCGCTGTCCAAGGGCGTGATCGACGGCGCGCTGCTGCCCTACGAGGTGGTGCCGTCGATCAAGGTGCATGAGGTAACGCGTTACGTCTCGGAGACCGATGCGAGGCAGCCGGGCTTGTACACCTCGGTGTTCATGATCGCGATGAACAAGGCGAAATACGACGCGCTGCCAGCGGACCTGAAAAAGATCGTCGACGCTAACAGCGGCATCGAACTTTCCGCCACCGCCGGTCGTCTCTACGATGAAGCCGCGCCGGTGTCGAAGAAAGCCGTGCTCGAACGCGGTAATGCGATCAACGTGATCCCGGCCGACGAACTTGAAAAATGGAAGACGGCCACCGACAGCATCGACGATGAATGGGTAGCCGAGGTCGGCAAGCGCGGTCACGACGGCAGGAAACTGATTGAAGCGGCCAAGGCCCTGATCGCCAAGTACAGTCGGAAATGATCGAGCGCCCCGCCCCGGACGCGCGGACGCGCGGCCTTGATCTTGCCGCGCGTATCCTGGCTCTGGCCGCTGGCGGCCTGCTCACCGGCCTGGCGGCGCTGGTCGTGGCGAGCATCGGCGGGCGTAGCTGTTGCGGTGCGCCGATTCCGGGTGACTATGAGCTGGTGCAGGCCATCGTTGCCATCAGCGTTTCCCTCTGTCTGCCCTGGTGCCAGTTGCATCGCGGCAACATTGCCGTCGATTTTTTTACCGCTGGCTTGACGCCGCGCAGTCAGATCCGTCTCGATGGCATCGGCAGCCTGCTGCTCGGGCTGATGATGGCCGTTGTCGCCTGGCGCACCGCTGTCGGCGCCGCCGACATGCGGGCAGCGGGCGAAACCAGCATGATTCTCGGCCTGCCAGTCTGGCTCGGCTACGCCGCCATGGTGCCGGGACTGGCGCTGACCGCGCTGGCCGGCTTCCATGTCGGCGTAGACGACTTGCGCCGCAGCTATCGCTGGCCGGGTTGAGCGAGTAGTGGAGTGAGTGGCGGAATGAGTCTGGCCCTCGGCCTCTTCGGCGCCATGCTGACGCTGATGGCGTTGCGCGTGCCCATCGCCGTCGCCATGGCCCTGCCGGGCGCTATCGGCTATGTCCTGCTGGCGGGCGACGCCACGCTGTTCAACATGCTCAAGGGCATGGCCTACGCGCGTTTTTCCAACTACGACCTGTCCGTCATCCCGCTGTTCCTGCTGATGGGTAATTTTGCCAGCCAGGGCGGGCTGAGTCGCGACCTGTTCCGCGCCGCCAACGCCCTCATTGGACACTGGCGCGGCGGTATGGCGATGGCCGCTGTGCTGGCCTGCGCCGCCTTCGGCGCTATCTGCGGCTCCTCGGTGGCGACGGCGGCGACGGTGGCGCAGGTGGCCTTGCCCGAGATGCGCCGCTTCGGCTATTCCGGCCGACTCGCCACCGCCACGCTGGCCGCTGGCGGCACTCTGGGCATCCTCATTCCGCCTTCGGTGGTGCTGGTGGTCTATGCCATCCTCACCGAACAGAATATCGCGCGGCTGTTCGCCGCCGCTTTCGTCCCGGGCCTCATCGCCGCCGCCGGCTATCTGGTGGTGATCGCCATCTACGCTCGTCGGCATCCCGAGCACGCCCCGGCGCAGCCGGCGCAATCATTCGGTCAGCGCGGGCGGCAACTGCTCGCTGTCTGGCCGGTGCTGGCAATTTTCCTGCTGGTTTTTGGCGGCATTTACGGCGGGTTGTTCACCCCGACCGAGGGTGCGGCGGTGGGCGCGGTCGCTACCTTCGCCGTCGCGCTGGCCCGGCGCGAACTCGATGGCGCGGCGATCCAGCGCGCTTTCCTCGCCACCGCCGAAACCACCGCGATGATCTTCATGATCTTCCTCGGCGCCGACATGCTCAACGCCACGCTGGCGCTGTCGCAAGCTCCGGCGCAACTGGCGCAGATGGTGGCCGGGCTCAACGTGCCAGCCCTGTGGGTGGTGGCGGCGATCCTGCTGTTCTATGTACTGCTGGGCGCGGTGATGGACGAGTTGTCCATGATCGTGCTGACCATCCCCGTGCTATTTCCCGTGGTCATGGGGCTCGACCTGTTCGGCCTCGGCGCAACCGACAAGGCCGTCTGGTTCGGTATCCTGACGCTGATGGTGGTCGAGGTCGGTCTGATCGCGCCGCCGGTGGGGCTCAACGTCTACGTGATCCACAGCCTGGCCAAGGACGTGCCGATGGCGGAAACCTATCGCGGCATCATGCCTTTCCTGCTCTCCGACGCCTTGCGCATCCTGCTGCTGCTATTTGTGCCCGCGATCAGCCTTTACCTGACGCGATTTATTTGAGGTGGTCGCGGAATTTAATCGGCGGGGAGCCCGAGAGCGTGGCCGGGTATCGATCGCTGCAAAAAGTCGGCGCTAGCGGTACGGCAGCAACGCCCCGATCTTGGTTTCCTTGATCGCAGCAAAGTCGAAATCCTGCAACACCTCGCGTGCAGCGAAGTAACGGGCGAGTAGTGGCGTTATTTCCTCATGCACAGGCTATCCCTGCTTGCTCCCGGAGCAGATTTCCGACGCGGTGCGTCGGAATTCGGATGTCCTTCAGTATTTCCCCTCAACACAATTGCCGGCATCGGGTGACTCTTGACGCAGGGGCAACTCAGCCCGAACCTTTCCTGGACGCATTACCGCCGATTGCCGCGGGTCAGACGCCACGAAGC
>JFJP01011111.1_pt1 | contig 37887 bp, 27 predicted proteins | sample 431651 | NCBI WGS metagenome assembly JFJP01 (sample SAMN02602958, study PRJNA72255) | Microbial mat metagenome, whole genome shotgun sequencing project. | biome: fresh water; feature: sink hole; material: water; isolation source: purple microbial (photo- and chemosynthetic) mats found in... | reverse complement strand
TGACCGACCTGGTGCCCAAGCCCCTGCTGCCGGTGGGCGGTCTTTCGCTGCTGGATATCGCCGTGGCCAACCTGGACCGCGCGGGCGTGGACCGGATCGTCGTCAACACGCACCACCTGGGCGCGCAGGTGTCCACCCATGTGGCCGCCCGCGCCGACGCGGCCCGGTTCACGCTCAGCCCCGAGACGGAGATCCTGGGCACGGGCGGCGCCCTGCACGGCGCGCGCGGGTTCCTGGCGCAAGCGGCGCATTTCCTGCTGCACAACGGCGACGTGCTGACCGACGCCGATCTGGGGGCGCTGCTGGCGGCGCACCGGGCGGGCGGCGCGGTGGCCACGCTGCTGCTGGTGGATTGTCCCTCCGTCAACACGGTCGAGGTCGCCGACGACGGGGCGCCGTGCTGCGGTTGGCCGGCCGGCCCGCCGCGACATCGGCGTCGTCGGCGGTTGCCCGCCGTCTCACCTACGCCGGCGTGGGGGCCTTCGCGCGGCGGATCCTCGACGACGTGCCCGAGGGCGCCTCGTCGCTCGTCGACGTGCTGGCGAAGCTGCTGTCGCGCGAACCGGGCGCCGTGCGCGCCTGGATGCCGGCGAACGTCGCCTGGAGCGATGTCGGCACCTTCGCGCGGTGGCTGGACGCGCAGCCCGAAGCGGAAGGATCCGCGGTCGTTGCACCGCCGCCGGCGGTGGCCATCGAACGCATCCGCGGGCACGGCTCGGACCGGCGCTTCTGGCGCCTGCAGCGCGGGGACTGGGCGGCGGTGGCCATGGTCAGCCCGCCGGCGGACACCGAGCACGAGCGATTCGTCGCCCTGGCGGCGTTCCTGACGCGGCACGACCTGGGACCGGCGGCCATCCTGCGCGCGGACGACGACGAGAAGATGGTCCTGATGGAGGACCTCGGCCGCCGCAGCCTGCACTCGCTGGCCGCCGGCGTCGAAGCCGATGAACCGGAGGCGGTCGCGGCCTGGGAACTGGCGACGGACCAGATCGCCCGCCTGCAGGCGGTCACCGAAGCGGCCCGCGTCGAATGCCCGGTGGCTCTCGACCGCGCCCTGGACGAAACGGTGCTGCGCTGGGAGACCGACTATTTCCGCGAGCGCTTCCTGGTCGGGCTCCTGGGGCTGGACGGGGCGGCGCTCGAATCCCTGACGCCCGAGTTCGCGGCCCTGGCCGCGACCGTGGCCGCGCAGCCGTCGTACCTGCTGCACCGCGACTACCAGTCGCAGAATCTCCTGGTCCGCGACGGGCGGCTGCGCCTGGTCGATTTCCAGGGCCTGCGGCCCGGACCGTTCGGCTACGACCTGGCCTCCCTGCTGTGGGATCCGTATGTCGCGCTCGGCGCCCATCGGCGGCAGGCGCTGATCGAACGCTACGCCGGGCAGGCGCACGATCGCCTCGACGCCGCGCTGACGCCCGGGGCGGTGCGCGCCATGGTGCTGGCGTCGGCGCTGCAGCGCCTGATGCAGGCCCTCGGCGCCTACGGATTCCTGAGCCTCGTCAAGGGCCGCCGCGGCTTCCTGGAGCACGTGCCGCGCGGGCTGGCCCACCTGCGCGACGTGCTGCGCCTGGTGGACGAAGCCCGCGCGGACGATGCGGTCGGCGCGCGCCGGCTGCCGCCGCCGCTGCCCGCGCTGTCGGCGGTTCTGGCGGGGCTCGACGACAATCTGCTGCGACAACGCCTGGACGAGGCCGCCGCGCCCCCGGCGGGCTGAGGCCGGCCGTGACGGCGGCCCGGCCAGCGCTTATCTTCCCGGACCCGGTGCCGCCGACGGCGCCGGCTGTCGTCGCCTGTTTCCGAACGCCTGCAGCCGAGGTCGACCGATGACTGTGCGTCCCCTGTTCCCGCGCGCGAGCGGCATCCTGCTGCACCCGACCTGTCTGCAGGGGCCCGACGGGATCGGCGACCTGGGGCCGGCCGCCCACCGCTTCGTGGACTGGCTGGCCGACCACGGCCAGTCGATCTGGCAGGTGCTGCCCCTGGGGCCGACCAGCTACGGCGACTCCCCCTACCAGACGCTGTCGGCGTTCGGAGGCAACCCGCTGCTGGTCAGCTTCGAGCGGCTGCGGGACGACGGCTGGCTGACCGACGCGGATCTGGCCGACCGACCGGAACTGCCTGCCGACCACGTCGACTTCGGACCGGTCATCACCTGGAAGACCACGGTGCTGGATCGTGCCTGGACGGCGTTCTGCGCGCGCGCCGGCAGGGAGCCGTGGCGCCTGTTCGAAGCCTGGACCGCGGCCCACGCCGGGTGGCTGGCCCCGCTGGCGCTGTTCCTGGCGCTGAAGGAAGAGCATGACGGCCTGCCGTGGCCGCAGTGGAAGCCGGCGCTGGCGCGGCGCGAGCCCGCTGCCCTGGACGCGGCGCGCCTGCGCCTGGCCAAGCGCATCGACGCCTACAGATTCCGTCAGTGGCTGTTCGCCACCCAGTGGGACGCGCTGCGCGAACACGCGCGGGCGCGAGGGGTGCGGATGGTGGGGGACATCCCCATCTTCGTCGCGCACGACAGCAGCGATGTCTGGGCGCGTTCCGAACTGTTCCAACTCGACGCCGAGGGCATGCCGCTGGCCGTGGCCGGCGTGCCGCCCGACTACTTCAGCGCCACCGGCCAGCTGTGGGGCAATCCCCTCTACGACTGGGACGCGGCGAAGGCCGAGGGCTTCCAATGGTGGCGCGACCGCGTGCGGGCCTGCCTGGCGCAGGTCGATCTCGTGCGGCTGGACCACTTCCGCGGCTTCGAGGCCAGCTGGCGCGTGCCGGCCGACGCGCCCACGGCTGAAAGCGGCCGCTGGATGCCGGGCCCCGGGGCGGAACTGTTCTCGGCGCTGCTCCGGGAACTGGGCGGCGAACTGCCGCTGATCGCCGAGGATCTGGGCGTGATCACGCCCGCCGTGGACGCGCTGCGCGAGGCCTTCGACCTGCCGGGCATGAAGGTGCTGCAGTTCGCCTGGAGCGGTCCCGACAACGCGTTCCTGCCGCACGAGCACGTGCCGCACGCGATCGTCTACACGGGCACGCACGACAACGACCCGGTGCTCGGCTGGTGGCGCCACCTGGCCGGCGATGACGAGAAGGCGCTCGTGGCCGAGTACGCCGGCGCTCCGGTCGACGAGCCGCACTGGACGCTGATCCGTCTGGGTCTGCGGTCCTGCGCCCACACCTTCATCACCACGATGCCCGACGTGCTGGGGCTGGGGCGCGAGGCGCGCCTGAACCTGCCCGGCGCCGACCAGGGCAACTGGAGCTGGCGGCTGCGGTCCGACGCCCTGGACGGGCCCGAGGGCAGGCGCCTGGAGCGGCTGACCTGGCTGTACCGGCGCCGGCCGGACCAGCCCGCGCCGGCGCGGCAGGACCCGGCCTCGCCGGCGACCGACGGCGGCTTCGCGTGAGAAGTCTGCGCCAGCTGTCCGCCCAGGTTCAGGGCGATTTCCGCCGTGTACTGCTGGCCACGCTGTTCTTCGGCGCGGTGTCGGGCATCATCTCGTCGACCTTCAACAACTACCTGTCCGACGCGCACGGCTTCGACGCCAGCAGCCGCGGCTGGCTGGAACTGCCGCGCGAACTGCCGGGTTTCATCATCTTCGGGGTCGTCGGCCTGCTGCTGATCCGTCTGCGCGAGAGCCGCATCGCGGCGCTGGCCATGATCGCGACCGCGGTCGGCTCGCTGGGGCTGGGCTGGTTGTCGCCGGGCCCCGCGCTGCTGGTGCTGTGGACGTTCGTGTGGTCGCTGGGGGATCACATCATCTTCGCCGTCGAAGGTCCGCTCGGCCTGAAGCTGGCGAAGGCCGGAGCCGAAGGCCGCCGTCTGGGCCAGCTCGGCGGCGCGCGCAACCTGGGCGTCATCCTGGGCGTGTCCGGCGTCTGGCTGACGACGAAGCTGGTGGGCGACCGCTACGACATCTTCTACGTGGCGGGCGCGGTCTGCGCGGCGATCGCCGGCTACTACTACCTGCGTCTGCAACTGGGCCACCAGGATCCGCCGTCACGCCGTCTGGTCTGGCGCCGGGAGTACGGCATCTTCTACGCGATCAGCGCGCTGTTCGGCATCCGCAAGCAGATCTTCCTGGTCTTCGGCACCTGGGTCCTGGTCTCGCTGCACGACGTTCCGGTCTCGACCATCGCGCTGCTGTACTTCATCGGCGCGGCGCTCGGCGTGCTCCTGCGGCCCCTGCTGGGCGACGTCATCGACTGGCTGGGCGAGCGCGTCGTGCTTTCGGCGGACACGCTGCTGCTGATGGTCATCTGCCTGGTCTACGCGTTCGCCTCGGACGTTCTGGCGGCGCCCTGGGACCTGCGGGTGCTCTATGCTGCCTACGTGGCCGACAACGTCCTGTTCGCGCTGCGGGTGGCGCGGACGACGTATCTCAAGAAGATCGCGCTCGACCCGGCGGACATCACGCCGACCATCTCCCTCGGCGTGACGATCGACCATTCGGTGGCGATGACGCTGCCCATCCTCTCGGGCTGGCTGTGGGAACATTACGGCCACCAGTGGGTGTTCATGCTGGCCGGGGCCCTGGCGCTGGCCGGCTTCTTCGTCTGCCTGCGGATCCGGGTGCCGCTGGCGGGGGCCGGGCTGCCCCTGCCGACGCCCGCTCTGGCGGGGCGGGCTGGCGCCGGCGGCGGCGGAAGCGCATAATGACAGATGACACCTCGCGGTCCGGGAGGCTCTGATTCCATGACTTTGCACCGAATTTTCCAGGCGCTCGGCCTGGCTCTGATGGTTTTCACGCTGGGAGCGTGCGGCGAAACGGAGAAGTCCTTCGCGCCGCCGCCGGCCAACCCGTTCGACGCGGCCAAAGTCGGCGCCGACAGCACGCTCGAGGTCATGACCTGGAACATCGAGAACTTCCCGAAGGCCGCGACCACGGTCGGCTGGGTGGTCCAGATCGTCGAGGGCCTGAAGCCGGACATCGTGGCGGTTGAGGAGATCTCCAATGGCGCGTCGTTCAGCGCGCTGGTCGCCCAGTTGGACGGCTGGAACGGGGTCCAGGCCACCAGTGACAGCTACATGAACCTCGGATTCCTGTACCGCGAGGACGGCGGGCTGGTGTTCACCAGCGCGACCGAGGCCATGACTTCCTATTCGCGGGAGTTCCCGCGCGCTCCCTATGTTCTGGAGGCGACCTGGCACGGAACGCCGATCGTCGTCATCGCCAACCATTTGAAGGCGAGCGGGAACGGCGTGCTGGACGAGGGCGATGCCTGGGACGAAGAGACGCGCCGCCGCGACGCCTGCGTGCTGCTGGCGGAGTTCGTCGCGGCCAACCATGCCGGCAAGCGGGTGTTCATCGTCGGCGACATGAACGATGAACTGACCGACACCGCGCCCAGCAACGTGTTCCAGAATTTCCTGGACGATCCCGCGAATTGGCGTTTCACGGACCTCGCCATCGCCCAGGGCCCCGAGTCCGGCTGGTCGTACCCCGGTTGGCCCAGCCACCTCGATCACATCCTGGTGACCGACGAGGTCTTCCCGGCGCTCGTCGGTCCGACGGCGACGACCGTGGTGGTGCCGCTGCACACGTACCTCTCCGGCGGCTGGTCCACGTACGACCGCGAAGTCAGCGACCACCTGCCGGTCGTCATCAGGCTGCAGCCATGACCGTGAGCACCGCCGCCGTCGTCCACCTGAAGCCGGGCCGCGACAAGTCGCTGAAGCGCTGGCATCCGTGGGTGTTTTCCGGCGCCATCGCGCGCGTCACCGGCACGCCCAATTCGGGCGACACGGTGACGGTGATGGGCGCCAACGGCGTGCCGCTGGGGCTGGGCGCCTACTCGCCGCACTCGCAGATCCGCGTGCGGCTGTGGACGTTCGACCCGCACCAGGAGATCGATGCCGATTTCCTGGCGACGGCCGTGGCCGACGCCGTGGCGAGCCGCGGCGTTCCCGAAGAGGGCGGTCCCTGGGCCCGCCGGCTGATCAATGCCGAGAACGACGGGCTGCCCGGCCTGATCGTCGACCGCTACGGCGACCATCTGGTCGCGCAGATCCTGGCCGCGGGCTGCGAGCGCTGGAAGGAAGAGATCGCCGACGCACTGCTGGCGGCGACCGGCTGCGTCGGCCTGCACGAGCGCTCCGACGCCGACGTTCGCCTGAAGGAAGGGCTGTCGGTGCGGTCCGGGCACTGGCGCGGCGTCGAGGCGCCGGAACTGGTCGAGATCCGCGAGAACGGCCTGCGCCTTCTGGTCGACGTGCGGCAGGGCCACAAGACGGGCTTCTACCTGGACCAGCGCGCCAGCCGCGCCCGCGTGGCCGGGTTGGCGAACGGCCGCGAAGTGCTCAACTGCTTCGGGTACACCGGCGGCTTCGGCCTGTCGGCGCTGGCGGGCGGCGCGGCCCACGCCACGCACCTCGACTCGTCGGGCCCGTCGCTGGCGCTGGCCGAGCGGAACGGGGAACTGAACGGATTCGACCGCGCACGCTGGTCGTGCGTCGAGGCCGACGCCTTCGCCAAGCTGCGCCAGTGGCACCAGGAAGGCCGCACCTTCGACCTGATCGTGCTCGATCCGCCCAAGTTCGTCGAGAGCCGCCAGCACCTGCCCCGCGGCTGCCGTGGCTACAAGGACATCAACATGCAGGCGCTCAAACTGTTGCGGCCGGGCGGTCTGCTGGTGACGTTCTCGTGTTCGGGGCTGCTCGAGGCCGATCTCTTCCAGAAGATCGTCGCCGACGCGGCGCTCGACGCCGGCCGCCGCCTGCAACTGGTCGACCGGCTCGGCCAGGCCGATGACCACCCGGTGCTCATGAGCTTCCCCGAAGGTGCCTACCTCAAGGGGCTGGTCTGCCGGGTGCAGTGAGTTCCACCCCGACCCCGCAGTATGGTTTTCCGGCTTGACCGCGGCGCACAGCCTCGCCGAAGATCGGCACCGATCTCGCCCCCAATTTTCAGCAACCGGGTTCTTGGACGCACGCGGAAGGCGCAGTCCATGCGTGAGGCGACTGTCCGGCGCGGGACACTGCCGGGTCTTCGGGTTGTGGGGCTGGGGCTGTGGCTGGCCGCCGGGGTTGCGGTTCCCGCGCGCGCGGCTGCCGACTTTCCCACCCCGTGGTCGGCCGTGCAGGTCGATTCACTTCGGACCGCCCACCGCGGCGACCACGCATTCACGCTCCTGAGACGGAATCAGCTCGACCTGAAGTTCGATCCGGGCAGCAGGAGCCTGCGGGGACAGTGGGCGCAATTCGACGAATTCCTGATCCTGGACACCACGCTGCTCGCGGAGATCGGCATGGTCAGCGTGGAACGGGGTCCTCATCTGAAGCTCGAGGACTTCCGCGTGACCGTCCTTCCGCGGGACGGAGGCAAGCCGCGCAAGCTCGAAGAGGGCGAACTGGATTGGGCCACGTTCGCGGCCGGCGCCGAGCGCATCGTTATGCTCGACGAAGAGATCAGCCTGGCGGCCGTTCCGGGGTTGCGGGCGGGGGATCGCCTCCAGATCGCCAAGCGCTATGCGTTGACCAGCCATCATGGCATCCCGCCATTGAACTTCGGCGGCCTGCCTGCGGCCGTCGCGACCAGCCGCAGCGAAATCTCGCTTCCGCCGCATTACCGCCTGACGTGGTCGGTGGCCGGGGACTCCGGGCTGAGCGCTCGTCTGCGGGCCTGGAGCGACTCCACCGCAGAGGGGACAACCTGGAACTGGCGCCTCGATGACGTGCCGGTGCCCACGGAGGATCCCACCGGCCGGTCCGACGATTCCGGCCAGGTGACGTTGCTGGCCCACGTGGCGTCCACCGGCAAGCCGCTACCGGAAGGGACCTTCGCGGTGGGCGCCGACTGGGCATCGGTTGCCCGCGGTTGCCGTGAGCGCATCGACGATCGCTTCGCGATCACTCCAGACATCACCGGGCTGGCCCGGCGCCTGACCGCCGCGTGCGTCACGGATCGCGAGCGCATCGCCGCCGTCTATGCGCACGTCCAGTCGTCGACCCGCTACCTCGCCATCTACCGGGGGCTGGGCGGCATCATCCCCGAACCGGCTGCCGTCGTACTGGCCGCCGGCTACGGCGACTGCAAGGGCCTCGGCGCGCTGCTCATCGCGCTCCTGCGGGCCGTCGATATCGATGCCTGGCCGGTACTCGTCCGCACCGCCTTCCGGGGTCCCCTCTTCGCGGATGTCCCCAATCCCATCCAGTTCGACCACTTCATCGTCTGGGCCGACGACGGCGCCGGCGGCCTGTGGCTCGACGCGACGCTCGAAGGCTGCCCGGCGGGCTACATCCACCCGCAGGATGCCGCATCCCCGGTGCTCAGCCTCCGGCCGGGCGCCGAGGGGTTGTGCGAGATTCCGCACGCAGCGTGGGGCGTGGGCGTGGATCACTACGATCTCGAGGGAACGCTCTCGGTCGGTGGGGTCCTGGATCTGCAGGTCGGGCTCGAGGCGAGCGGCATCAGCGGCGTCATGCTCAAGGGGCGGTGCCTGCACCTTTCCGCGGCCGAACTGGCGGAACAGCGCCGCCTGCGGCTGTTGCCGACGTCGACTCCGCTCGCCGCGACCGCCAATGTCGGCGACCTCGGCGAAGTGGAAGGCGACCGCGTTTCGTGGTGGCTCTCCGCGTCCAGCACCCGTCCGCTCAAGGTCAGTGGTGCGACGATGTTCCTGCCGCGGGTGCTGCCGCCCTTGCCGTTCCCCACGGAGCGCCTCGAACCCGGCACGCTGGCCGACCGGGTCGAGTCCTGGTCCATCGCACTGCCTGACGGCTGGACGGTGGAACCGGACAGTGTCGGCGCGGTGACACCCACTCTGGCCTGGAGCCGGCGGACGTGGCAGGAAGGTGGCCGGCTTCGTCTGCAGCGTGAGATCCGCTGGGATCGGGGTGCGGCGCGCGCTCTGTCCCCGGGTGGGCGCCGGGAACTGTGGGAAGGGATCATCAGGCGCGTACGGGAGGATTCCAAGGGGTTCATCGCGATCCGCACCGTCGAGTGAACCTGGACGTCGAATCGCGACAACACGAGGTGGGCTGATGCGATTTTCCCATTCGAGCGCGGCACGATTCATCGCGGTGGCTGTGCTGCCGCTGTTCCTGTTGTCGCGGCCGGCGCCTGTCTCCGGGGCCGACACCCTGGACTGGAACATCTCCAAACGCAGCGAAAGCCAGATCGTCGACCTGGCAGCCAAGCTGGCGGATCGCTTCGCGGAGTACCCCCACCTGCAGCAGGAGCCGGCCGTGATCCTGCTGCGGAGCAATGTCTGGGACGCCACGCCGCGCAATCACCGGGTCATTCGCAATGAAGTGGTCCGGTTGGTCGATCCGGACTACCGCGATGCCGCGACACGCACGCTGCAGCTCAATCCCGATTCGGACCTGAAGTACCGCGAAGCCTGGATTCTTCGTGATGGCGCGGTCATCCGCCTGAAAAAGGATGTCTGGAACATCATCAAGGGCGACGAGGAAAAAGCGATGTCGGTCATCGTCGCGTTTCCTGACGTGCGCGCGGGAGACCTGCTGGGATGGACCGTGGAAGAGCACTGCAGCTGGTTCTGGACCGGCGGCTACATCGAAATGGCCGGTGACCTGCCGGTCATGACGTGCCAGACACGAATCAAGACCAACGGCTCGATCGGCTACAAGTCCATTGCCGAGCACCTGCTCCGCGACAAGTGGAGTTCGAAGATCATCGAGCAGTCTCACCAGGCCCCGTCGGATTTCAGCCTGACCGTCGTGGACATCCCCCGCCGGCCGACCGGGCGCTATGCGCCCAACGATCTCGAGTACTGTCCGTATGTCCAGGTCGTCTACCGCGGCTTCTGGCTTGAAGAGGCGTCGCGCTGGATCGGAAACGTCTCCTGGAACGAAGTCGCCATCGAGGGCTCCGCGCTCCTCGAGGAACTCGAGAAGCAGGAGGACGACGTGGAGCATGCCGCGCGGTCAGCCGTCGCCGGCGCCACGTCCCCGCGGGAGATGGCCGACGCTGTGCACCGCCACATCCGCGACGACTTCGTCCTGCTCGATCCGTTCCTGGTCCGCTCGCGCAAGGACGACCTCCGGTCGCTCCTGGTGTCCCGCCAGGCGACCCGCTGGGAAAAGGGCGCGCTCATGTACACACTGTGCCGCGCGCTCGGGCTCGAGGTGGACCTGTTGGCCGGGCGCGGGAGCTTTCTCAGCCCGATCGACAAGGCCAAGGCGGGCGAGCCCGCCGTCTACTACGTGCCCCAGGACGAGCGCTGCGCGCCGGGCGACCTGCCGCCCTACCTGCGCGGCGTCGAGGCGTTCGAGATTCCGCGCGGCGTCGGGAAGCGCGGCGAAGCATTGCAGAAGGAGGCCTTCAAGAACATCGGGCTGGGCCTCGCGGGTATGTGGGACGAGTACTGCCGCCTGGTCAAGCTGGAGGACCTGGAACACTGGGTGACGCTGCCGGGCGATCCCGACGAACTGATGGCAACCACCGACGAGAGCCTGATCCGCGTGGCCGGCCAGGACACGCTGGCGGTGCAACTGCGTCTGAGCGGGCACTCCGATCTGCAGTTCGACGTGCGCCGCGGCGGTGACGGGGCGACACGACTGGCCGACTACCTGGCGACGCGGTTCGAAAACCTGGCGGTGCTCCAGGGCGTCTATACACCCATGCCGCCGCAGGGCGGCGACGCGCGGCTCAACGGCATGGTCCGCGCCGAGCAGCTTCCGGCACCATCCGGCGGCGATTGGGTCCTTCCCGGTGAAATGGTCTTCGGGCGCGTGTTCCTCGACGACTGGGACGCCGCCGCCCGCGAGCCGTTCATCGGCCGCGTGGTCGAGAGCCGGCGGTATGACTGGCGCGCGCCGCTACCGGACGGCTGGGCGAGCGCGACGGCGCCGGCGCCGTTCGCAGTGGATCATCCGCAGTTCGCGTACCGCTGCCGGTTCGCGATCGAGGACGGCTTCCTGGTCGCGATCCGCGAAATCCTCATCCGGCGCGCCATCACGATGCACGCCGATCTGTCGACGTTCAACGCCGCCTTGACCCGGGTCCAGGACCATGAGCGGAGCCCGGTGATCGTCACCCGCAACTAGATCGCGGGGTCAGGTCCGCCCCGTCAGGTTCCAGATCGCCGGCTCACCGGTGCCGTCGTCGTCGAAGTCGTATTCGACATGCGCCCCGCGCATCGTCAGGTTCGACTCCTGGACCACCGTCGTGAAATCCCAGGAGAACGCGAATCCCGTGCGACGCAGGCTGACGGTGTCGCCGTCGATCGTCCAGGTGCCGTCGTAGTATTCCTCGCTGCCGCCGGGCTGCGTCCAGGCGTAGCGAAAGGCCCCGTTGTCGTTGATGGTCAGCACGATGACCCAGCCGTCGGCCACCAGGTCGACGTGCAGGGCGTCATTGGTCTCGTGGCGGTATTCGCAGACGGTCATCTGCCAGGTGCGGGTGATGTTCTCGGGCTTGGGCGCTTCGGGGTCGTCGTCCGAGCATCCGACGCACCACAAGGGCAGCACGAGAACCAGCCAGAGCAGCAGGAACCGGCGCGGTGGACGGGGGGCGAGGGCGGGGCGGATTCGTGAACACGACATGACGGCCTCCTCTGCGCTGGCAGGGCGACGTCAACGCCGGAAAGCCGCGATCCCGGAAGCGGCGGGCCCGTCGCGACCGGGATCGCGGACGGACCCCCAGCATAGATCCGGCGTCCGGTACCCGTCAACCGTGCGCGAGGTGCCACGCCTTCAGCGCCTCGGCCTCGCGTTCGGGAGTCAGTCCCGCCCGCTTGGCGACCGCTTCGCGACGCTCGGCCGGCAGTCCGTCGTACCACGCCAAAGTGTCTCGCACGGTGTCGGACAGCGGCCGGTACGTCAATCCGGCGCCCGTCGCCCGGGCCAGGCTGCGCTTCCCGAAGCCGGCGGTGTCCCCGTCTCCCGGCAGCCAGCACGGCAGGTCGCGCCACGGGCCGACGCCCTGCGCATCCAGGAAGGTGGTGTCTGCCCAGACGAAGGCGGCGTCGGAGGCGCTGACCTCGCGGCAGGTCTCGAGCAGGCCGCGCATCGTCAGCGGGGACGAGGGATGGGGTCCGGTCACGTCGAAGGTGCCGCCCGTGCGGCGCTCCATGCAGAGCACTTCGAAGGCCGTCAAGTCGCGTCCGTCGATGATCTGGACGGCAGTCGTACCGTCGCCCGGCGCCAGGACTTCGCCGCCCCGGCGCACGCGCACCGGCCAGTAGCCGCCGCGGAAGCTGGCGTCGCGCGGGCCCACGATCAGACCCGGCCGGAAGATGGTGTGGTTGTCCGGGTAATGCCGTCGCACGCGGTTCTCGCATTCGGCCTTGAAGGGGCCGAACAGTTCGTCGGTGTAGGCGGTGTCGTCGGCGTCGGGGGCCTGGCCGACCGGAGACGTTTCGTCGGCGCCGGGCGTCGCGAAATCGACGTAGACCGAGATCGACGACACGAACATGTAATGCCCGACATGTTCTTTCAGCAGCACCGCGGTGTTCTCGACGATCTTCGGGATCTGCGGCCAGATGTCGATGCAGATGTCCCACGAGCGTCCGCCGGCGACAGCTTCGGCAAGGGCCTTGAGCCCGTCGCCCGGCTCGGGTTGGCGGTCGCCGATCAGGCACTCGACGGCCGGGAACAACTCTTCCGATCGCGTGCCGCGGTTGAACATGGTGACGGTGTGGCCGCGCCGGACCAGTTCCTCGATCAGGTGCGGCCCGGTCTGACCGGTGCCGCCGAGGATCAGCACCTTCAGCGCGTCGGCGCCCGCGACGGGATCCAGCGACCAGGCGCGGCGCACCAGCGGTGGGGTCAGCCCGGCCAGCCCGATGGCGGCGCCGGCCAGGGCGGCGTGACGGATGAACTCGCGGCGGGTGGATCCAGAACGCATGGGCGGGCCCTTCCGGCAGGGGGGAGGCGGCCGGGACCGTCGTTCAAGGCGGCAGGTCCGGCGCACGGCGACAATCCGCTCTCTACGCCGGAGGTGTGCCTCGGGTTGCGGCGGCGGCCGGGCTCAGCCCAGTTCGTCGCCGTAGATGTCGGCATTGAAGCCCACCAGCACCGTCGTTCCGCGCACCGCCACGGGAGCGCGCAGGTTGCCGGTCGAGCCCAGCATCAACTCCATCAGTTCGGCGTCGGTCGGTCTGCTCGTGGTCAGGTCGAAGACGGCGACCTTCGCCCCCTTCATGACCACCAGGCGTCTGGCGTTCTTCACCAGTTCGCGGGCTTCGTCGGCGCCCAGCTTCCGCGAGGCGCTGACCTGTTCGGCGATCCCGAGGCCATGATCCGCAAGGAACCCCTGCGATCGTGCGCAGCTCGTTCAGCCGTTGCGGTGGTAGTACCAGTCGATGCGCTTCTTGGCCATGTCGAGCCTCCTCTTCACTGGGTTCACCAGGGGATCGTCAGGTTCAGCTCCCGCAGCTTCTCTTCACATTCCTGCCGCTCGCGGTGCCTGGCCAGCCCGCCGCCGGCGGCCGGCTTCAACCAGCCGGCCTCGCGTGCCAGCGCGCAGGCTTGGGCGCTGTCGCGGGCGCCGAGAGCCGCCAGCATCGCCTGTTCGAGCCGCGAGTAGACGACCGCGCCCAGACGATAGTCCTCGAAGGCCTCCCAGGTCAGCGGCAGCCAACGCGCCACGATCTGGCGACCGATCACCGTCGCGTAGTCCCGGATCTCCCTCTGCGCATGGGGGTCCATGCGCAGCGCCAGGAAATGCAGCAGGTTGTGCAGGTCGATTTTCCAATAGGCTTCGGTGTACGTGCACAGGGGCAGGTCCTTGCGGGCCTGCTCGCGCGCCAGCCCGGCGGCCAGGCGTTCGTCGTACACCCGTCGTGCGTGTTCCTGCAACTCGCTTTCGGATCCGCTGAAGGCCAGGCCGGCGGCTTCAGCGAGGAAGCCTTCGCTGCCCTGCTTGTTGTCGCCGCTCTGGAGGCGCCAGGCACCGGGTTCGGTGCGCTGTGCCGCGTCGATCGCCAGCGAATAGCGGGTGCTCGTCTCGTTCACGGACGCCATCCGGTGCCGTATCCACTGCCGCCACGCGTCCATGGGCACGCGCACGTGCAGCTTCAGTTCACACATCTCGAACGGGGTGGTGTGGCGGTGGCGCAGCAGGTAGCGGATCAGCCCGCGGTCGTCGGAGACGGCCTTGGTGCCGGCGCCGTAGCTGACCCGCGCCGCCTGCACGATGGCCGCGTCGTCGCCCATGTAGTCGACCACGCGCACCAGGCCGTCGTCCAGGACGCGGAACGGGACGCCGAGGATCTCGTCGAGCGCGGCCACCCGCGGGCGCGCCAGCTTCTCCGCCTGTGATTCCTTCTGCGGTTCCATCGCTCCTCAGACCGCCGGGAAGGCGTTGTTGACGGCCCGGTCGACCAGCGCCTCGTCCGCGTGGACGGGCATGGTCACGTGCAGGCCCGGTTCGGTGTCCATGGCGCGTTGGATGGCGAATTCCGCGCCCTCGTTGCGCGCCCAGGCGCGGCGGGCCACGCCGTTGTTCACGTCCCAGTGCAGCATCTGGTGCAGGCGCCGGTCGCAGTCCTCGCTGCCGTCCAGCAGCAGTCCGAAACCGCCGTTGATCACTTCGCCCCAACCCACGCCGCCGCCGTTGTGGAGCGAGACCCAGGTCGCGCCCCGGCAGCCGTCGCCCAGGAAGTTCTGCACCGCCATGTCGGCGCAGAACATCGAACCGTCGCGGATGTTCGCCGTCTCGCGGTAGGGACTGTCGGTGCCGGAGACATCGTGGTGGTCGCGTCCGATCACGATCGGCGCCGCGATCTGGCCGCGCATGATCGCGCGATTGAACGCTGCGGCGATGGCGCGCCGGCCTTCGGCGTCGCTGTAGAGGATGCGGGCCTGCGAGCCGACCACCAGGTTGTTCAGGCCCGCCTGCCGGATCCAGCGCAGGTTGTCCAGGTACTGCTGGCTGGTCTGCGGCGGCGCCTTGGCGGTCATGATTTCCAGGACCTCTTCGGCGATGCGGTCGCTCATGGCCAGATCGGCCGGGTCGCCGCTGGTGCAGACCCAGCGGAACGGCCCGAAGCCGTAGTCGAAGCAGACCGGACCCATCACGTCCTCGACGTAGCTGGGGTAGCGGAAGCCGCCGTCGCCCCGTTCGACGTCGCAGCCGGCCCGGCCGCACTCGAGCAGGAAGGCGTTGCCGTAGTCCCAGAAACGGGTGCCGCGGGCGGCGCAGCGGTCGATCGCCGCCAGTTGCCGGCGCAGCGAATCGCGCACGCGCTGGCTGAAGGCGTCCGGATCGGCCGCCATCATCGCGTTGCTTTCTTCCATGGTCAGGCCGGCGGGATAATAGCCCCCGGTGAACGGGATGTGCAGGCTGGTCTGATCGCTGGCCAGATCCACCGTCAATTCGCTGTCGGCCAGGGCCTCCCACAGGTCCACGACGTTGCCCTGGTAGGCCAGCGCCACCGCTTCGCCGTCGGCGCGGGCGCGGACCATGCGCGCAAGCAGTTCAGGCAACCCGGCGTAGACTTCGTCGATCCAGCCCTGCGCCTGGCGCTTGGCGACGGCCGCCGGGTTGATCTCGGCAACCACGCCGACGCAACCGGCGATCACCGCGGCCTTGCCCTGGGCGCCGCTCATGCCGCCCAGGCCGCTGCTGAGATAGATGCGGCCCGCCAGCGACTGGGTGTCGGGCGGCAGGTCCAGGTAGCGCCGGCCCGCGCCCAGGATGGCGATGGTCGTTCCGTGCACGATCCCCTGCGGCCCGATGTACATGTAGCTGCCGGCCGTCATCTGCCCGTAGTTCGACACGCCCAGGGCGTACATCGTCGTGTAGTCCTCGACGCGCGAATGGCTGGGCACGACCATGCCGTTGGTCACGACCACCCGCGGCGCGTCGGGATGGCTGGGGAACAGGCCCAGCGGATGGCCCGAGTACACCGGCAGCGTCTGTTCGTCGGTCATGCGCGACAGGTACTGCATCGTCAGCAGGTACTGGGCCCAGTTCTGGAAGACGGCGCCGTTGCCGCCGTAGGTCACCAGTTCGTAGGGATGCTGGGCGACCGACGGATCCAGGTTGTTCTGGATCATCAGCATGATGGCGGCGGCCTGGCGGCAGACCGCGGGGTAGTGGCCCAGGGGTCGCGCGCGCATGCCGTAGGCGGGGCGGAACCGGTGCATGTAGATGTGGCCCCACTGCGCCAGTTCGGCCGCGAATTCAGGGGCCAGGTCGCCGTGCAGTCGCTCCGGGAAGTAGCGCAGCGCGTTCCGGACGGCCAGGCGCTTTTGCCGGTCGTCCAGTGTCAGCGGTCGCCGGGGGGCGCGACTGACGGACGGATCCTCCGCCGGCCGGGGGGGCAGCGTGTCGCAGATGCCGGCCCGTACCTGACTCTGGAAATCGGACAGGCGGGCATCGCTGATCTCGAGGCTCACGTCGCACCTCCGGTGTGGGCGGATCCCAATTGCCGAAAGCTAGCACATGGCCGAGTTCCGTAACAGCACGTTCACGAGAGCCGGGTCAAACGTCCGACAGCCAACTCATTGACCCGCAGCCACCTCGGCGCCCGCCGGCCCGGCGCCAGCCGCCGCCGTTCGGTCCGTGTTCACGGCGGCCTCCGGGACGCCGCCGCGCACCGCGCTGGTGAACCGGGCGAGCAGCGAATACACGACCGGCACCACGAGCAACGTCAGGAACGTCGAGAACAGCACGCCGCCCACCACGGCGATGCCCAGCGGTCGCCGTGACTCGGCGCCCGCGCCCAGGCCGATGGCGATCGGCAGGATGCCGAACACGGTCGAGAACGACGTCATCAGGATGGGGCGCAGCCGGATGACCGACGCCTCGGTGACGGCCTGGATGACCGGACGGCCCTGCGCCCGCAACTGGTTGGCGAATTCGACGATCAGGATGGCGTTCTTCGTCACCAGTCCGATCAGCATGATCAACCCGATGCGCGAGAAGATGTTCAACGACTGCCCAAACAGCCACAGCGACAGCAGCGCGCCGAAGACGGCCAGCGGCACCGACAGCAGGATCGTCAGCGGGTCGACGAAGCTCTCGAACTGCGCGGCCAGCACCAGGAAGATGAACGCCAGCGCCAGCGCGAACATGAAGTAGAGCGTGTTCTTCGACTCGCGGAACTCGCGCGAGCCGCCCGCCAGGTCCCGCTTGATCGTCCTGGGCAACTCCTGCTGCCAGATGTCGTCCAGGTCGGTCAGCGCCTGTCCCAGGCCCGTTCCGGGCGCCAGGTTCGCGGTGATGGTCGCTGAGCGCACGCGGTTGAAGTGGTTCAGTTCCTTGGGCGCCACCGTTTCCTTCACGGTGACCACGTTGGCCAGCTGCACCAGTTCGCCGCCGCCGCCCCGCAGGTAGATCTGGTCGATCACGTCGGGTGTGGAGCGCCCGGAAGCCTGCAGCTGCAGGATGACGTCGTACTGCTTGGCGCCGCGCTTGAAGTCGCCGGCCACGCGGCCGCCCAGGTACGCCTCCAGCGTGGAGCCGATGTCGGTCACCGACACGCCCAGCCCGGCGGCCCGCTCGCGGTCGATGGCGATCTGCAGTTCGGGCTTGTTGAGCTTCAGATCGGTGTCCAGGTTCACCAGGTAGCCCAGCTTGGCGGCGCCGGCCATCATGGTCCCGACCGCGGAGCTCAGCTCCTCGTAGGTGTCGGCCTGCAGTACGTACGAGATATCCGAAGACGAGAAATTGCCGCCCAGGCTGGGCGGGTTGACCAGGAAGGCCAGCACGCCGGGAATGCCCAGCAGCCGCGGGAACATCTGGCCGACGATCTCCTGCTGCGAACGCTCGCGCTCGTCGCGCGGCTTCAGGTTCAGGAACACGAATCCGTTGGTCACGCGACCGGGGCCGCCGAAGCCGAGGCCGGTGGCCGTGAACAGGCCGTTGCGCTCGGGCAGGGGCAGCAGTTGGGCCTCGACCATGCGCATGTAACGGTCGGTGTAGTCCAGCGTGGCGCCCTCGGGGGCCATGACGATGCCGAAGGCCGTGCCTCGGTCCTCGACCGGCACCAGTTCCTCCGGAAGCTGCCGCATCAGGTACCCGCTCCCGAACAGCAGACCCAGGCTGACGACGATGACCGCCACCCGCCAGCGCAGCGCGCGCGCCAGGGTCGCGGCATACAGGCGGTCAAGCCAGGCGAAAAACGCGTCGAACGAGCGACTGGCCAGGCTCGTGGTGCCGCCGTGCAGGGGCTGCAGCATACGCGAGCACATCATCGGGGTCAGGGTCAGGGCCACGAACGCGGACAGCGCCACGGCGAAGGCCAGTGTCAGGCCGAACTCGCGGAACAACCGGCCCACGCTGCCGGTCAGGAAGGCCACCGGGATGAACACGGCCACCAGCGCGATGGTCGTGGCGATGACCGCGAAACCGATCTCGCGCACGCCGTCGATCGCGGCCTGCCGCCGCGATTTGCCCATCTCGAGGTGCCGGTAGATGTTCTCCAGCACCACGATGGCGTCGTCCACGACCAGTCCGATCGCCAGCACCAGCGCCAGAAGGGTCAGGATGTTGATCGTGAAGCCCAGCGCGAAGGCCAGCGTGAAGGCGCCGACGATCGAGATGGGGATGGCCACCACCGGCACGATGGTCGCGCGCACGCTCTTCAGGAACACCAGCACCACCAGCACCACCAGGGCGATGGCGATCAGGATGGTGTCGCGGACCTCGTGCACGGATTCGGCGATGAAGGTGGACGAATCGAAGGCCATGTCCAGGCGCATGCCTTCGGGCAGCAGCGAAGCCAGCTCGGGCAGGGCTTCGCGCACCGCTCCGGCGACCTCGAGCGTGCTGGCCTGCTTCTGCTTGACGATGCCCAGGCCCACGGCCGGCTGGCCGTTGAAACGCGTCATGGTGCGTTCGTCCTCGGCGCCGATCTCGATCGTGGCCACTTCGTCCAGCCGCACGATGTCGTCGCCGCGCTGGGCGACGATGATGGCGCCGAACCCCTCGGGCGTGTCCAGTTCGCCGCGCGTGCGCACGGCGAATTCGCGGCCGGTGCCTTCGACCCGCCCGCTGGGGATCTCGGCGTTCTCCACGCGGATCGCGCGCTCGACATCCTGCACCGACAACCCGCGCGAAGCCAGCCGCATCGGGTCCAGCCAGACACGCATGGCGTAGCGGCGTTCGCCGCCGATGAGAATCGAGCCCACGCCGGGCAGGCGCTGGATGCGCTCCTTGAGCACGCGGTCGGCCACGTCGGACAGTTCCAGCGTCGTGTGGCGGTCGCTGCCGAGGGCGATCCACATGATGGGCTGGGCGTTGATGTCGACCTTGGCCACGATCGGGTCGTCAGCCTCGCGGGGCAGCGAGCCCCGCACGCGCGACACGCGATCGCGCACGTCGTTGGCGGATTCGTCGACATCCCGGTTCAACTCGAACTCGATCGTGATGACCGAGCCCTGCTCCCGGCTGCTGGAGGTGATCGTCTTGACCGATTCGATGGTCGAGAACTGCTCCTCGAGCACGTCGGTGATCTCGGTTTCGACCACGTTGGGGCTGGCCCCGCGGTAGATCGTGGTCACCGAGACGATCGGCGGGTCCGTTTCCGGGTACTCGCGCACGGGCATGCGCGTGAAGGAGATATAGCCCAGCAGCACGATCGACAGACTCATCACGATCGTGAAGACCGGCCGCCGGATGGAGACTTCGCTCAGCTTCATCGTCCGCTCCCGCCCTGGCCGCCCGCGGCCGGAGCGCCGGCTTCGTTGCCCATGGGGGCGACCCGGGCGCCGTCGTACAGCTTCTGGTGTCCGGCCGTGACCACCTGCTGGCCGTCGTCCAGGCCGCCGGTGACCTCGACCACGTCGGCCAGGCGGGTGCCCAGCTGCACCGCGGCACGGGCCACCGTGCTGTCGGCCTTCACCACATAGACGAACGCCTGTCCGCCGGTGACGAACACGGCCTGGCTGGGCACCGTCAGCGCCCGGGCGCGCTCGGCCAGCACGATCGTGACGGTGGCGGACATGCCCGGCCGCATCCGCCGTCCCGGGTTGTCGACGTGGGCGACCACGCGGGCGCTGCGCGTCTGCTCGTCCAGCGACGGTTCGATGATGGCGATGGCGCCGTCCAGCGACTCGTCCGGATGGGCGGTCGTTTCCACACGGACCGGCGCGCCGACGACCAGATTGCCGAGCAGCCGCTCGGGCACGGAAAACGTCAGTCGCAGACGGTCCAGCTGGGTCACGTCGGTCAGTGTCTGGCCCGCGCGCACGAAAGCGCCTGGGCTCACGCGCCGGATCCCCGCGGTGCCGGCGAACGGCGCCGTGATGCGCGTCTTGGCCAGGCGTGTCCGCGCCAGATCGAGGTTGGCCTCGGCCACCTTCAGCGCGGCGGTCGCGTCGTCCAGATCCTGGGGCGCTCCGGCGCCCTGGTCGACCACGGCGCGCACGCGCTCGAACGTGGCGCGGCTCTGTTCCAGAAGGGCTTCGGCCCGGTGCGTCTCGGCCGCCAGCTGCGCGTCGTCCAGGCGCGCGATCAGGGAGCCGGCGGAGACCTGGCCGCCCTCGGGGAACGGCAGCGCCTTGACGACGCCGTCGATCTCGGCGGCGATGTCCACCGCCTCGCCCGCTTCGAGCGTACCCACTGTGGAAAACCGGTCGGCCACCGCGCCTTCCGCGACGAGCGCCGTTTCCACCGGGGTGGGGGGCGGCGCGAAACCGCCGGCCTGCTTGTCCTTGCCGCAACCGGCGACGGCCGTGCACAGGGCCGCCGTCACCCCTAGGAGAATCCGCCGGCGCGCCCCGCCGTTGCCGGTTCCGATCATCCGTCGTGCCACCATCGTCACTCCCGTTCCGCGGCGGTGCGGTACCATCCGCCCGTCAGTTGGGTCAAGGCGGCCGCGGCGCGCGCTGTGCGCACCAGGGCCTGCGAATAGCGTTGTTGCGCGCCTGCGAGGTCGGCCGACAGACGGACGACCTCAAACGCGGTGCTGCGGCCGTTGCGGTACTCGATCATGCCGATCTCGACCTGCTTGATGGAGGCCTCGACGCCGGCGCGGGAAAGTTCGAGCCGGCGCGCACCGCGCTCCAGTTCGCGCTGCTGGGCGCGCACCTGCTCCTCGATCTGCCGCCGCGCTCCTTCGATCTGGTGATCGGCGCGCGCGACCTCGGCCCGGCTGCGTTCGGCGGCGCCGCTGCCGGCCCTGCCGCCGAGCGGCACGCTCACCACGATGCCGGCGTTCCACCACGGATAGTCGCGGTCGCGCACCTGCGCCCAGCCCGGGCCGAAGCCGTCGGCGATGTCGTAGCGCGTGGTATCGCTCGAACCGGGGAAGACGATGTCGCGGGCCGTGCCGGACAACCCGTAGCCGCCCAGCCCGCCGAACACGTCGACCTGCGGGCGCGCGTCCCAGCGCGCACCGACGGCGCGGGCCCCGGCCGCGCTCCGCAGCTCGGCCAGTGCCAGCAGATCCGGGTTGTTCGCGTTCGCCGCAGCCAGAAGTTCCTCCACGGGCAACGTCCGCGGCTTCACCGGCGGTTCGTCCGTCGGTCGGAACCGGGCCAGGCCGGCGGTGGGGCGGCGCCCGATCAGGCTGGCCAGCCGGTCCGACCGGCTGTCGAGCTGTTCGTCGGCGTCGAGCACGCGCTGCTCCTGTTCGGCCAGGAAGACCTCGGCGCTGGCCACCTGGCTGGGTCCCACCAGTCCGGCCCGCGCGCGCAGCTTCGTTTCGTCCAGGAACAGCCGGGTACGGTCGCGGATCAGCGTGGCGACAGCCAGGTCGCGCTCGCCCGCATAGAGCTCCCAATACTCCGCTTCGACTTCGGCGGCGACGGCCTGACGCGCGGCCTGGCGCCGCGAGGCGGCGGCGGCGGCGCCGTGCTCGGCGACATTCAGGTCCGAGCGCGCGGCCGGTCCGAACCCCTTCAGGAGCGGCTGCCGCACCGTCAGCGATCCGAACGTCTGGTACTGCGGCGACAGGGCTGCATAGGCTGAGTTGGTGACCGTGCGCACGGTCGACAGCGAGGCCGACAGCTCGGTGCCGATCGGCAGCGTCATCCTGGCCCCGGCCTCCAGTTCGGCCGTGTCGTTGCGCACGATCGGCGCGCCCGAGAACAGCGAGGCCGCCGGTTGATCGCTGCCGGTCCAGGTGGCACTTCCGAACAGCTCGGGGTCGAAGGCGCCGCGTTCGCTGCGAAGGGTGGCCGCGGCCGCGGCCCAGTCGGCATCGGCCAGGCGCGCCGCCACGGCCTGTGAATCGGCGGCCTCGAGCAGACTGTCGAGAGTGACCGGTTCGCCGGGCAAGGCGTTCAGCACCGCCGTCAGAGCGCTGTCCGGGCCGGCCATCGCCGGTTGGCCGGCGGCGGGTGCCGCGGCCGCCGCCGTGGCCAGCAGGGCCAGTCCGGTCACGGAGTGCAAAGCGGCGCGCCAACGCCGCGAGACAAAGCAATGCATACCCCGGGGACCTTTCGGCAGGGGAAGGGGGGGGCGACCGCATCGGAACGTTCGATTGCGCAATCTACCACGATCGCCGGCGGTTCGCCCGTCCCTGTGGACGCGGGGCCGCCATTGGCCCATGATGCTGGCCGGTGAACGGGAAATCCAGCCGGCAGAATGGGGACACGTGGCGGAACGGAACCAGAAACGGGCCACCTGGTGCGCCCTGGGCGCCGTGACGATCTGGTCGACGGTCGCCACGGCCTTCAAGCTGGCCCTGCGGGAAATGGATACCTTCCAGTTGCTGCTGGTGGCGGTGCTGGTGTCGCTGGCGTGCCTGACGGCGGTGGTGGCGGCGCGGCGCGACCTCGGCGTCCTCATCCGCACACCCGCGGGCGACCGCCTGCGGGCGCTCTTGCTGGGGGTCCTCAACCCGTTCGCCTATTACCTGATCCTGTTCGCGGCCTACGACCGTCTGCCGGCCCAGGTGGCGCAGCCGATCAACTACACCTGGGCGCTGACGCTGTCCTGGCTGGCGATTCCCCTGCTCAAGCAGAAGCCCAGCCGCCGCGTGCTGCTGGCCGGCGTGGTGTGCTACGCGGGCGTCTTCCTGATCGCCACCGGCGGCAGCGCGTCGGGCTTCCGGACGGCCGACCCGGTCGGCGTCGGTCTGGCTCTGGGCAGCACGGTGCTGTGGGCCCTGTACTGGCTGGCGAACGCGCGTTCACGCCTGGATCCGGTGGTCGGACTGTGGTGGAATTTCGCCGGGGCGGCGCCGCTGTGCCTGGCGGTGGTGCTGCTGCAGTCTTCGCTGGCGATCCCCGGCCGGGGCCTGCTGGCCGGTGCCTACGTGGGCGCCTTCGAGATGGGCTTCACCTTCATCCTGTGGTTGAGCGCCCTGCGTCTGGCGGTCAGCGCCGCCCGCGTGGCGAACCTCATCTTTCTGTCGCCGCTGCTGTCGCTGGTGTTGATCCATTTCGTGCTGCACGAGCCGGTCCTGCCGGCGACGGTGGCCGGCCTGGGACTGATCATCGCGGGTCTGTGGTGGCAGCAGGGCGGCGGCGCCTCCGCCTGAATCGGGAACCGGTGGCCGGTCCGCGGCGTTTATCGACAGATGTACTCGTGTGATCTCCCGACGATCCCGCCGGCTCCGAGAGCCCCCGCAGGAAGGAACCCGTTCATGGCTTCGATCCGACGCTTTGGCCGCTGGCTGCGGCGCAGCGGCACGCTTTCCCTGGTCCTGATGCTCCTGGGCCTGCTGGGGTTCCGCTCGGCGGTCGCCGACTGGCACGACGTGCCCACGGGCTCCATGCTGCCGACGCTGCTCATCGGCGACCGGATCGTCGTCGACAAGCTGGCCTACGATGTGAAGCTGCCGCTGCTGGGCACGCGCCTGGCCGTGCGCGGCGAGCCGGCGCGCGGGGACATCGTCACCTGCAGTTCGCCGACCGACGGCAAGCGTCTGGTCAAACGCGTGGTGGGTGTTCCCGGCGACCTGATCGGGATGCGCGGCAACCGGCTGACGGTCAACGGCCGCGAACTGGAATACGATCGCGCGGACGCAGCCGCCTTGAGATCCGCGGTGGGGCCGGACGCCGACACCTGGACGTTCCTGACCGAAGGGCTGCCCGGCCATCCCCACGTGGTGGCGATCGCCGGCGGCGGACGCCGCACCGATCTGCCGGACTTCCGCGTGCCGGCCGGGAACTATTTCCTGCTGGGCGACAACCGGGACCAGAGCGCGGATTCGCGCTGGTTCGGTTTTGTCGCCCGCGAGGACATCGCCGGAAAGGTGATCGGGCTGGCGGGCTCGCTGGACACGCAGCGCCAGTGGCGGCCGCGCTGGTCGAGGTTCTGCCGCGGGCTGGTGTGACTAGGCCATTCGCACCCAGCGGATCAGGGTGCGGAAGCTGGGCGGCTTGCCCGTCATCAGCAGGCCGATCCGGAACACCTTGGCCGCGAACCACAGCGCTCCGGCGGCGCCCGCCGCCGCCACCAGAACGCTCAGCCAGACCTGCCACAACGGCGGCGGCGAACTGGAACTCATGCGCAGCAGCATCGCGTAGAGGTTGACCGGCGGCAGGAAGCTCATCGCCACCGCCAGGGCGCCGTCGGGGTGGCGCGTGATCGGCAGCCACAGCAGCCAGGGCAGCATGTTCATCATCATGACGGGGCTCATCAGCGTGCCGGCCTCGCTCACGTCGTTGACCGCGGCGCCGATCGCGCCCATCAGGCCGGCCATCATCGCATAGGACAGTATGTAGAACAGGACCAGCCAGGCGAGCAAGGCCGGATCGACCAGGTCCAGCACGGCGAACGAAGCCAGCGTCGCCAGCCCCATCGCCGCGTAGATCCCGAGCATCACCAGGCCGACACCCATCTGCGCGAGGATCTTGCCCGTCATCAACTCCAGGGGCGAGGCAGCCGCCAGCAGCACCTCGACCACGCGGCTGGACTTGTCCTCGACCGTGTTCGTCATCAGCTGCGAGCCGGTCGACATGACCGACATCAGCAGCAGTGCCATGAATCCGGCCGGCACCAGCAGGTTGAGCGCTTCGTGCGATTTCCGGTCGCCCTCGGGGGTCACCACCCGGGTGACGGCGCCGCTCACCGCGGTCATCGCCGCCACGCGCTGCGGCTCGAGGCCGGCCGCTTCGACGCGCGCCTCGACGAGCGTCCTGGCCAGGGCGCCGCGCAGTTCGTCCTGCAGGCGGTCGTCCAGCTTCGGCGGCACATACAGGTCGTAGGCGCCGTAGGCGCCGTCGACGGCCACGAGGGCGTTGTCGTGGATCACGATGGCGGCCAGCGTCGCCAGGGAGTCCCCGGCGTCGTCGCGGGTGCGCGCGGCGAGGCGCGATTTCCAGGTGTCGAGCGCCGACGGCTCGGCTGTCACCAGCCTCAATACGGGAGTCTCGCCCATCGCTGTTTTCAGGGCCTGGTCCATCGCCGCGGTCGCCGCCGCTCCGCCGGCGGCCTGGGCGCCGTCCGGCAGCCGCGTCGTGATCTCCTCGCGCATGCGCGCGCCCGCTTCCAGCCGGCGGAGGGCCAGAGCCGTCGGCGAGAGTTCCCGCTCCAGGCGGGGCGCGACGGCGCCGGTGGGATCGATGATCGCGATCGAGCCGATGACCCGCGGCGCGCGCTCGTCCATCATGCGCGGCATGACGAACGCCATCAGGCCGATGATCGCCGGCAGTACCAGCACGCCGATCACGAAACTGCGGGTCATCACCGTGGCGACGAACTCGCGTCGGGCGACCCAGCCGATCTTCTTCAGCATCATGTGCGCTCCCGGGTCACGAGCTTGACGAACACGTCTTCCAGCGTGGCGCGCGTCCATTCGACGCGGCGGCAGGGCAGGGCGCCGGCCACCGCCGGCAGGGCCGTGGTCGCGTCCGCTTCAGGATGCAGCGTAAGGCGCACCTGGCCGGCTTCGCGCACGGCGCGGGCGACGAAGGGCAGGGCGGCCAGGGGCGCCAGATCGGCCTCGGAGTCGAGCGGCTCGCAGACGATCTGCCGCGTGTCCTCCGCGGCGCGGATCGCCGCCAGCGTATCGTCGAGTACCTTGTGCCCGCGGTCGATCATCACGATGCGGTCGCACAGCTGCTCCGCCTGCGCCATGGCGTGGGTCGAGAACAGGATCGTCGTGCCCCGCGCGTGCTGTTCCAGGAAGAGGTCGCGCAGCAGCCGGGTGCTGACCGGATCCAGACCGCTGAACGGCTCGTCCAGGATGAGCAGTTCCGGTTCGTTGAGGACCGCCGCGACGAACTGCACCTTCTGCTGCATGCCTTTGGAGAGTTCCTCGCACTTGCGGTCGGCCACGCCGGCCAGTTCCACGCGATCCAGCCATTGCGTGATGCGATGGTCGAGTTGGCCCGAAGGGACGTTCTTCAGGTGCCCCATGAACTTCAGGAAGGCCCCGACCTTCATCTTCCGGTACAGGCCGCGCTCTTCCGGCAGGTAGCCGACCCGGTCCTTGGCTTCGAGCGCCCGCGTGCAGCCCAGCACCTCCAGTTGGCCGCTGTCGGGGAACTGGATGGCCATGATCATGCGGATCGTGGTGGTCTTCCCGGCGCCGTTTGGGCCGATGAAGCCGCACAGGGAGCCGCGGGGGACGTCCAGGTCGAGATGGGCGACCGCTTCGGTGGCGCCGAAGCTCTTGGTCACCGCGCGCAGGCGCACGGCTGGATCCATGGCGGGCAGTTCCTTCGGGTAGTGGTCCATTCATCCGGTGGCGGCGGGGACGGCGGCGCGGGCCGCCGTCCCCCTGTCGCCTCGCGGCGTCAGTGCGTGGCGCCGCCCTGGCCCGCAGCGTCGGCGGCCGGAGCCTTGTCCAGCGTCACCTGGCTGACATCGACGGTGATCGCCGCCAGGGCGGCGGCCGTCGCCGGGTCCACGGTTTCCTGGACACGTCCTCCGAGATGCTTGGCCAGGAACTTCTCCATGGCCGTGGCCAGCGCCAGGCGGTTGCCCGGAGCCCTGAAACCGTGGCCTTCGTCGCCGGCCACCAGGTATTCGACCGGCTTCTCCTTCTGGCGCAACGCGACGACGATCTGGTCGGACTCGTGCTGCGTGACCCGCGGGTCATTCGCGCCATGCACGACCAGCAGCGGTGCGACGATGTTCTCGCAGTGGAACAGCGGCGACCGGTCGATCAGCTCCTGCCGGTCGGCCTCGATGGAGGGGTTGCCCACGCGTCGATAGAACGAGCCCTCCAGGAACGGCTTCCAGTACTCGGGGAAGCTCTCGATGAGCGTCACCAGATTCGACGGCGCGACGTAGGGGACGCCGCAGGCGTACAGTTCCGGCGTCCAGGTCACGCCGGCCAGCGTCGCGTAGCCGCCGTAGCTGCCGCCGAAGATGCCCACGCGCTTCGGATCGGCGATTCCTTCGCTGATCAGCCATTGCACGGCGTCGGTCACGTCGTGCTGCATGGCGCCGGTGCCCCATTCACGGTTGCCGGCGTTCAGGTACTTCTTGCCGTAGCCGGTCGAAGCCCGGAAGTTCACCTGCATGACCGCGTAGCCGCGGTTGGCCAGGAACTGCGCGTACGGCTCGTAGCGCCAATTGTCGCGCGCCCACGGGCCGCCGTGGATGTACATGACCACCGGCAGGTTCTTCTCGCCCAGGCCCTTGGGCAGGGTCAGGTAGCCGTGGATCTTCATCCCGTCGCGGGCGGCGAAGGTGACCGGCCTCATGGGGGCCAGATGCTCGGAAGGAAGTTCCGGGCGCCCCTTGTAGATCAGGGCGGCCGTGCCGGCAGCGGTGTCGTACAGATAGACCGAGCCGGGGTCCACGTCGCTGTAGACGGCCACGAGCACGCGGCTGAGGTCGTCGGTCGTGCCCGCCAAAGCGAGCTCTCCGTCAGGCAGCGCCTTGCGCATCGCGTCCCACAGCTTCTGCGCCTCGGCTGTCTTCGGATACACGCGGTCGCGGTCGCCGGTGTAGGTGGTGGCGAACAGCTCATCCGTCGTCGGGTGGAACACCGCGCCGCCGAAGTCGACTTCGTTGTCCGGATCCTGTTCGACCAGCGTCCATTCGCCGGTCTCGACGTCCAGCAGCATCAGCCGCGACAGATCCACGTCCGCGCCGACGTTCGTCGACACGTAACAGCGCCGGCCGTCGGGATGGAACTGCAGCGTCGTGATGTCCTCTTCGAAGGTGGCCGAGGCGATGGGCTCGAGGCCCTGCAGTCCGACGCGCAGGAGGTCGCCGCCGCCGCCCGGCTTCTCCTTCCAGGCCAGGCGCAGCTGGCCTTCGTTGTCGAACATCCAGGCTCCGACCTCTTCCTTGTTCTGGCGGACCAGGGTCCGTTCGCCGGTGGCGATGTCCACCTTGTAGATGTCGTGGAAGCGGGGGTCACGGTCGTTCAGGCCGACCATCATCACGTTCGGCAGTTTGCGCGGCACCGAAAGGATCTGTGCGCGAACGCCGGCGACCGGCGTCAGGTCGCGGGCCTGTGGTACGCCGGCGTCGCCCTGCGGGGCACCGGCGGGGTCGACGGCCCAGACATGGAAGTTCTCGTCGCCGTCGCGATCCTGGACGTAGAGCACGAACCTGCTGTCGCGGCTCCAGAAGTAGCCGGGAACGGGGCGCTTGTCGGCCGTGACCGGGCGGGCGGCCGCAAACGGCTCGTCGGTGCCCTTGACCCAGATGTTGCGCGCGCCGTTGAACGGCTTGACGAAGCTCAGCCACTTGCCGTCGGGCGAGATCTGCGAACTCGAGATTTCCGGGTCACCGAAGAACAGTTCGCGATCGATCAACGGAGCGGGGCTGACGGCGGCGGCTTCGGCCGCCGGCGCGGGCTTCCTGCCGCAGCCGCCGCCGGCGCCGGCCGCCAGGGCCACGGCCCCGACCAGCAGGCAGAGCGGTAATTTCTTCATGGGTCGTCCTCCGGGATCGTGGGGTGACGTCGGCTCCGGCCGTCGATCGCGGTACATGGCCGCCACACCGGGCCGGACGTGCTACGGCCGCGGCGGCCGAAAGGTTCGCGGAAAATCGCCCGGCGCGGGCGGACCCGGGTCACCCGAACGGTTCGTCCGGGCGTCCATCGATCTCCACCAGGTCGATGCCGCGACGCCGCAGTTCGGAGGCCATGTCCTGGCCCGGCACGATCAGTTCCTGGCAGCAGGCGCCGACGGCGTCGATCTGGCCTGCCGCCAGCATGCGCGCGATGATGGCCGCCGGGAAGCCGGTCATCCGCATCATGGCCGACAGGCCGGTGGCTTCGTCGTGGCGGTCGATGATGCGGACCGCCAGGCGCTTCGGCTGTCCGGCGGCGTCCCAGCCCTCGGCCACCACCAGCACCAGCACCGCGTCGGGTCCGGGCAGATCCAGCTTCAGTTTGAGCCGGTTGGCCAGCATCTGCCGGGGACTGACCTCGCCGCCGGGGAAGGCCAGCGGCCGATCGTCGGTCAGGCCCAGTTCGTGCAGCAGGCGGAACTGGGCGCAATGGCCCTTGTAGCGGATGGTCTTGTAGTCCAGATCGGGCACGCGCCCGGCCAGCGTGCGCGGTAGGGTGGAGGTGCCGCCGCTGGTCTGGAACGCCTCGAGTTCGCCGAAGGGCTCGGGGAAGGTGAGCGTTTCCAACTCGCTGAGCGACGGGACCGTGTCCAGCCGCCCGCCCCGGATGACCACCGCCGGCTCGACGTATTCGTTGATCAGCCCCTCGACCGAGAAAACGATCTTGTAGTTCATCGGCGGTTGCGGCTGCAGCGGCAGGCCGCCCACGCGCAGGCGCAGCGCCGCGACCTTCTCCAGACGGGTGGTCAGCCAGTAGCCGAGGATGCCGGCCAGTCCCGGGGCCAGGCCGCAGTCGGGCACCACGGCCACGCCCATCTGGCGGGCGCGGGCGTCCAGGGCGAATTCCCGGGCCACGACATCGTTGTTGCCGCCCAGATCCAGGAAGTGGGCCCGCTGTTCGACGGCCTGGGCCGCCAACGGCGCGTTGTACCAGTAGTTGACCGCGCTGATGACGACATCGGCGTCCTTCATCAAAGGGGCCAGAAAGGCCTGGTCCTGCACGTAGCCGTGGAGGCAACGGAGGCGGGGGTCGGCGCAGCGCGCGGCCAGGCGTTCGAGCCCATCGCCGTCCGAATCGACGGCCGTCAGCGCGGTCGTGCCCTGGGCATGCCGCAGCAGGTCGTGGGCGATGGCCGTGCCCTGCAGGCCGGCTCCGAGAAGCAGGTACTTCATGAGGCTCTCCGGGGGGTCACGGGTGCCCGGCGGATCGGTGCCGCCGTGTCCCCAGGATAACCCGCGAAGGGCCCCCGGTCACCTCCGAAGCGGCCGGCGGGGGCCGCTCGCGCGGTTGACCGCCCGCGGGGGTGGGGCTACTATCGGCACCTGGGCCGCGGGCCCGGTTCCCACCCGTTCCATCACCGCCAAGGAGCGCCCATGGACGCCAGGGTACTGCAGAAGAACCTGCTCGAACTGATCCGCCGCACTTCGGCCGAACTGCCGTCCGATGTCGTGCGCGCGGTCGAAGCGGGCGCCCGTCGCGAGGAGTCAGGCTCCAACGCCTGGTACGCGCTCGAGGTGATCCGCGACAACATTCTCATGGCCAAGGAGAAGTCCCAGCCCCTGTGCCAGGACACCGGGACCATCATCGTCTACGTCGACCTGCCGAAATGGTGCGACGAGAAAACCTTCCGCAGGGCGTGCGACAAGGCGGTGGCCGAGGCCACCAAGGTCGGCTATCTGCGGCAGAACTCCGTCGACTCGATCACCGGGCACAACACCGGCGACAATCTGGGCCCGGGCAGCCCGTCCTACCACTTCCACCAGGGCTCGGGCCGTTCGCTGTCGGTGCGCATGATGCTCAAGGGCGGCGGCTGCGAGAACACCAGCACGCAGTACAGCCTGCCGGACACGCGTCTGGGCGCCGACCGTGACCTGGAAGGCGTGCGCCGCTGCGTGCTGGACGGCGTGCTGCAGGCGCAGGGCAAGGGCTGCGGCCCCGGCATCCTGGGCGTCTGTGTCGGCGGGGATCGCGGCACCGGCTACATCGCGGCCAAGGAAACGCTGTTCCGCGAACTGGACGACGTCAACGAGGACCCGCGCCTGGCCAAGCTCGAGAAGCGGATCATGAAGGAAGCGAACACGCTGGGCATCGGCCCCATGGGCTTCGGCGGCGCCACGACGCTGCTGGGCGTGAAGATCACCCACCGCAACCGGGTGCCGGCGTCGTTCTTCGTCTCGATCGCGTACATGTGCTGGGCTTTCCGGCGCAACGGTTTCGTGCTTTCGGAGGGCGGGCGCATCACGCGCTGGCTCTACGCGTCCTAGGAGGCTGGAATCATGCTGCTGGAAGCCCCGTTCACCGAAGCGAAGATCCGTTCGCTGCGCGTCGGCGACATGGTCGAGGTCACAGGCGTGATCTACACCGGTCGCGACGCTGTTCACAAGTACCTTCACGACGGCGGCAAGCCGCCGGTGGACCTGAAGGACAGCATCATCTACCACTGCGGGCCCGTGGTGGTCAAAGAGGACGGCAAGTGGGTGGTCAAGGCCGCCGGCCCGACCACCAGCATCCGCGAGGAACCCTACCAGGGCCCGCTGATGGAGCAGTACGGCATCCGCGCGGTCATCGGCAAGGGCGGCATGGGCGCCAAGACGCTTCAGTACTGTCAGAAGGTGGGCGCGGTCTACCTGCACGCCGTCGGCGGCGCCGCGCAGGTGTTGGCCGAACGCGTGGTCGCGGTCAAGGGCGTCCACTTCGCCGAGAAGTTCGGTTCGCCGGAGGCGATCTGGGAGTTCCAGGTCGACCGTTTCCCGGCCGTGGTGACGATGGACTCGCATGGCCAGTCCCTGCACGCCCAGGTGCTGGCGGCGTCCAGCGAGAAACTCAAACAGCTGCTCGGCTGACGGGAGTATGTCCTTGCAACCGGATCCGCATGTGGTGGAGCCCGCCTCGAGGCCGGGTCTGCTGTCCGTCGGCAGCGTGCTGAACATTCTGTACCTGAGGCGGGCGGTGGTGCTCGGGGTCGCCGCGCTGGGGATCGTCGCGGGCATCGCCTACGGCATCATCGTCAAGCCGCTCTACAGGGCCACGGCGCAGGTGCGGCCGGGCATCGTGGCCTACAGTGCCGAGGGCGGTCCGATCCGCGAGACGGCGCTCGAGGACATCGTCGGCTGGTTCGACAAGCGGTTGTATTGGCGGGAATTCCAGACGATGGAGGAGTTCGCCGATCTGCGGGGAGCGCCGATCATCAACGCCGAGTTCGTGCCCAGCCTCAATTTCGTGCAGGGCGGCGATGTCGTCACGCTGACCAACCTCTCGCGCACACCGGAACGCGCCCGCGATCTGCTGGACCAGGGCATCGAAGCCTACAATCAGCAGGCGCGCCAGGATTCCCTGGGGAGCAGCCTGCATCTGACGGCGCGCAATGCGCGGCTCGCCATGGAGCGCCTGACTCAGGACATGTTGAAGCTGGACGCGGAGCGGGAGCGCACGCTGCTGCGCATCGAAGAGCACAAGCGTGAGTTGACGATGGTGGGCATGGAGCGGCAGGGCGTCGAGCTCGACCTGATGCGGTTGAAGGAAGAGAACGCGTGGCGCGGCCGTGCGGTCACCGAACTGCGGAACGAGTCCGTCGCCTCGCGGGCGCGCGTGGTCGAGGCCGAGAAGCTGCTCGAGATCACGATGCGGACCGAACAGTCGACCGGCGGCGGCCTGGCGGCGGGCGAGGGCGCCGGCCCCGTGTCCGAAGTGCTGATGCAGACCGCCAGCCGGGAGCAGGCGGGCCGTGCCGGCGAACTGCTGGGAACGGTGAACCGGATCTCGCAGGGCGCCGTCAACGCCGGCGTGCGCGCCGACAGTCTGGCCGCCGTGATCACGGCCAATGATCTGGAGATGCGGCGACTGCGCCTGGTGCTGGAGATCGAGATGGCCAAGAAGCAGGCGGACATCGAACAGAAGATCCTCGACCTGCAGATCATCCTGGACCGGGATCTGCCGCGCGAGCGCGCACTCCTGCAGGCGGACTGGGAAGGCCAGAAGACGAAGCTCGATCTGGTGTCGCCGTTGCAGCGGGTCGGCCCCGTCACGGTTTCCGAAAAGCCCGTGCGGCCGCGCAAGGCGCGTGCCGCCGCCATCCTGACCATCATGGGGCTGTGCGGCGGCATGGCGCTGGCGCTCGGCTGGGAGTACTTCGTGAACAACCGTGCGGTCATCCTGGCGCCGCGGCGTTCGGCGTGACCACGGCGCGCCGCGGCGTCCGTGCGCGGTAGCCGCAGCCTCATCCACGACCTGGGCCTCCTGGCGGGAGCCCAGGTCGCGGCGCAGGGGCTCAACCTGCTGGCGCTGGTGATCCTGGCCCGTAAACTCGGCGACCACCAGTTCGGTCTGGTCCAGGTGGGTGTCGCCGTGTCGGCCTACGCGATGATCGCCGCGGAGTGGGGGCTGTTCTCGCTGGGCGTGCGCGACGTGGCGCGCCTGCGGACTCCCGCCGCGGTCCTCGACTACGCACGCGCCCACCAGGGGCTCCTGGCCGTACTGGCGGCGGCGGTCCTGGCGCTCGGGCTGGCGCTGCTGCCGCTGTTCCCGTTCTATCGGGCCGATCCCACCCTGTTCCGTCTCTACCTGCTGATGGTCGTTCCGCAGGTGTTCGCCCTCGAGTGGCTGGCCACGGGTCTCGAGCGCATGCCCGCCGCCGGTCTGGCCAAGGTGACGGCCAGCGCGGTCTACGCGGCACTGGTGATCGCCGCACTGCCGGTCCTGGACGGGGTGGCTGCCTGGCCGGGCTACCGCTGGGTGCCCCTGATGTACCTGGTTTCCTTCGCCGCCGGCAGCGTGGCCGCGGCGCCGGCGCTGCGGCGCTGGCTGGGGGGCTGGGTGCGTCCTGTTCGGGCTCCCCGCGCGGTGTGGGGACGGCGGCTGGGCGAGGCGGCTCCGCTGGGCGGCTCGTTGCTGCTGATGCGCGTGCTGATCAACAGTGACCTGATCCTGTTGGGCATCCTGTCGGTACCCGCGGTGGCGGGTGTCTACGCGGCCGCCGCCAAGGTGGGATTCCTCATCGTGGTGGCGATGGAGGTGCTCTGGAAGGCACTTCTGCCCCGGCTGTCGCGTCTGGCGGCCGGACCCGACGGTGAGCGCGCTCCGGCCTGGGGATCGCGCGTCCAGTCCCTGTTCACGGTGGTCCTGGCCGTTCTGGTGCCGGTGGCGGTGCTCGCGGCGGCGCGGGCGCCCCAGATCCTGGCGCTGCTGTACGGCGGTCGCTACACGGAGGCCGCCCCCGTCTTCCGCGTCCTGATGGGCAGCTACGTCCTGCTGGCGCTGGGCTGGTTCCTGGGCGGCGCGCTGCTGGCGGTCGGCCGGCAGCGTGACGGGCTGCGTCCGCAGGCGCTGGCGGCCGTCGTGGCGGTGGCGGCCCATGTGCTCCTGATTCCCCGCTGGGGCGCGCCCGGGGCGGCGTGGGCGATGATGGCCGGTCATGCGACGCTGTTGGGGGCGATGGGCCTGGTCAGCCGTCGCTGGTTCGACCGCCGCTGTCGGGCTTCCTGGCTGGCGGTGGCCGCCGGAGCGGCGCTCATGGTGCTCATCCTCCGGGGGGCGCCGTCGCCGGCACCGGGAACCGGAACCTGGCTCCCGGTTCTGATGGCCACCGCGGTCTATGCGGCCTGCGTGGCGGCGCCCCTGCGCCGGCTGATCCGCCACTGAGGTCAAGGGCGGCGCCGATTGCCGGCGCGGCCGGACACAATCTCGGCGGCACAACCCGGTGATTGCCAACTTTCGGGGCATGTGCCACATTGCGCCCGATGACCCGGCCCCCGCCGCCAGAGGCTCGCGGGCGCTTTCCTCCTCTTGAAAGGATGACCATGTCCAGAGCGATGCTGACGGTGGCGGCCGTAACCGCCGTTCTGCTGGTCGCCGTGACCGGCTGCAATGGCGGCGGAAAGGCGGCCGAGTTGCCGTCCATCACGCTCGAGCCCGGACTGAGCTACGTCGATTCGCTGGTCGGCACCGGCGACGCGGTGAAGAACGGCGACTATGTCCAGGCCCACTACACAGGCTGGCTGCAGACCGACGGTGTCCGCGGCACCAAGTTCGACAGTTCGCTGGACCGCGGCGAGCCGATCGGCTTTCCCATCGGCAGCGGCGTCATCATTCCCGGCTGGGAAAAGGGTCTCGTGGGCATGAAGGTCGGCGGCAAGCGTACGCTGACCATCGGACCGGACCTGGCGTACGGCGCCGAAGGTCGCCCGCCCCGGATTCCGGCCCAGTCCACGCTGATCTTCGACATCCAGCTGGTCGGGCTGCCCAAGGTCGACGTGCAAGTGCAGCAGGAAGGTACCGGCGCGGTCGCGGCTCCCGGTGACCAGATCGCCGTGCACTACACCGGCTCGCTCTGGGTCAATGGCGCCGTGGGCGAAAAGTTCGACTCGTCGCTGGACCGTGGCGAACCGTTCCGCTTCACCCTGGGCGCCGGCATGGTCATCCCGGGCTGGGACACGGGGCTGACCGGCATGAAGGTGGGCACCAAGGCCCGCCTGATCATCCCGTCGGTGCTGGGGTACGGCAAGAGCGGCACCCCGGGTGGGCCGATCCCGCCGGACGCCGACCTGGTGTTCGACGTCGAGTTGATGGAAATCGCCGGCAAGTAACCGGAGGCCGCCGCAAGTGCAAGCGCGACAAGGGATATGCCCGGAGCGTGCTGGGTGCTTGCGGGAACCCGGTGTATCTGGTAGAGTTACATGCTGTTTCTGGGCAGACGCCCCTCGGGGGCGTCTGCTATTTTGCCCACCCGATGAAATCCCCGCGGGAGGATGAAGCGTGAGTTTGATCTACCTCATTCCCGTCGCCGGACTGCTGGCGCTGGCTTTTGCCGCTTACAAGGCGGCCTGGGTCACGCGGCAGGACGCAGGCGACCAGAAGATGCAGACGATCGCCGGTCACATCCAGGAAGGCGCCATGGCCTTCCTGAACCGTGAGTACCGGGTGCTGGCTGTGTTCGTAGTCGTCGTCGCCGCGCTTCTGGCGTTCGGCAGCGCGAACCAGAAGAGCAGCCACGCGCTGATCGGCCTTTCGTTCGTCGTGGGCGCCGTCTGTTCTGGTCTGGCCGGGTATTTCGGCATGCGGATCGCGACCCGCGCCAACGTTCGCACGACGGCCGCGGCCCGCATCGGCCTGAACCCGGCCCTGATGGTCGCGTTCGCCGGCGGCACGGTCATGGGCATGGTCGTGGTCGGTCTGGGCGTGCTGGGTCTGAGCGTGCTCTACATCGTCTACACGAAGATCTTCAACACCGGCGTCGAACTCGACCGCCTCCTGCAGGTGCTGTCGGGCTTCTCGCTGGGCGCCAGTTCGATCGCGCTGTTCGCCCGCGTGGGCGGTGGCATCTACACCAAGGCCGCCGACGTCGGCGCCGACCTGGTGGGCAAGATCGAGGCCGGCATTCCCGAGGATGATCCGCGCAACCCCGCCGTCATCGCCGACAACGTGGGCGACAACGTGGGCGACGTGGCCGGCATGGGCGCCGACCTGTTCGAGTCGTACGTGGGCGCCATCGTCGGCTCCATGATCCTGGGCACGGCGTTCGCCACGGCCAACGCGATCCCCATCCTCAACGCGGTGCTGCTGCCGCTGGTCCTGGCCGCCGCCGGCATCGTCATGAGCATCCTGGGCACGTTCCTGGTGCGAGTGAAGGAGGGCGGCAATCCCCAGCAGGCGCTGAACATCGGCACTTTCGGGGCCGGCATCATCATGACCATCGCCAGCTGGTTCGTCATCGACGCCATGCTGCCGGCCGGCGCCCTGGGCGTGTTCATGGCTACGGTGGCCGGTCTGGCCGGCGGTATCGCCATCGGCGTGATCACGGAATTCTACACGGCCGAGGACAAGCGCTCGGCGCGGGCGATCGCCCGCCAGAGCGAGACCGGCGCCGCGACCAACATCATCGCGGGCCTGGGCCTGGGCATGAAGTCGACGGCGCTGCCGATCATCGTGATAGGTATTGTCATCCTGGTGGCGCACCACTACGCGGGCCTGTACGGCATCGCGATCGCGGCTCTGGGCATGCTGTCGACGACCGGCATCCAGCTGGCGGTCGACGCCTACGGGCCGATCGCCGACAACGCCGGCGGCATCAGCGAGATGGCCGGCCTGGGCAAGGAAGTGCGCGCGCGCACCGACAAGCTGGACGCCGTGGGCAACACCACCGCGGCCATCGGCAAGGGTTTCGCGATCGGCTCGGCGGCCCTGACGGCGCTGGCCATGTTCAGCGCCTACCAGCAGATGGTGGGCCTTGAGACCATCGACCTGCTGGTGCCGAAGGTGCTGGTGGGCCTGCTGTTCGGCTCCATGCTGCCGTTCCTGTTCTCGGCCTTCGCCATGGAGGCCGTCGGACGCGCCGCCTTCGCGATGATCGAGGAGGTGCGGCGCCAGTTCAAGGAGATCCCCGGATTGATGGAGGGCACCGGCACCGCGGACTTCCGTCGCTGCGTGGACATCTCGACGACGGCGGCGATCCGCGAAATGATCGTGCCCGGCCTGCTGGCCGTGGTGACCCCGGTGGCGGTCGGTTTCCTGGGCGGCACCGAGATGCTGGGCGGCCTGCTGGCCGGCGTCACGGCCTCGGGCGTGCTGCTGGCCCTGTTCCAGTCCAACGCCGGCGGCGCCTGGGACAACGCGAAGAAGCACATCGAAGCCGGCAATTTCGGCGGCAAGGGCAGCCCGGCGCACATGGCCGCGGTCGTGGGCGACACCGTGGGCGATCCGTTCAAGGACACCTCGGGCCCCAGCCTGAACATCCTGATCAAGCTGATGGCGGTCATCAGCGTGGTGATCGCGCCGTTGCTGGTGAAATAGACGGTTCGGCGCCTCCGCGGAGTCGACGGCCCGTTCCCCGGGGGAGCGGGCCGTCGCGCTTTTCCCATTTGCGCGCTGCGCCGAGGGGACCCAACATTGTCGTGCCCGTGAACGGTGGCCGTCCGGTGCCGGGCACGTGGCAGTTGATCGTGGTCGTGGACCACGAATACCGACCGCGCGATGGCCGCGTTCGTCCCCGGTTCGCGGGGGAATCGCAGCGCGTCCGAACGAAGGGTGCAGCATGCCCGGCCCGACGCTGTCCGCCCATTTTGCCGCCCGCAAGCCCTCGGTCATCCGCATGGCCCAGATCGAATTCGCCGCCCGCACCGA
>JFJP01005558.1_pt1 | contig 37890 bp, 32 predicted proteins | sample 431651 | NCBI WGS metagenome assembly JFJP01 (sample SAMN02602958, study PRJNA72255) | Microbial mat metagenome, whole genome shotgun sequencing project. | biome: fresh water; feature: sink hole; material: water; isolation source: purple microbial (photo- and chemosynthetic) mats found in... | reverse complement strand
GGCAGTGCGCACGGCAATGATGCAGTACAAGTGTGTGTCTGGCGCTGGTGAAACCAAAGCTATTCAGGAATTCGCTTTCAAGGTGGAGTGATTCCGGGGTCTCCCTGGGACCTGTGCAAATGGCTGCCGGTGCTTTTGGAGATCTGACATGGACATTATTAGGCGGATCGGAATGATCCGTACCGGTGCTTGGGTGTTGGTTGCCGTGCTGTTGGCCTCTGGCTGTAGTGAGGTGTCCAACAACCCGCATCCCTCGGGCTCAGAGAAGACCAACACCATCTTTGTTCCCTTTTTTTCTCGCTCCCCCAAGTACCTCGACCCCACCAGTTCGTACTCGGGTGATGAGACGGCCTATACCTACCAGGTGTACGAGCCACCGTATGCCTATCATTACCTCAAGCGCCCTTATGAACTGATTGGGCGTTCTGCCGAAGCCGTAGCTGCACCTCGCTACTACGACAAAGATGGTAAGCCCTTGCCTGAAGAGACCGCTGGCGAGCAAGTTGCCGAATCGGTCTACGACCTCAAGATTCGCCCTGGCATCCGCTTTGCACCGCATCCATCGCTGGCCAAAAACGACAGTGGTGAATACCGTTATCACGCAATGAAGTCGGCGGATGTCGCTGACAAATTCAAGATTACCGACTTCAGCGAGACTGGCACGCGCGAGCTTACTGCCGAAGATTACGTCTACAGCATTCGCCGATTGGCTACGCCGCGCATCAAGTCGCCCTCTTTTTCCACCATGGCCGACTACATCGTTGGCTTGAAAGAATACGGTGACACCATAGCCGCTGCCGACAAGGCCTTGCGTAAAGGAATGGCACCGACCGACCGCGACCTGCCATTTCTGGATTTTCGCAAGTACCCGTTTGAAGGTGCCCAGGCCTTGGACAAACACACCTTGCGCATTCGGGTCAAGGGTAAGTATCCGCAGTTCAAGTACTGGCTTGCGATGACATTCTTTGCACCGATACCCTGGGAGGCAGAAGCGTTTTATGCGCAGCCGGGGATGGCAGCCAAGAATCTGACCATGAACTACTGGCCTGTCGGAACCGGCCCCTACATGTTGACCGATTTTGTGGAAAACCGTCGCCATGTGCTGGAACGCAACCCCAATTTTCACGGTGAAGCCTACCCCTGCGAGGGAGAACCTGGCGACAAGGAAAAGGGCTACCTGGACGATTGCGGCAAACCATTGCCCTTTGTTGACAAGGTGGTCTTTAGCATTGAAAAAGAAGCTGTGCCATTGCGTGCGAAATTCATGCAGGGCTATTACGATTCACCGGCTATTGATCGACTGGACCATGGCACCGACATGATTGTCGCCATTGGTGACTCCAAGGAAAAGGAGCGGGAATTCAAGGAAAAGGCCATTCGATTGCCCACCACGATCGAGGCCAACAACTGGTACATCGGGTTCAACTGGCTGGACCCGGTCATCGGCAAAGGCGATTCACCCGCAGATATGGAGCGCAACCGCAAGCTGCGCCAAGCGCTGTCGATTGCCATCGAATGGGAAGAGCACATTGCCATTTTTGAAAAGGGACAGGGCAAACCTGCGCATGGACCCTTGCCCCCATCACTTTTTGGCCATAGGGAGGATGGACCCGCCGCGTTCAATCCCGTGGTCTACCGGCGCGATGCCGAAGGTAAGGCAGTGCGCCGTTCGATAGATGAAGCAAAGAAACTGCTGGCCGAAGCAGGCTACCCGGAAGGCCGCGATGCGAAGACCGGAAAACCACTGGTGTTGAATTTTGATTACCAAAGTGCCGCGTCGCCAGGAACCAAGGCGCTACTGGACTGGTACACCCGCCAGTACGCAAAAATTGGTGTACAGCTGGAAATTCGTGCCACCGACTACAACCGCTTCCAGGACAAGATGAACAAGGGGTCGGTGCAGATTTTCTTCTGGGGTTGGCTGGCCGATTACCCGGACGCCGAGAACTTCCTGTTCATGCTGTACGGGCCAAACTCCAAGGCCGCCACCAATGGCAACGGGGAGAACAACACCAACTATCAGAACGCCGAATTTGACAAGGCGTTCGAGAAGATGAAGTTTCTGGACGACGGCCCGGAAAAGCAAAAGCTCATCGACGAGATGATTACGACCGTGCAGCAGGATGCCATCTGGAGCTTTGGTTACTTTCCAACGTCGGCTGCCGCATACCACCAGTGGATTCATAACGGCAAACCGACGCAGATCATCCGCAACCACATCAGCTATCTGCGCCTGGACTCCGCGTTGCGCGCCCAAAAGATCGCGCAGTGGAACAAGCCCATCTGGTGGCCTGTTCCGCTGATTCTCCTTGCACTGATCGGTGTCATCGTTCCGGCGTGGCGTGGTTACCGGCGTCGCGAGCAAGAGACCGCAGCCCGCACTGTGGCAACACAGGGAGCGCAAGCATGATCAACTACATCATTCGCCGACTTGGCTATGGCTTGTTGGTCCTGATCGGCGTCAATTTGCTGACCTTTGCACTGTTCTTTGCGGTGAATTCGCCTGACGACATGGCACGCATGAATATTGGCGGCAAGCGGGTGTCGCAGGACGCCATCGAAAAGTGGAAAGTGGAGCGCGGCTATAACAAGCCACTGCTTTGGAATGACTCCAAGGATGGTGTTGAAAAGGCCACCAAAACCATCTTTTTTGAGCGATCGGTGCAACTCTTTGCGCTGGATTTTGGCCCCTCCGACAGCGGGCGTGACATTCGTTATGAGATCACCAAGCGCATGTGGCCGTCGCTGGCACTGGCCTTGCCCACATTTCTGCTGGGCATTTTTGCCAGTATCGTTTTCGCCTTGCTGATGGTCTTCTTCCGAAACACTTATCTGGAGCTCTGGTCGTTTACGTTGGCGGTCTTCCTGATGTCGATCTCCTCCCTGTTTTATATCCTGCTGGGGCAGTTCCTTTTCAGCAAGGTATTGCAGCTGGTGCCAATCTCGGGCTACTCGAATGGAATGGATGCGATTGTGTTTCTGGCCCTGCCTGCGATCCTTGGCGTCATCTCGCGCTTAGGCGGCGAGTCGATGTTCTATCGCACCATGTTTTTGGAAGAAATTGGCAAGGACTATGTGCGCACCGCACGATCCAAGGGGCTCCCCGAGCCTATCGTGCTGTTTCGCCATGTGTTGCGCAATGCCTTGTTGCCTATTTTGACAAGCTCGGTGGCGGTGCTGCCGCTGCTGTTTATGGGCGCACTGGTCATGGAGTCATTCTTTGGCATACCGGGGCTGGGAAGCTACACGCTTGACGCCATTGGTTCCCAGGATTTCGCCATTGTGCGGGCCATGGTGTTTGTGGGGTCAGCCCTCTACATCATCGGCCTGATCCTGACCGACATTTCCTACACCATTGCGGACCCCCGCATCCGACTGGGTTGAGCCACCATGCCTAAACTTGTCTTTCTGGCATCGGATATCGCGCTATTCCTCCTGCTGGGCACCTTTGCGCTGTACGTGTGGCATGCGCGCCGCACTCCGAATCTGCGGCAGACCTGGCGCAACGTGTTGCACGATGCCCCGGCCATGTCGGCGTCGGTCATCTTGGGGCTGTACCTGTTAATTGCCATTGTCGATTCGCTGCATTTTCGGCCCTTGCTGCCGCCGGCTGCTGATGCGCCCGCCGATGCCGCACCGGCGTACTCAACAAGCACCATATCGGTGCTGGACCACCTTCTGAGCGATCGACGTGCCTCACGGGAAAAAACCTATTCGGTGCCGCTCGGTGCCTACCAGTTCACCAAAGAAACCATGTTGGTCGATGGCAAGAGCGTGCGCGATTTTCCCCGTCTGAAGTTTGGCGGCGCACATCTGAAAGACCCTGAAACCGAGTTGGTGCCCGACCTCGTGCAACGCACCATCAACGGGCTTGCGGGTGGCTGCATCGTAGCCTTGGGAATGTGGATTGGCGTAGCTGCACTGCGGGCAAGGTCGGTTGGGGTAAGCCTGAAGACATCTCTGCAGAGCATCTCAGCGGCACAAACCGAAGTGCCCTGGCGCGGCATGCTGATGACCGCCTCCGTGCTGGCGCTGATGGGTGGCTGGATTGCTGCAGTCTGGCCTTATTACCATGTGTTTGGAACCGACCAGACCGGTAACGATGTGCTGTACCAGGGCATCAAATCCATCCGCACGGCGGTGGTGCTGGGGTCACTGGCCACGCTGGCTACTTTGCCTTTTGCAATTGTTCTGGGCATTCTGGCAGGCTACTTCAAGAAGCGTGTGGACGACGGCATCATGTACTTCATCACGGTGTTGGCGTCCATCCCTTCAGTGCTGCTGCTGGCCGCTCTGGCGTTGATGATCCAGGTTTTCGTCGACAAGAATGCAGCCCTGTTTGAGACCGGTCTGGAGCGGGCCGATATTCGCTTGTTCCTGCTGGCAGTCATTCTTGGAATTACCGGCTGGACTGGTCTTGCCCGGTTGTTGCGGGCTGAGACCATGAAGCTCACCGAGCTCGATTATGTGCAGGCGGCGCGCGCGTTTGGGGTGTCCCACTTCGACATCATGCGCCGGCATATTCTTCCCAATGTCATGCATGTCGTGCTGATTGTTTCGGTCCTTGAATTCACCGGCATCGTTCTGTACGAAGCAGTGCTGGCCTACATCGGGCTCGGGGTGGACCCGAGCACCAACAGCTTTGGCGGCATGATCACTACGTCCAAAACAGAGTTGTCCCGCGACCCGACAGTGTGGTGGAACCTGATGGCCGGCTTCACGCTGATGGTTTCCCTGATGCTGTCCATGCAGATGTTCTCGCGTGCGGTCAACGAAGCCTTTGATCCTCGCGCCCGTGCCTTCCGCGTCAAACGCGTCAAGGCTGGCGAGCCCAAGGTCGCCGCCACAGCGACACATTAGGAGTTGTCATGTTGCAATTAGAAAACCTGACAACGGATATTGATTCTGATGGCGGCCTGGTCCGCGCAGTGGATGCGGTGAGCCTGACCATCGAGCGGGGCGAAACCTTTGCACTGGTGGGCGAGTCGGGCTGTGGCAAGTCCATGACAGCGATGTCGATTTTGCGACTGTTGCCTGACGCGGGGCGCATCAGCGCTGGCAGTGTGCATGTCGATGACATTGATGTCACCCAGTTACCCGAGGCGCGCATGCGCGATGTGCGCGGCCACCGCATCAGCATCATTTTCCAGGAACCAAGCACCAGCCTGAATCCGATCATGACGGTTGGCCGACAGATCACCGAGGTGATCGAGCGGCACACGGCACTGCGCGGTGATGCGGCGCACGCCAAAGCCCTGGACTGGCTCAAACGGGTGGGCATTCCCGACCCGGAGCGGCGCATCCACGATTACCCGTTCCAGATGTCGGGCGGTCAAAAGCAGCGTGTGATGATTGCCATTGCATTGGCGGCTGATCCCGAAATCGTCATTGCAGACGAACCCACCACCGCGCTGGATGTGACCATTCAGGCGCAGATTCTCGACCTGCTCAAGGAGTTGCAGGCATCGCAGAAGATGGCATTGCTGTTGATCACGCACGACCTGGCGGTGGTGTCACAAATGGCGCACCGGGTGGCCCTGATGTACGCCGGCCAGGTGATTGAGGTGGCTGAGGCCAGGGAGTTTTTCTCCAAGCCCCTGCACCCGTACGCAGCCAACCTGTTTGACGCCCTGCCCGATACCAGCAAGCGCGGACGCAAGCTGGCTTCCATTCCCGGTACGGTGCCGTTGCTCAACCAGCAGTTTGGCGGTTGCCGTTTTGCCGACCGTTGCGGCAATGTGATGGAGCGCTGCCGTATCTCGCCGCCGCAGCTTCATATGCCGCGGCCCAACCACGCAGTGCGCTGCGTGCTGTATGACGGCCTGGGCTTGAACGGCGCCGACGCCTCCGTGCAAAGTGTTACCAGCGCCAACTCCGTGCTGGCGCAAGACTCCGCCCCGGGGGCTACGTTGCTGGAAGTGCGCGACTACCGCGTGTGGTTTCCCATCCGCAAGGGACTTCTGAAACGCACAGTGGGTCATGTGAAAGCTGTAGACGGCGTGTCTTTCACCATAGCAGCGGGTCGCACCTTGGCGCTGGTGGGCGAGTCGGGCAGCGGCAAGACCACGGTAGGCAAGGCGGTGATGCAGTTGCTGCGCAATACGGCCCAGATCAGCGGCAGTGCGTTGCTCAACGGCCAGGCGCTGGATCAACTCCAGGGCGAACCCTTGCGCCAGGCGCGCCGCGCTGCCCAAATCGTGTTTCAGGACCCCTTTGCTTCGCTCAACCCGCGCATGCGCGTGAACGAGATTCTGGAAGAAGGCGTGTCGTCCCTGTGCCCCGAGATCGCACCGGCCCAGCGTTCCGAGCGTGTTGCCAAACTGCTGGAGCGTGTAGGCTTGCGCCGCGATGTCCTGACGCGTTATCCCCATGAGTTTTCCGGCGGACAACGCCAGCGGCTGGCTATCGCGCGGGCACTGGCCGTGGAGCCCAAACTCATCGTGGCCGATGAGCCAACCTCGGCGCTGGACGTCTCGGTACAGGCGCAGATTCTCAATCTGTTGAAGGAGCTGCAGCAGGAGCTGGGCGTCGCCTATTTGTTCATCACGCACAACTTTGGTGTGGTGGAATATCTGGCGCACGATATCGCGGTCATGAAAAACGGCCACCTGGTCGAAGTCGGCACCGCCGACGACATCCTGAGCCGTCCGCAGCAGGACTACACCAAAACCTTGTTGGCTGCGGTGCCCAGGTTACAGCACGCGATCCAATAGCCGGGTACGCTTGCTCCTGTATTTATAGCTGCTTACGCACTATCCACGGGCGCAAACGGCATAAAGGGCATAGAGCTTTCGGCCATGGCGCATGGGTCGAAGATCAGCGGCGTGCATATTGCATCGCAACGTTTCCGAAATATTCATTTTCTATTCATGATGTATTCAATTAGTACGTAACTCATTGAATTACAATGATATTATTACCTGATGTAGTATTCATCCATGAGTCCAAAAAGCAAAGATGTACTAACTCTTCTGACCACACGGGGGGTTCTACCGTCTTCCAGCATCCAGGAGGCATTGAAACTCAGCCAGCCTACCGTTTCCAGGATACTTTCAGAGCTTGTCGACGAGATTGTCGTGTTGGGCCAGGGGAAATCAACCCAATACGCAGTTGCCCAGGCCATAGGGACTTTTTCCGCGCAGCAACCGTTATGGCAAATAGATCAAACCGGGGCTCCCAAGCGCATAGGCACCGTATGCCTGTTGGCAAAGGATCAGATCCATATTGAAGGTGATGGGGTGAGCCATCTCTTTGATTCAACGCCACAGGAGTTGCTGCCCTGGTATTTGTCGCCCCTGCGAGCTCAGGGGTTTCTTGGGCGGCTGCTTGCAGGCCAGCTCGCGCACTACGGCGTGCCATCCAATCCCGAGACATGGAACGTGGAGGCCGCACTCATCTCCGCGCTGAACATTCATGATGTGCCTGGAGCACTGCTGCTGGGCTCCCATGCACAAAAACCGCAGTTAGCGCAGATGGATGCCAATGATCCCGTGCAAATACTGGATCAGATCTCGTCGGATGTTGTCAATACACTTCCCTTTGGCTCTTCCGCGGGAGGTGAGCAGCCAAAATTTCCAGTTCTGGATGCAGAGGGCAACCCTTGGCTTGTCAAGTTTTCGCCGCCAAGAGGCACTCCCTTCGGGGAACGATGGAGTGACCTCCTGTGCGCAGAGGCGCTGTGCAACCAAGCGCTTGAGCGCCATGGATTTGAGGCTGCACAGAGCCAAATTGTGCAGTCGCAAACAAGAACTTACCTTCTCAGCAAGCGTTTTGACCGGTGTGGCGCCGATGGCCGCAAACATGCTGTCTCCATCGGGGCCGTGCACGCTGCTTTTGTCAAAGGGAGTTATGCCAACTGGGCCTCAACCAGTGACGCGCTGGCCCGTCAGGGAAGGTTGAGCCGTCTGGATGCGCATGCTTGCCACTCGTTGCTTCAATTTGGCCGCCTTGCCGGTAACACCGACATGCATTCGGGCAACGCCAGCTTGTTCGTCTCAGGCTCGTCGCTCCAGGAAATCATGCGCGGCGATTTCAAACTGGCCCCTACGTTTGACATGCTTCCCATGCGCTGGAAACCCGATGCCATGGTCGGTGTCTTTGACTACGCCCCCTTTGATGTAGATTATTCTCTCGCTGACGCTGCCACCAGGGCCGCAGCCCGGGAATTTTGGGCCACTCTTTCCCGCCAGGAATTGGTATGCGCGGCACTCCGGGAGGTTGCCAGCACGATGTCTGACCGGATGGGTTGAAAAGCTGCAAGCGCCCGCAAATGAACATTGCTATACTACTAAAACACTTTAGGTAGTATAAATGTCTATGTACAAGAATTCTTCTCTCGCTGCGCAAACAGCCTTTGCGGGGCTCGATGCAGCGGCGCGCCAAGCGGATCTATCCCGCAGCATCGCCGACATTCCCGGGGGCTTTGCTACCAAACGAGTTCGCGGTCGGGAGTACTGGTACCACCAAATCAGAACACCCGATGGCAAATTGCAACAGTCCTACATTGGACCGAACGACGAGCAAACCCGGGCTCTTATCCAACAGCATTCCGACCCCATCGCAAAGAGCGCCAAGCAGCATTTTTTGCGCCTTACAAGGTCGGCCCTGGAGCTGGGTTGTGCCGAAATTCCAGCGAAACATGCAAAAGTGATTGGCCGACTTGCAGACAGCGGCCTGTTTTCCGCAGGTGGAATTCTGGTGGGAACGCATGCATTCCTGGCCTACCAAAATGTGTTTGGTGTGATGTGGACAAGCGGTGCTGCAACTTTGGATCTGGATTTTGCGCATGCAGGTCGGAATGTATCTTTGGCGTTGCCCGAAAACCTGACCATGGACACGCCCGCAGCCATCGACTCACTACAGATGGGATTCGTCCCAAACAACAGCAAAACATCGTTCAAGAAATCAGATGAACCAGATTTCGACCTGGACTTCCTGACTTCCCGGGGAAGAACGCAAGACACCCCCATTCACATCGCGCGGTTGAGCTTAACCATGCAACCTTTGCGGTTCATGGAGCTTTCTCTGGAAGACCCCATGCGCTGTACATTGCTGGCACGCAGTGGCTCCATTGTGGTGAACCTTCCAAGACCAGCCCGGTATGCCGTACACAAACTTCTGGTTTATGGCGAACGCGCCCAAAACCAACGAACAAAAGCCAATAAGGACGTCATTCAAGCCGGCGCGCTCATGGACTATCTGCTGACCCACGACGGGCTGGAGTTTGGTCTGCTCTGGTCCGACGTCAATGCCCGTGGACCCGGTTGGAGACGGCGCTTGGATCAGGGGTACCAAGCGATGCGGGTGCAGTATCCGGAATGCGATTTCGATGCCCGCCTCCAGCAAGTGATTGAACAGGCGAAGAACTCCTGAATTCATAGCTGCTCGCGCACTATCTACGGGCGCAACCGGCATAAAAGGGCATGGAGTCTGCTGCCATCCAAAATACGGTGCACTAAATGCCAGCACTTGGTATCCCTCATCTGGAGGCCCGGACTGAATTTCTCGCGCTTGCACCAACAGCGCGAGGTTCCGGACGCTCTTGGTCTTTTGCTGGTAAGGCTGGTAGTGCAGACAACATTGACCCTCAGAGAAAATTCGCGGGTTCAAATTCCACCAATCACAGACAAATATGTGCATGACTGGTGGAATTGCGACATAATCAGCAAATCATGGCGTACAAGAAGTCCGATTTTGTCCCCTTTAAGTCTGATTCCGGACAAGTCATCGCCAACCTTGAAGCAGCCTACGACCACTGGCATCAGGCGCGCCAGGGTTTGGCAACATTGCCGACGTCGATGTACTGGCAGACCAAAGGTGGCGTGGACTATCTTGCAGTCAAGAGCGGCAGTTACGCCACTGCCACAACCAGGGGCGCCCGCTGCGCCAAGACCGAAGCAGTTTACGAGTCCTTCGTGACTGAAAAAGCCTTGGCAAAGAAACGTGTCGCCGACGCCGACATCCTCATTGAGCAGCGCGCCCTTCAGTACCGTGCTCTGCGCCTGCCGGTAATGCTCGACAGGCAAGGCGAAATTCTTCGCGCTCTGGATGTGGCTGGTCTTTTGAGGAATGACCTACTTGTTGTCGGTACCAATGCATTTGCCGCATACGAAGTCCTGTGCGGAATGAAATTCCCGGCGGGCAATGAGCCAACCCAAGATTTTGATCTCGCTTGGTGCCGTGGCTCGGCGGTATCGCTAGCCCGGTTGGTGCCAGACCCGGGTGCGGATGCCCGCAAGTCGCTGATGGCAGTGCTGCAATCCATCGACACCAGCTATCACCTAAATCCGAAGAAGCCTTACCAGGCAGTCAACGCCGCCGGCTATGAGGTTGAGTTGTTGGCCGCACCAAGCCGAGCGCCGCTGCCCAAGAACGAAGCTTTCGAGCCGATGGTCACTTTGGTCGAGCAGGAATGGCTTCTGTACGGCCGCGCAGTCACCACAGTGGTTGCAACACAACGGCATCGCGCTTGCCCACTCTACGTTCCAGACCCTCGTTGGATGGCACTGCACAAGTTATGGCTGTCCAAAAAACCCGAACGCAACGCCCAGAAGCGCCCCAAGGACGCTCGCCAGGGGGAAGTGTTGCTGGACGCCTGCCGTTATTTTCTGGCAGACGCGTACCCACTGGATATCGACTTTGTGCTGAACCTTCCAGAGGAGCTACGCGACCTGTTCAACGATTGGACTCGGAGCAACGGATTCGACCCCGCCAATCCCACGTGATGGCCTGACGTCTCTGTGCGGGGACAGGTTTTGAGAGTAGGTGGCACCAGGAATAACTCCTGAATTCATAGCGTCTTACGTACTATCCACGGGCGTAAACGGCATAAATGACATGGAATATGCTGCCATCCAAAATACCGGGCACCCTTACGGGGACACTTGGCAAAGGGCGCTCGCCTAGTGCGCTTCTGGGGAAACCGTCAGCGCCCAGCCCGTGGTGTTCTTCACGGTAGTTGGCCATGTGACTCAAAGGTCCAAGAATCGGTTAAATCCTGACTATTCAGATCAGAAATGGAGCTCAAGATGCAATCATGGCAAATGCAAACTGCAAAAGCGCGGTTTTCTGATGTAGTCAGAAGCGCAAAGAGCGATGGCCCGCAAGACATCACCGTACACGGCAAATCCGTGGCCGTGGTGCTTTCGCGCGATCTGTTTGATCTGCTCAGCGGCAATTCGCAGTCCTTGGTGGAGTTCATGCAACGCTCCCCGTTGTGTGGGCTCGACGACCTGACTTTTGAGCGTGATCAAAGCCTGACGCGTGAGATCCTGCTGTGAGTTATTTGATCGACACCAACGTGATCTCTGAATTGCGTCGCAAGCAGCCTGATGCCAATGTGGTGGCATGGTTTGCAGCACGGTCTACGCAATCACTGTTTGTGAGAGGCCTCACTTTGGGTGAATTTCGCAAAGGTATCGAAATTCTGGGCGTTGAGAGCGTCGATGCAGCCTGACGACTGGCTCTGCGCGATTGGCTGGAGGTGGACTTGCCCATGTTTTTTGTGGGTCGAATACTGAATGTCGATTTGCCAGTCACTGAGCGCTGGGGCCATCTGCAAGCCCAGGCACGTCGCCCACTGCCCGCGATCGACGGTTTGTTGGCAGCAACGGCGCTCCAACACAACCTGACCTTGGTCACCCGCAATGTGCGTGACTTTGCTGGCTTGGGCTTGAGCGTCATCAATCCTTGGGTGGGTTCCCTGGATGTGTAAACCGAAGCCGATGGGTTTGCTCCAGAAGTTATAGCGGCGCACGCACTATCTACGGGCCTAAGAGCCACTATTGGCTTATAGACGACGTGATTACCACCAACTCAGTAACAACTCGCGGCCATACAATATGCACAGTCAAAAAAAAGCCAGTGCCGCAGGCACTGGCTTTCGCGATCAATCTCGATGGACTAAAACTTGGCCGTCAAGTTGAATACAAACTTACGTCCCAGTGTGTCGTACACAACAGGATAGGTATTACCGTTTCCGAACGGAGCTCCGGTATTGGCAAGTGGAGGATCTCTGTCCAGCAAGTTGTTGACAGATCCAGCCAACGTGATGCTCTTGGTCACAGGGTACGACCAGGAGAAGTCAAAATAGTTCTGCGCGTCTAGGGTTCTGGTAATTTCGTTCACAGTACCAGCAAGTTGGGTATTGGAACTGCTGGTATCGACATTCACAGCCCCAAAATGACGCCATCCAAGACCTGCAACCAGACCAAAGTTGGTTGTCCAAGTGCCTTTCAGCTTATGACGCCATTTTGGTGCAGGTGTGCCACATGTTGAACCATACAAGCCAGCGCAATCATACGAACCAAGCCCAGGTGCCGACTCGGCGTTAGATTCGCTCAAAACGGTTCCAAGGAAACTCAGATTGACTCTACCCAAGCTGGCCATCTTGAATGAATAGTCCAGACCCAAGTCCCAGCCTTTAGTCGACAGGGCTGCAATATTCACATTGGTAGAAACAATCTGTGCAGTAGGCAAAGCCCACAGCGACCCGAGTCGATCACGAGTGATGAGACCGCAATATGCTGGATTTCCTGTTGTCAAACACTGAGTCAAAGTGGTTGTCGGGGGCAAGGAACCGATCGCATTGTCAATACTGATGTCGAAATAATCAACAGAGAAACTCAGGTCTTTTGTTGGTGTGGCCACAAATCCAAAAGTCTTCGATTTCGATACCTCTGGGCTCAGGTTAGGGTTTCCGCCAAACAACGCGTTGTACTGACCAGCAGGGCTGTCCGGTATGGTGCCGTACTGGGCGGCAGTCACCCCTGTTCGTGCACATTCAGCGGCAGACGCACTTGGCGTGGCGCCAGCACATGGATCTTCGTCGTTGTTATAAAGGCCGACGGCCTGAGCGGAAAACAAATCCACAACGTTTGGAGAGCGCGCGGCCTGTTGGATACTTCCGCGGAATTTGTAGTCCTTCACAGGTGACCAATCCAGACCAGTTCCCCAAGTGTTTGTAGAGGATCCAGTGCTGTAAGTTGAGCGCCGATACGATGCATTCATATTGGCCGAATAAGCCAATGGCAGTCGCTCAGCAAGGGGAACGCGAACCTCGCCAAAAATATCGTTCACCGAATACTCGCCACCTACCCCGATCGTTGGGCCACCCTGGCCAGCGAGATCTCCGGTGGTAAATGCCGTATCAGTGTCAAGCGTCAAACCCTCAGTTCGACGTTCCATCCCGAACGCCACTCCGACGCCAGTTTTGGCGGTAGGTAACTTAACCCCATACTGGGTAAGATCCCCAGAAATAGATGCTGTAGCCACCGTTTGTGTAGTGCCACCTTTCTGGAAGCCAGGTGTCTGAAGGTAGGCCAGCGCTGCCGCATCCACTTTTCCTAAGGCCCAAATGTTGTAAGGCACGCAGTTGGGGTCGGTACCATCCAACGCCGACCGGCAAACTGCTTTACCAGACACTGGATCCGTCACAACATCCAAAGCGCGGGCCGACCGAGCAATAGAAAAATCATTCTTGTAGGTCTCTTGAAACACTACGCGGGCCTGCTGCACAGAAGCGTCGTAACTCCAAGCACCAACATCGCCTTTCACCCCAACCAACGCACGGTATGACGTGTGCCGAATGTCATCTTGTCGGCCACCACCTTCAATATTGCGGCGAAGGATCAGTACATCAGCTGTGTCCCCAGCTTTTGCCAGTCCGAGTTTGCTTTTCCAGTCTGCGGACAGCAACGGATTTTCAAATCTGACCGCATTGGCACCCGAGGCATCGAAACCAAACAAACCGCTAGGCGCGATTTGCGCTACGGTCGAGTCGTCATGGAAGGCCAACTGCGTGTAGGCGCGAGCCATCTCATTGATATCGTAATGGCCTAATACCGTCACGGAATTGCGCTCGGATGGGCGCTGGAAGTAGTTGGTTGGTCCAAAGTTATATATGTCCGCTGCGGTCCAAGGCCGTGTCTTGCCAGCGGCATCAGCCACCGTCAGATTGCCCGCGTCGGTGATGAAACGTCCAGGAAAGCTGGTAGATGAGCCACCACAGTTAAAGGCTTTACCGCCAGCCGCAATACCTACAGCGCACGAGGAAAAGTCGCGTTCAGACTGCAGCAGGGCAGCCTCAGACTTCTGGGTGAAGTTCACCGTAGCGTTGCCCTTGCCACCGCCGAAAGCGCCGCCAAGCGTAAAACTGAAATCCTTGATGACGCCATCTGCACTGATGTCGCCAGGCAGCGCAAAGCCTCGAGTACTGACAACGTCCGCAAGGCCGTTCTTTTGTTTGTGGTTGTTAAACGAATAGTTCGTCTCAAACTCCAACCCTTCAAAATTATCCTTGAGCACAAAGTTCACCACGCCAGCGACCGCATCTGCACCATAGACCGCAGATGCACCGCCGGTTAGCACTTCTACACGCCTGATCATCGAAACTGGGATCTGATTCAAGTCAGCGGCAACACTCCGTGGGCTACCCGCTGGCAAGCGCCGTCCATTTACCAAAACCAATGTTCGACTGGAACCCAAATTTCGCAAGTTGACCGTAGCGGTACCCGTTGCGCCATTTGAGACGCTGCCGCCGTAATCTGCAAAAACCTGAGGCAAATTGTTCAATAAGCCTTCAACCGAGCGAATGCCTTCAGCTTTGATGGACTCTGCAGTCATGACTACGACAGGACTCTGACCCTCGGTATCGATGGTCTTAATCCGAGTACCCGTGATTTCCATGCGCTGCAGATTTGACTCCTGCGCAAAAACCGGTTGAACAGCCATCACAGACGCCGAAGCGCCACAGGCAATAAGCACCGAACGCGCTGTAACGCTGAGTCGGAAATGGGGAGCTTTTTGTTTCATGAATTCTCCAAAAAAGAAATTACCGCCAAGCCTGATTGCATTGGCGGCTCCGAAGGAAGAGCTGGACGCATGAAATGTGCCAGCGCCAAATCTCACGTTGAAGAGCCATTCTCGCTAGTCTTTGTAACGTCATGTAACTGTGCTGGTCGAAAAGTGAGGGCATTTGGCCAAGTAAAACAGGGGATTCCTTGCGTGCAAAGGCCCGTAAGTCGTTGTTTTAATTGAATAAATAAAACACATACCGCCTGGTGCTTGGGGTGATGGCGAGTTTGGGACTTCAAGAGATAAGGGTTTATACCTATGAAATGACGCGCATCTTAGTTGCAGGAATGCAACGGCCTTGCGTGCACCGATCTGGCCGTTCAAGCGATGTGCGTCAGCCGGTCAAATGGTTACCCAATAGCAGCGCCATGTATGCTCACACGATAAGATTGCGCGATCCGAATCACCTCGTTCAATCCATTAGCAGTGAGATTCTCTTATGCATCGTGTTGTATTGTTGTTTTCGATTGCCACCGTGTTCTCTGCGCCAGCACTGGCCCAAACTTCGCCCGCTGCACCAGCGAAAGCGTCGGCCAAAAAGACGACAACAGCCAGCGCAGCGGAACCAGCAAAGCCCAGGCAGCGCCTGTTGACCATCGATCAATTGCGTCGTTGCATGAAGTTGAAAGAGGTCTCTGCGACCGAAGGCCCTGTACTTGAAGCCGAAAAGTCTGCGGTAGAGCTGGAGCGCGCAAAGATTTTAGAAGACCGCACTGCGTTACAGAAACTCGTTGCTGACCGAGACCTGGAAGCCAAGGCCATCGTCGCCGAGCAGGCCCAGATCGTCGCCAACGCGAAGGAATTTGAGAAGCCAGTCGACAAGTCCGAGATGGCTGCCCTGAATGAAAAGCGAATTCGACACAACGCCATGGTGGAAGCCAACAAGAAGAGGGTGGACGATTTCAACGCCAGCCGAAATGTGTTGAACGCAACCAGTTCGCAACTCGATCAACGCATTGCTGCGAGCAACGCCCGTCTAAAAGCGGTTGGAGTCCGTGTGGATGAGCACAACTACAACCTGGAAGACTGGAAGGCGGACTGCATGAACCGCCCCTATGATGAAGCAGACGAGGCAACTATCCTGAAGGAGCGGGGCAAGTAAGTGGCGTGAGCACAACACCAGATACACAAATGTCTGTTCGCGAACACACATTAACAACAATGGCGAAGCCATCTTGCGTGCAAACACAGCGTTCATTCTGGCGAAAATACTGTTTTAAATCAAAGGCTTATGGCTAGTGACATCAATGCCAACAACATCTTTGTGGACTTTGCAGTGGCGAGAAAATTGTGAAGACCGCGTGCAGGGGGCCGTATTTCCAGTGGAGAATGGATGTTCATCTCGTGTCTGTTTCGTGAATTTGCAGCAAAGCTGGGAAAAGAGCTTGAGTAATCGTGCTGTTGAAACGTGATAGCAGACGTTTTGCATCGAATTTTTAGGAGTATTGAGTCTAGTTGGACACCAAAATAGCCTGGCTTTGGCTTGGCTGTCAATTAATCGGGTCGAAGTTCACCTTCATTTAAGAATATCAAACCATGAAATACGTTCCTACATTTAAACCTACCTACAAGCCTGTCGCGCTGGCAGTGATGGCACTGGCCATCATGCAGTCGGCGGCTGCGCAAACGGCTCCCGCAGACACTGCCGCACCAGAAGCCAAGCCCGCGGCGGAAACCGCCCAGACTCGAAGCGGTTGTCGTGTCCGGTTCGCGTATTAAGCGCGACACCTTCAGCACACCAGCGCCAGTCACCATCATCCGTAACGAAGATGCAGTTTCGGCAGGCTTCACCTCGACTGCACAAGTGTTGCAAAGCACGGCCGTTACCGGCGGACAGGGCCAAATCAACAATGCCTACGGCGGTTTTGTGACCGACGGCGGCCCTGGCGCCAACACAATCGGTTTGCGGGGTTTTGCACCCACGCGCTCATTGGTGCTGCTGAACGGCCGGCGCATGGCTCCGTCAGGCACCCGCGGTTCGGTTGGCGCGGCCGACTTGAACACCCTGCCCAACTCCATCATTGACCGTATCGAGGTCTTGAAGGATGGTGCCTCTTCCATTTACGGATCAGACGCGGTGGCTGGTGTGGTGAACATCATCACCAAGAAAAACCTGACCTCGTTTAACGTGGACGCCTCGACTTCGCGCCCGGTCGACGGCGGCGGCAATTCAAACAACTTTTCTGTTTCCGGCGGCAAAGTCACCGACAACACACGTTTCCTGGCCTCGTACCAGGTCAACCAGCAAGAAAGTTTGACGTTGGGTCAACGCGACTGGACGCAATGCAACACCGATTACCGCCGCACCAGCGTAAACGGCGTGGTGGGGGACTGGGGCAGCTTTGACTTTGTGGACCCGCTCACTGGCAAACCCAAGTGTTACCCGATCAGCGGCACTGGCTCCAATGGCGTCACCATCAATACTCTGGGCACCGCCAGCCGCACGGGCGTTGGTGCAGCCGGCGCGGTAGGTACCTCGTTCAACCGCTGGCGCCCCAACGCCGCCATCACCACAGGCCTGGTGGGCTATGAAGGTGTTGGTGGTGGCGCGAATAGCTTGAACGTTCGTGACACATTTGATCCGCGCACGCTCAACCGTACGCTGCTGTCGCCGGTGCGCAACCAGAATCTGTACGCGCAAGGTGGTATAGACCTGCATATGCTGGGCGACGCCGAACTGTACTACGAAGTGTTGTTCAATCGCCGGGATTCCAGCCAAACCGGGTACCGCCAGTTTTCGCTCGACTACCAGCAGGGAAGTCCCCTGATCCCCGCAGCCTTGCAGTCCCTCCCGGCATTCCTTGGGCCCCAGTCCACCACCAACGGCAAAAACGTGGGGGTGCGTGCTTTCATCGGTTTCGGCAACGACCAGTCCAGCCAGGCAGTCGACTTTAGCCGTCTCGCCGCAGGTTTGCGTGGTGCATTGGCGAACACGGGTTGGGATTACGATGTTTCGTTTACCAGTAGCCAAAGCAGTGGGTCGTACACGTCTTATGCTTTCCTGATTGACCGCCTGGCGCAAAGCTCAAACGTGGTTGCCACCAGCACCGGGTTTGCCTGCGTCAACCCGGCCAACGGCTGCGTTCCAGCACCCGCACTGACTGCGGCAGTGATTGGCGGCCAACTGCCGGCCGACTATGTGAACTATGTCTGGCAACCCTTCACCGGCAACACCAAGTTCAAGGAAGACGTGGTGACCGCCTCGGTCACTGGCCCGCTGTTCTCGATGCCGTACGGTAAAGTAAAAGGGGCCTTCGGTGCAGAAACGCGCAAGTCCAGCATTGACGACACTCCTGCCGCCGATTCCATCGCGGGCAACCTGTACAACTTTACGTCCTCGACACCTACGCGGGGTAGCGATCGCTCCAATGACCTGTTCGGTGAAATTGAAGTTCCCTTGTTGAAGAATCTTCCGGGTGCTCAAGAGCTCACATTGAATGCCTCGGGTCGCTGGTCCGACTATGAGTCGTATGGTTCCGCTTCCACGTACAAAGCAGGCTTGGTGTGGACACCCGTGAAATCGCTGACCATTCGTGGAACCAAGGGCACCTCTTACCGTGCGCCCGCGCTGTATGAGCAATTCTTGGGCGCCACGTCGGGCTTCTCCAGCCAGTCCAACGACCCCTGCAACAACTGGGATTCGCCCACCAACGCCGGAACCGTGCGTGCCACGAATTGCCAAAGCGAAGGGCTTCCTGCTGGCTTCAATGCCAACCAGAGTATTGCCATCATCGGAGTGGGCGGACGTGAAGCAGGGCTGAAGGCAGAGACTTCAGAGAACAAGTCCTTTGGCGTCATCTTCCAGCCAGCATTGGCAACTGGCATGGGCGACTTGTCGCTGGCGGTGGACCGCTTTGATATCAAGGTCGACAACGGCGTTTCCAGCATCGGCGGCGTTGCTATCCTGAGCCGTTGTTATGACGACCCTGCCTTCCGCTCTGGCGGAAGTTTCTGCCGCCTCGTTTCGCCACGGGCGGCCTCCACCAATGCGCTCACCGTCACCAACGGCTTCATCAACCTGGCGACCGACGTGGTTCGTGGCTATGACATCACTGCGCGCTATACCAATGATGTAGGCACCGGCCGTCTGCGCACGAACTTGTCGCTCACCAAGTACGACGAACAGTCCAACAAGTTGTTTGCGGACGACCCCACGGACGATTTCAACGGTACCATTGCAAATCCCGCGTGGTCCGGCGCTCTGGACTTGAACTACACCGTGAAAGCCTGGAACTACTACTATGGGCTGGAGTGGGTCGGTGCAACCTCCAGCTACGATTATTACGAGGAAGATGCAGCGACAAGCACCTACAAGCTTGACACCCCAAGCTACTTCCTGCATTCGGCGTCTGTCCAGTACAAAGACTCGGTTGGCAAGTGGAGCGCCACGTTTGGCGTTCGTAACCTGGCCGATACCAAGCCACCGGTGATTTCCGCCCAGGCTGGCTACAACCGGGTTGGCAATGCTCCGCTGTACAGTGGTTACGACTACTCGGGCCGCCGGTTCTTCCTGAACGTGTCGATGTCGTTCTAATCCGCACTATATAAGGCCCTGGCAATCGAATTGTCAGGGCCTTTTTCATTTGGGAATTGATTGTGAAAAAAGTAATCTCATCATTTGGCGGTGTCGGAATCAGTGTGGCACTCTCGTGCCTGATTGCAGGACAGACATTGGCGCAAACTGTCGCACCTCCAGCAGCCATTCGTGTTCCAACCATAGAACAACTGGCGCAATTTCCCGCCATGACGGGTTTCCAGATTTCACCCGATGGAAAACACATGCTTGCGATTGAAAGTGCGGGTGATACGCGCAACATCGTGGTCTGGAAATTGGCCGATTTGTCGGCCAAGCCCACCGTGATCGGTGCCAAGAACATGCAGGTTGGCGGCGCATCGTTCTTGAAAAATGACATGTTGAGTGTGAATCTGATACAGCCCTACGACTTGCGCGGCGATGATTTCGTGAAGACGTTCATCAACAAGCTGCTGTTCACCGATCTGGAGGGAAAGAACTGGATTGAACCCATGGCCTCCGCCGAAATTGCCCGCTCCGGTGGTGCCAAGCTGCAGGCCGCGCTGGCCAATCCCTCGGTGCTGAGTCGCATGCCCGCTGACCCGGACCATATCGTGCTGGAAAGTGATTCCCGTGGCGACACCAGGGACGTGTTCCGTTACAACGTGCGAACGGGCGTCTCGACCCGGTTGATGAAGCTGGGCGAGAACGATGGCAGGGTATCGGTCAATGCGGCGGGTGTTCCATGGGCCAAAACTCGCTTTGGAAGCGATGGTGGCGGTGCGTTCATCGCAGTTGACTTTCGCTCGACCGATGGTCGCTGGGAAGAGCACTTCCGTAACTACGTAAAGACACGGGATGTCGTGGATGTCATAGCACCCGGCGCAAAGCCCGGTATCGCAATCATCCAGAGCAATGTGGGCCAGGAGTTCGCAGCCATCTACGAGTACGACATTGCGGCGAAGAAAACTGTTGCCAAACTGTTTGAACACAAGTTCTTTGATGCTACGGGTGTGCGCAGTTTGGGGAAGGATGATGAAACACCGGGGCAGGATGGTTTTGATGGATACCAGTACGCCGGGCTGTTTGGTTCGGATGTGCACTGGGAAAATCCGGAAATAGATGCGGCAATTCAAGGCGTGGCGCAGGCGCTTGGAATCAAACAAATCAACCAGAAACTCATGACGGTATCGGGTTCGAGCCAAGCCGAAGTGCGCTCGTTGGACGGTGTGTCGATACGCATGGTGCGGCGTGTTGCCGGCGAAGCCCCAACCTACCTGTTCGTGGTCAGCGGCCTCACCTACCCGACCGAGCATTACCTGTTGCAGAAGCAAAATCTGCGTTTGCTGGCCAAGGGGTACCCTGCCATCGACCGGGCCGCATTGGGAACCGCGCGCTTTGTTTATTACCCGGCGCGTGACGGGCTCAACATTCCGGCCTACCTGACAGTGCCGAACGAAAAACTGTGTGGCCCGGGGCCGTATGCCGCTGTGGTGCACCCGCACGGCGGCCCATGGTCACGTGACACGATGAACTTCGACGGTTCTGGTTGGGTACCCTTGCTGGTGACCCAATGCCGGGTGGTGCTGCAGCCGCAGTACCGTGGCTCGAATGATTGGGGCCGCACCCTTTGGATTGCCGGTGACCGTGAATGGGGCCAGAAGATGCAGGACGACAAGGACGACGGTGCCAAATGGCTGGTCAGCGAAAAGTTGGCTGACCCACGCCGGATGGCGATGTTCGGGTTTTCCTATGGAGGTTATGCTGCTTTTGCAGCAGCCGTGCGACCCAACGACTTGTACAAATGTGCCATTGCCGGGGCCGGTGTTTCGGACATCGAGAGAATTTGGTCTAGGTTTTACACCAACCCCATTTTCAAAGAGCGTCAGGAGCCTACGGTTCGGGGTTTGAGTCCACTAACGCAAGCCGACAAGATCAAGATTCCCATCATGGTCTACCACGGCGACCGGGACCAGACGGTTCCGCTGATTCAATCGGAATTGTTTGTAGACCGCGCCAAGTCCGCTGGCAAGCCAGTGGAATACCACGTGCTGAAGGACTATGCGCACGGCCCGGCATGGACGCGCCAGACCATGACCCAGCAACTGACCATCATCAGTGATTACCTGAAGACCGGTTGTGGCGGCAGCGGACTCTGATGTGCTCCGAAAATCATAGCTGGTTACGCACTATCCACGGGCGCTGACGGCCAAAAAGGCATGTAAGCCTTTGGCGTCAGCATTCACGCCAGCAAACACGCCGCCCGCGTTTGCGTTGTGAGCTCACGCAGCTGCGGCAGTTCGCGTGCGCAGCGCTCGGTGGCCAACGGGCAGCGTGTGCGAAACACGCAGCCGCTGGGCGGATTCATGGGCGAAGGCAGGTCGCCATGCAGCAGTTGCACCACTTTGTTGCGTTCCAGTTCCGGGTCGGGGATGGGAATGGCCGACAGCAGAGCCTGGGTATAGGGGTGGCGCGGGTCGGTATACAGCGCGGTCTTTTGGGCGAGTTCCATGGCGTGGCCAAGGTACATCACCATGATGCGGTGGCTGATGTGGCGCACCACCGCAAGGTCATGGGCAATGAAGATCAGCGCCAGCCCAAACTCCTGCTGCAGTTCCTTGAGCAGGTTGATGATCTGCGCCTGGATCGACACATCGAGCGCAGACACCGGTTCGTCGCAGACGATCAGTTTGGGCTGCATGATGAGTGCCCTTGCAATGCCGATGCGCTGGCACTGGCCACCGGAAAACTCATGTGGATAGCGGTTGATTTGCTGTTCGGTCAGCCCCACCCGCTGCATGATGGCGCGTACTTTCACCATCACTGCCTCAGGTGACATTTCCGGATGGTGCGTGCGCAACGGCTCGCCAATGATCTGCGCCACCGTCATGCGCGGGTTCAGACTGGCCAGCGGATCCTGAAAAATCATCTGCACGTCCTTGCGCACGTCCAGCCAATCCTGCGCGGAGGCACCGGCCATTTCCTTGCCCATCCAGACAATGCTGCCCGCCGTCGCCGGATGCAGATTCAGAATGGCGCGCGCCAGTGTCGACTTGCCGCAACCCGACTCGCCCACCACGCCCAGCGTTTCGCCGGCATACAAGTCAAACGCGATTCCGTCGACGGCCTTCAGCGAACGTGCGGGCATCCAGGGCCAGCCTTTGTCATCCTTGATACGGAAGTGCATCTTCAGACCGCGCACCGACAGAATGGGTTTGCGTTCGTCGCTCATGCGGATGCTCCCTCGGCGTGCATGGCCTGTACCGTGCCCACACTCTTGTGGCAGGCACGCAGGGTGGCCGAACCATCGCCCAACGGCTCCAGCACCGGCATCACATCACGGCACTGGCTGTTGACGATGGCACAGCGCTCGCTGAACGGGCAGCCCTTGGGCAGGCGCGCCATGTTGGGCGGCGCACCGGGAATCGCCAGCAGGCTGTCGGCATCGCGGTCCATGCGCGGAATGGCGCGCAGCAGGCCCAGTGTGTAGGGGTGCGAGGCGTGGTGAAAAATATGCTGGGCATTGCCTTGCTCCATGACCCGTCCGCCATAGAGCACCATCACCTGGTCGCACAGCCCGGCTACCACCCCCAGATCATGGGTGATGAGCACAATGGCAGTGCCAAAATCGCGTTGCAGTTCGCGCAGCAGCGTCAGTATCTGGGCCTGTACCGTCACGTCCAGCGCCGTGGTGGGTTCATCAGCAATCAGCACTTCGGGTTCGCACAAGAGCGCCATGGCAATCATCACGCGCTGGCGCATACCGCCGGAAAACTCATGCGGATACATGGTCACACGCCGCGCCGCTTCCGGAATCTTGACGGCATCGAGCATGCGCACCGAGGCGGCGCGGGCCGTGGCGCGGTCCTGCCCCTTGTGGAACTGCAGCACCTCGGTCATCTGGCGCTCTACCGTGAGGTAGGGGTTGAGCGATGTCATGGGGTCCTGAAAAATCATGGCCATGCGGTTGCCACGGATTTTGTTTAGCGCATCGGCAGGCATGTCCAGCAGATTGGTGCCTTTGTATAGCGCCTGTCCGCTGGCCTTGCCGTTGCGGGCCAAGAGGCCCATCATGGCTAGGACACTCTGGCTTTTGCCGGAGCCACTTTCGCCCACAATGCCCAGGGTCTGCCCCTTGTCCAGGGCGAAGGTCAGCCCATTAACGGCATACACCGCGCCATCGGGCGTGCTGAACTGCACGCCGAGGTTTTTCACTTCAAGAATGCTCATGGTCGCACGCGCCCTATCGGTCATTGGGGTCGAGTGCATCACGCAACCCGTCACCTATGTAATTGAAACAGTACAGCGCCGTGGACAGCATCGCACCGGGGAACAGCAGAATCCAGGGCGAAATCTCCATCACCTGCGCGCCATCGTGGATGAGCACGCCCCAGCTCGTCATAGGCTCCTGAATGCCCAGCCCCAGAAACGACAGTACCGACTCGGTGATGATGACCCCGGGCACAGTGATGGTGGTGTACACCACCACCACACCCAGCAGGTTGGGCACGATGTGCTGGAAAATGATGCGCCGGGTGGGCACCCCAATCGCCCGCGCAGCTTCCACAAACTCCTTGCTGCGCAGCGAGAGCGTTTGCCCGCGCACCACCCGCGCCATATCCATCCAGGAAAACACGGTGATGGTGATCACCACCAGATAGAAAGCGCGGCCCAGCATGGTCACCATCAAAATGGCAATCAGCAGGTAGGGCACGGCATACATGATGTCGACGATGCGCATCATGACGGCGTCCACCTTGCCACCGATAAAGCCGGCGGTAGCACCCCAGGCAATGCCGATACTGACCGAGGCGAGGGTTGCCATCAGCCCCACCATCAACGAAATGCGGCCCCCCATGAGGGTGCGCACCAGCAGGTCGCGGCCCGATTCGTCGGTACCAAACCAGTGCATGTTCTTCAAGGTCGGCGCCTGACTCATGGCGTCCCAATCGGTGCTGTCAAAAGCGTGCGGCAGCAGCCAGGGCCCGACGATGCAGGCCAGGGTGATAAATGCCAGCAGGCACAGGCTGAAGACTGAAGCCTTGTTGCGCATAAAGCGTGCGCGTGCCGCAGCCCAGGGGCTGCGGCCGTGGAGTGTCGGCTCGACGGTGGCCGCCAGCACTTCCACGAGCGCGTCGTTTTTATTGTTGATGACCATGGAGATGGGGTTTCAGTAACGGATTTTCGGGTCGAGCAGGGCGTAGGCCAGGTCGACCAGCAGATTGAAGGTGACGGTAATGACGGTCACCAGCACCACCAACCCCAGGACCAGGGTGTAGTCGCGGTTGCTGGCACCACTCACAATCAACTTGCCCAGCCCTGGCAGCGAAAAGATGGTCTCGGTAATGACGGCGGCGGTAATGGCCGAAATCGCCATCGGGCCGATGAGTGATACCACCGGCAACAGCGCCGGCTTCATCGCGTGGCGCAACACCACGGTGCGCTGGGGCAAGCCCTTGGCGCGTGCGGTGCGGATGAAGTTGCTGCTCATCACCTCGATCATGCTGCCGCGCATCACACGCCCGATGGTGGCCACGTTAAGCACCACCAGGAGCGACATCGGCAGCACCATGTAGCGAATCGAAAAGTTGTCCCAGCCTCCCGCCGGAACCAGTTGCAACCAGATCGCAAACACCAGCACCAGCACAGGCCCGATCACAAATGACGGAAAGACGCTTCCCACACTGCCCAGAAACATCACCAAGTAGTCCACCACGCTGTTCTGGCGCAGTGCCGCCACCGAGCCCAGGGTGACGCCGATAAATAGCGAGATCAATAGAGAAAGCCCGCCCACCGTCGCCGAGACCGGCAAGGCCGCCGCCACGAGCTGGTTCACGCTCCAGTCTTCGTAGCGAAACGAGGCACCCAGATCACCGTGCAGAAGACTGTTGAGGTACAGCAGGTACTGCTTCCACAGCGGCTCGTTCATATGGTACTTTTCCTGCAGGTTGGCCAGCACGGCCGCCGACACCTTCTTCTCGGCGTCAAACGGCCCGCCGGGCGTGAAATGCAGCAGCAAGTAGCACACAGTAATGACCAGCAGCAGCGTCGGAATCGTCGCCATCAGGCGACGCAGGGCATACGACCACATGGGTTTAGTGCTTGATGATGTAGAGGTCTTTGCCGCGGTAGCGGTCCAGCGCGTTGGTGGCTGAGTAACCTCCCACATAGGATTTCACCAGGCGCGGCACCGTGTACTGGAGCAGTGGCAGCATGGGATAGTCTTCCATGACCAGCTTGGCCGCTTCGGTCAGCAGGGCCTTGCGCTTGGCGGGGTCCAGGTTCTGATTGCCCTGGTCAATCAGCGCGTCGGCCTTTTTGTTGCAACTGTTGTGGTTGTTCTGGTCGTTGTCACATTGCACCAGTGCCAGAAAGGTAGTGGCGTCGTTGTAGTCGGCCACCCAGCCGTTGCGGGCCATCTGGTAGTCCTTGTCATTGCGCTTCTTGATCAGCACCTTGAACTCCATGGCCTCGAGTTCCAGATTCAGCCCCAGCTTGGTCTTCCACTCGGAGGCGGCAAAAATCGCCATCTTCTTGTGGTACTCGCTGGTGTTGTACGAGAACTTCAGCTTGGTGCCAGGTGCAATGCCCGCCTCTGTCAATAACTTCCTGGCTTCTGCCACGCGCTTGTCCATGGGCCAGGTGGCCCAGTCATAGGCAGTGACATCGGCTCCGTTGGTGCCCTTCACGATGACCCCGTAAGCGGGAATCTGGCCATCCGCCGTCACTTTCTGGGCCAGAATGTCACGGTCAATCACCATGGAGAGCGCTTTGCGCACCCGTACGTCCTTGAGCAATGGGTCGGTGTTGAGGAAGGAGTAGTAACGCAAGCCAATCATTGGCGTATTGCGGATTTCCTTGGGGTACTGGGCCTTGTACTTTTCATACACGCCCGGAGGCAGTTGCTGCACCCACTCGTTCTCGCCCGACTCAAACAGCTTGATGTCGGCATTCATGTCTTCCACCGGCAGGTAGGTCAGTTTGGTGAGCTGAACGTTCTTGGCATCCCAGTACTGCGGGTTCTTGGTCAGCACAATCTTGCTGTTGACCTGCCACTCTGACAGGGTGTAAGCCCCGTTGCTGACCAGCTTGCCCGGCTTGGTCCATTCCTTGCCGGCCTTTTCCTGGCTGGCCTTGTGCACCGGGCCGAGCTGCAGGTTGGACACCAGCTCGGGCAGGAAGCCCACCGGATAAGGGGTTTTGATTTCCACTGTGTATTTGTCGACCGCCTTTACGCCCAGTTCGGACGTGGGCTTTTTGCCTTCGGTAATTTCCTTGCCGTTGACGAAAAACATGCCAAATGTGCTGGCGTACTGGGAGGCGGTTTTGGGGTCCACCAGCCGGCGCATACCGTAGATGAAATCGTCTGCCGTGACGCCGTCGCCATTGGACCATTTGGCGTTCTTGCGCAGGTTAAACACCCAGGTGGTGGCGTTCACCTGCTTCCAGGTTTCGGCAACCCCGGGCACCACTTTGCCAGTGCCATCGGTCGCGGTCAGCCCCTCAAACAACTCGCGCGTCACGTTGTTCGCAGGCACGCCCTCCGCCAGCATGGGGTCCAGCGTGTCAGGCTCTGAGCCGTTGTTGCGGGTCAGCGTTTGTGTGGGGTGCAATTGAACGCCGGGCGGGATCTCCGCCGCAAAACCACTGCCCAGCAAGGCAGCGCACAGTGCCGCGGTAGCGGCCGGTTTGAATAGGGGGTGCATAAGGGTTCCTGTCAGTACAAGATGCAAAGGTGCAAATTGTAGGGGTGAGCGCGCATTTGCGGTTTGCAAAGGAGCCGGTGGACCGGGTGTCCCTTCTCTGGCCTGTGCTCGCGGGCGGACCGTTACTGGTATGCGTCGTCTATTGCATCAACGCTTTGGCTGGCGTGCCGAGTCTGTGGCAACCGCAAATTGCAGGCCGACGAAGGGACGCCCGATCCACCGGCTTGCGGGGCGAGTTTGTAGCGAAAGCGGTCATTAAACAAGCTCACCCAAATTAGCATTCAACAATTCGCCTTGAATTTCAAAAATTCGTCGCTACGTAGGCCGCTACAAGATCACGACTCATGGGAGGGGGCGGAAATGAATTCCTCGTTTACTCAAAAAACTTCTGTCGATAGGCAGGCAAAAATCATTGAATGTCTCAATGATGATTGGACTGAGGACGAGATTTGTGAAAAGCTAAGTTGCACTCTCGCAGAGATATCGGTAGTTCGTGGCCGCTTCATGATCAACTATGACTTGGAGAACGGTCAAAGAAAGCGGAAAACAATTGATGCAGCAAATTACCATGTCATTTCGGTGTTATCCAAAGAGCAATCCGCTCGATTGATGAAACCCAAAGTTACTGAATTCGACTTTGTAGATGCGAACGGTAGAAAACGCACCTTGTCCATCAAAAAGTGAGTCCGTTTGAATCAAACTTTGCCTCATAACCCCGTGCTTGAGTTCAGCGTGAATTACACGTTGAGCGAATACCTGAGCATTGTTCAGGATCATGCTCCAAGTGCGTTGGCCGCTTACTATTCTCAGCGGGGTAAGCCACTTAGGCGTGTGCCAAGGTTGCTCAATTTTCTTTTGATTCCGGCTGCATCCGTCGTGTTCTACTTCAAGAAGCGGCGCATGCCTATATGCCATTTCACGATTAATGGCGAGCGAATTAAACGGGTTACTCAAGATGGGGTTTTGGAAATCCCATGGACTGACGTCGTTGCCGCGCACAGCTATACGCAGGGCTATATGGTCCAAAAATTAAAAGGGGCCGTACCGTTGCCGTACCGCTGTCTTACCAAGAGCCAAAAAGTGCTATTTGAGGCTTTCATTCAAAGATGGAAAGAACTTCAGAAATGAAGTCCAAACTGGTAGCTTTGGGGCTTCTAACTTAGGACATTGTTCCTCCCACTATGCGGTATGTAGTCGGTGCATCATGCCCAATTCAACGACCGCTTTCGTCAAACCTGCATGACAGCAATCAGCCCACAAGTGCAACGCCAAGACCACGATTGATAGTTTCTACAAAAATCCCCCGAACGGGGGATATCCATGCAAGTAGCGAAAGGTCACAATGCAGCGTTTGCGGACGTATAGTGGCACCTCCCAGCTTGATGGGAGTGCGCTAATCACAGGAACTGGCCAAATGAGGTTTAGGTTTAAGAGTCAAGCTGTTGCACTCGTTCTCGCGTTCGCAACAGTCGTCACTGTCGCCATGCTGACTGCCTGCGCGGTGTGGGAATATCCATCGCCCGAAATCGAAACTTTTGTCGAGTCAACTCACCCCGCCTACAAGACCACATCCATCGCTCTCGCCTCCACGGGGCGCTTATATCTTGGTCGGGTTGTCGAGATCACTGGCACCGTCGAGCACATCGTCAACAAGGGTGGGACGCCAGCGATCATCCTCAGTGGTCAGGTCGTCTGCGCCTTCGGCGAGAAACAAAAACCAATGGTGAGCGCTCTTCGGGTAGGCAACATGATCACACTTCGAGGTATATATGAATCGCTTCCCACACGCAGCGATTATGGGCCTTACCTGACACCTTGTATTCGCGTCCAATAGATCAACCGTCGCCTTACCATGCGCTGCTGCGAAATGCTCCGGGCTTCAATGCTGCATTTGAACGTCCGCTTTAAAGTGGATACGAATGTCAACTCCCAGCCAAAGCAGCCCACTGTTCCGATCCAAGAATCTCGTTCAAGACGGGTAGTGGGGCACACAGGCGCAGGCTCCATTCGCCGTTGCCACAGAGGCTGCGCGCAAGCCACCGTGTTGAAGCAGAAATACTGGAGTGCGTTGTGTGGACGTCGGCGAGCCTCGTACTGCCTCGCAGAGGCTGAGCGACACGTGCCGGAGAACATGTGCCTTGCCACCCGCCTTGCGCGAAGTCCAGGCGAAAGTTTATGAATGAAATCAGCGTCCAGCGCCCGCAGAATAAGCGCAACATGCTCCTGAAGTTGTAGCAATCTATGGAAATCGGCACTGGTGGCGACGTGGTGGAGCCGACATTCAGACGCATGGTCTCTAGTAGTCCGTTTCACCAAAACGCTTCTGGCGTTGTTGTTCGTCGTTGCCATAGCTACGGCTATGTCGCCTCCTCTCGCCTAGCCAGCCTGAAAAATCCATCGATTTCATTTCGTAACCTCTTTGATGAAACGGACTACTAGTTTGCTAGAGATTAAGTTGGTTACAGTACCGCAATGGCACCCACTATTGTTCGTGACGGCCAATTTCGGCTCTTCTTCTTTTCTCGAGAGGAGGCACGTATTCATGTGCATGTTGCACATGCTGAGGGCGAAGCGAAGTTCTGGCTTACACCGCAGGTGGTTTTAGCCAACCATACTGGCCTTTCTGCTACGCAACTTCGACAAGCGCAAGCAGTTGTGAATGCACACGTGAAGGAGATCCAAGATGCCTGGAGACACCACTTTGGCGGTTGAAGTTACCCATATTTCAAAGCATGGTTTTTGGCTGTTGCTTGCCGACGAGGAACTGCTTGTGCCGTTCGATCAGTTCCCATGGTTTCGTAAGGGAACGATCGAACAGATTTCAGAAGTTCAGTGGCCGACCCCCGACCATCTTTACTGGCCAGGGTTGGACGTCGATTTATCGGTCCAGTCCATACGAAACCCAGCCGCATTTCCGATGATTTCTGGCGCTGCGGGCTGACAGTTTGCTCGTCGCGGACATGCAGCAACAGGTTCCAGCCCAAAGCGGCCCCCTGTTCCATCCAAAAACTAGTTCAAGGCTGGTGGCAGGGCATGCGGGTCCAGGTGCAGGTGCAGGTGCTATTGGCCGCAAGTTTCTTAACCGTCTGCCTGTCCCCTGAACGTGTAACTTTGCGGCGCGGCCGGTCGAACGGGTGCGGGAAAGGTTTGCGGACATTCGCAGCTTGTTGCGCGGGCTCTGGCCTTCGTCATAATGCTTACGCATGAAACACCTGGTCAATGTTGCCGATGCGCCATGGATGGTGGTCGCAAGGGGCGAGATTGGTACTGCACAGCACCCAATCGGGCAAAGCAATCCCCGTATCACTGAATACCACGAGGGTACCAATATTCGCGGTTACGACGACAAAGCGTCGTGGTGTTCATCGTTCGTAAACTGGTGCTTAGGGCAGGCTCGAATTGCTGGTACCTGCTCCGCGTTAGCGCGATCATGGTTGGATTGGGGGGAGGAGCTTGACTCGCCGGTTCCAGGCTGCATAGCGGTGTTGTTTAGAGATGACCCAAACAGTTGGAAAGGCCATGTCGGCTTCTATTTGCGTCATGACGAGCGCTATGTTTACCTCTTGGGCGGAAATCAGCTCGAACAAGTGCGAGAACACTTCTACCCAGTTGGGTCAGTGCTGAGCTACAGGTGGCCGAAGTCCGCGTGCCCTGCCAACTGCCTTGCGCAGGTTTGAGTAAATAATCTATGCGTGAAATCAGCCTCTAGCGCCCGCCAGATAAGCGCGACAAGCTCCTGAATATGTAGCAATTTTCAGCAATCGGCTGCAGTCCCTGCTCTCTCACTGGTGCTTGAACAGTTGCGAAAAACTGCGGCTTACCTCCAGCCGCTCCGGGTGGTTCTTCATGGTCACACGCTGTTTGCCCGTGTCGTCGCGGTGTACGGCAGATATCTCGGCCAGGTTGACGATGGTGGAGCGGTGAATCTGCCAGAACTGCTGTTCATCCAGTTGCGGCACCAGTTCCCGGATGGGGGTGCGGATCAGGAACTCCTGTTCGCGGGTCTGGACGCGGGTGTATTTCTCGTCGGAGCGGAAGAAAAGGATGTCGTCCACCGCCACCATGCGTGTGGTCTGACCACTGCTGCATTGCAGCCATCGCATTCGCGGCGTATCTTGCTGTGCATTGAGCTGGCGCTGCAAGGTGAGCAATGTTTGCATCAGCGCGCCGGTTCCCAAGGGAGCCTCCACAGCAGTCGGTTCAATGGGTGCCCTGCTTTGCAAGCGCTGCACCACCCGCGCTTTGGTGAGTTCCAGCCGGGGCGGCTCCACGGGTTTGAGCAGGTAGTCCAGGGCACCTTGCTCAAACGCCGTGACGGCGTATTCGTCGTAAGCTGTCACGAACACCAGTTGCCCCTGCCAGTTGTCCAGCGCCACAATTTCCCGCGCCGCCTCGATGCCGGTCAGGCCGGGCATGCGGATGTCAAGAAACACCACGTCTGGCCGCAGTTCCTCGGCCATGCGTACCGCCTCCAGTCCATCGCGTGCCAGGCCGCAAATCTCCAGCTCGGGCCACACCTGGCCCAGCCGGGTGCGCAACTGCTCGCGCAGCAAGCGCTCATCATCGGCAATCAGGGCACGTAAGGGTTGTGCATCAGGCTTTGGCGTTGCTTCCATTTTGGTTTTGGGTCTGGTAGGGGATGACGAGCCGCACTGAGGTGCCGCCGGTCATTTCTGAACGTAACTCTATACGACTCGCACCCGGGTACAGCAATGCCAGGCGCTTGCGAATGTTGTCGAGGCCCAGCCCCGTGCCATTGGTGGAGACGCCAAACACCTCGCCCTCGGGCAAGCCCACTCCGGTGTCGACCACGTCGACCCACAGGCTGCCTTCGCGCGCCTGTGCCATCACGGTAATCTTGCCGCCTTCGGGTTTGGGCTCGATGCCGTGTTTGATGGCGTTTTCCACGATTGACTGCAGCATCATGGGTGGGAACACTGCGCCAGAGAGTTCGGTGGGTACTGCAATCGAAAACTCCAGCCGGTCCTCGATGCGCATTTTGAGCAGTTCCAGGTAGGCGCTCACCTGTGCCACTTCACGCCCCAGCGTCGAAGACTCTTCCCGCATCTGGGGCAGTGCGCCGCGCAGATAGGTAATGAGCTGTTTTTGCATGACGGAGGCGCGCGGCGGGTCGGTCTCGATCAGGTAGTCCACCGCCGCAAGCGTGTTGAACAGGAAGTGGGGCTCCACCTGCGCCTGCAGCAGTTTCAGGCGGGCCTGCACGAGCTGGCGCTCCAGCGCTTCATGCTCCGCCTTGCTGGTTGCCTCCTGCACCAGCGCCTCGGACTCGGCGGTCTTGCGGCCGATGATCTTGGCCGCGATCAGGTAGGCAAAGAAGGCCGTCATCAGAATCGAGAACAGATCGCCGACAAAGCCACCGAAGGTGCGTTGCACGTCAGATGGTTTGCCACCCGTCTTCACCGAGACTTTGGACTGTGCCTTCTTTTCCTTGGCCTTGGGGGCGCTGGCGGGTGCCTCGCTGGCTGCACCTGTAACCGGGGTGCGGTCACAAATCAAAAGGTACTTCTGGTCGGTCACCGTCACCGCGTCGGGCAGGCAGTTAGCCTCGGGAGGAATGGGGGCCGGCGGTGTGGCCGGCTCATCGGTGTTGATGTCGATCTCCACCAGCCGGCGCGCATGGTGCAGGTTGAGCTTGTCGCCGATGATGCTGCCTGCAATCAACACAACGCCGCACAGCACAAACAGGCGAAACCAGGTGAGTGACGCCGCCCACTGCAACACGACGCGATTAAAGGCCTTGAACCAGTCCAGCAGGCGCACCCAGCCGCTCTGGTTTTCGCTGGTGTGGTAGTTCATATAGCGGGGTTCTTGTCGGTGTTCACTTTCGTAAGCTTAGCGCCAGCGGGCAACTCCTGTCCCGCGCGAGCCACGGTCGCAGGTGCTGTTGCCACTTCGCGTTGTCCCACCACGGTGACCCGCGGCAGGTGCGCAACTTGGTGCATCGCGATAGCCTCATGCTGGAAGGACTCAGTCACCGTGCCCACGGTGGACCAGGTCAGCCCGGCGCTCAGGGTCAGAACCACTACCTTGGACAGAGGGGAAACTAATTGAAACATGGCGCACTCCTTGTGTTGATGGAGTGAACTGTAAATACGCGCATGGATGATTGCACTGGCTTTGCGATGGCCTGCGGCTCGCCGCGATATTTGGTGGTTTTCGCGGGTTGAACCGTGGTGAATTTGCGCTGCGGGGTCTTTTCCGGTGCTTGCAATGATCAGAACGGCGGCACCGATTGCTATTGAGTTGATAGCTGTTCACGCACTGTGGGTAAGCCTGAACGCGCTATTTCTCTCGAATGGCTCGAAAGCGGCATCGGCGTGGGTGTGGGTCAAGGGCTCGAGGCGCAACCGGGCGCTCTGCAGAGGCGCGCACAGCGTGTGGGCGAATTGGATATCCATTGGGCCGATGGTAGAGGATGGCCGCGGCGAGACCGGCACCAGCGGTGCTGTGGCACCATCGCCGTCTATCCACAAGACAACTTTCGCAGGCGGAGATTTTGCCAATGCCAGTTCACACCGTACCTGCTGCCGTTCGCGCCCGCTGGCAGTCGCTGGCGGGCAATACAAGGGGCGTGCTGCTGGTGATGGCGGCCATGCTGTGCTGGTCGGTGCTGGACAGTTGCAACAAGCACCTGATGGCGCTGGGTATACCGCCCCAACAGGTGCTCTACCTGCAGGCCACGGTGGTGCTGACCCTCATCGCTCCATGGGTGCTGTGGACACGCGGCAAGGTGGTGTCTACCCGCAATCCGAAAATGCACCTGTTGCGCGCAGCCTTCATCGTGGCGTCGGGCTGGTGCGCGGCCTGGGCAGTCGCACACTTACCGCTGGCCGAAGCCAGTGCCTATTTGATGACCGGTTCGCTCTTCATGCTGCCGCTGGGTGTGTGGCTGCTGGGCGAGAAGCCTCACTGGTTGCGCTGGCTTGGGGTCGCAGTGGGGTTTGCTGGCGTGCTGACCATTCTGCACCCCGGCACCGGAGTGCTTCAGTGGGCTGCGCTGGTGGCCTTGTTTGGTGCCTTGATGGAGGCGATGCTGGGCGTGGTGCTCAAGAAATACTCGGCCAACGAGCACCCGGTGGCGGTGCTGGTATGGAGCCAGGCCGCGTGCTGGCTGACGTTTGGCGCCATGAGCGGATTTGTTCTGCCCTCAATTCCGATGGCGCTGTGGGTGCTGCTGCCGGTCATCGGTGTTGCTTCGTCGGGCATCTACATCGCCTACTTCTACGCCTACCGTGCAGGCGATGCTTCGGCCGTGGAAGCCGGCAGTTTTTCCATGCTGCTGTTCAGCCCGGCGCTGGGCTATCTGGTGTTCTCGGAAGTGCCGGAAATGATCTTTTGGCTGGGTGCCGGTCTGCTGGTGTGTGGCATCGCATTGGTAATCATCGAGCCGCAGCCTGAATCACTATCAAAATAATAGCTTCTCACGCACTATCCACGGGCGCAAAAGGCCGATTTGCCACACACGCTGGAGCTAAACCGCTGCCAGCGCCTGGTCCAGGTCTGACAGCAGATCGTCAATGTGTTCAATACCCACGGAAAGCCGCACCGCGTCTTCGGTCACTCCTGACTTCACCAATTCTTCGGGTGACAACTGCCGGTGGGTGGTCGATGCCGGGTGGGTGGCCAGCGATTTGGCATCGCCAATGTTGACCAAGCGGGTAAACAGTTGCAACGCATCCAGGAAGCGGGCTCCTGCCACGCGGCCCTCACCAGCACCGGCCTTCACGCCAAACGTCAGCAGACCCGATGCTTTGCCACCCAGGTACTTTTGCGTCAGGGCGTAGTCCGGGTGGCTGGGCAGCGCCGCATAGTTGACCCAGGCCACCTTGGCATGGCCTTCCAGGAATTGGGCTACCTTGAGCGTGTTGTCGTTGATGCGCTCCAGTCGCAGCGACAGCGTCTCTATGCCCTGCAAGATCAAGAACGCATTGAAGGGCGAAATGGCGGCGCCCAAATTGCGCAGCGGCACCACCCGCGCACGGCCAATGTAGGCCGCCGGACCCAGGGCTTCGGTGTAGACCACGCCGTGGTAACTGGGGTCCGGTTCGTTTAAGCGCTTGAACCTGGCCTTGTGCTCTGCCCAGGGGAACTTGCCTGAGTCCACGATGGCTCCGCCCAGTGAAGTGCCGTGGCCACCGAGGTATTTGGTGAGCGAGTGCACCACGATGTCGGCCCCATGCTCAAACGGGCGCAGCAGGTAGGGCGTGGCCACCGTGTTGTCCACAATCAGCGGCACGCCGTGGCGGTGCGCAATGTCTGCGATGGCGGCGATATCGGTCACCGTGCCTTGCGGGTTGCTGATGGACTCGATGAATACCGCCTTGGTGCGGTCGTCAAACAGCGCCTCGAAACTGGCCAGATTGCGCGGGTCGGCAAAGCGCGTTGTCACGCCAAACTGTGGCAGCGTGTGCGCCAGCAGGTTGTAGGTGCCGCCATACAGGGCTGTGCTGGCAATGATGTTGTCGCCGGCTTCGGTAATGGTCTGGATGGCGTAGGTCACTGCCGTCTGCCCCGAGGCCACTGCCAGCGCCGCGATGCCGCCTTCGAGCGCCGCCACGCGCTTTTCCAGCACGTCCTGGGTCGGGTTCATGATGCGCGTGTAGATGTTGCCGGGCACCTTCAGGTCGAACAGATCGGCACCGTGCTGCGCGTTGTCAAACGCATAGGCCACCGTCTGGTAGATCGGCACTGCGACCGCCTTGGTGGTGGGGTCGGGCGTGTAGCCGGCGTGGACGGATTTGGTTTCAAATTTCCAGGATTCAGACATGGTTGGCTTTCAATGGGGCAATTGGGAGAGTGTCAGGGTGAAAAACAGATTCGGGTCAGGCAGCCATGGAGGCCTTCAATCCCAGCGTTTGGAGCAACCTGGTGTCAGCATCGGCATCCGGATTGCCAGTGACCAGGAGCTTGTCCCCATAAAAGATGGAGTTGGCTCCTGCCAGGAAACACAGCGCCTGCACGGCATCTCCCATTTGCTGGCGCCCTGCCGAAAGGCGCACACGCGCTTTGGGCATCGTGATGCGGGCCACGGCAATCATGCGCACGAAGTCAAACGGGTCCACTGGATCAGCGTCTGCCATCGGTGTGCCAGGCACGCGCACCAGACTGTTGATGGGTACCGACTCCGGGTAAGGGTCGAGATTCGCCAGCTGGGCAATCAAACCGGCGCGGTGCACCGGGGTCTCGCCCATGCCGACAATGCCGCCACAGCACACACTGATACCCGCACTACGCACGCTGGCCAGCGTATCGAGCCGGTCCTGGTAGGTGCGTGTGCTCACGACATCGGCGTAGTACTCGGGTGCGGTGTCCAGGTTGTGGTTGTAGTAGTCCAGACCGGCCGCCTTGAGTTGCGTCGCCTGTTGGGGCTCCAGCATGCCCAGCGTGGCACAGGTTTGCAGGCCCAGGCCCTTCACGGCCGCTACCAGCTCAGCCACTTTCTCCACATCGCGGTCCTTGGGAGCGCGCCAGGCGGCACCCATGCAAAAACGCGTGGCACCCGCATCCTTGGCGGCCTGTGCGGCGCGCAACACTTCGTCCACTGCCATTAACTTGCCGGCCTCCACTCCGGTGTCGAACTCGGCAGCCTGGGGGCAGTAACCACAGTTCTCGGGGCAGCCACCGGTCTTGACCGAGAGCAGCGTTGCCAGCTCGATGTCGCCTGCCGGGAAATGTTCGCGGTGCACGGTTTGGGCCTTGTACACAAGGTCCATGAACGGCAACTCCAGCAGGGCCTGAATCGCCTGAACGCTCCAGGGGCCGGGCGCTGCCGCAGGCGGAACTGTACGGTGCAAGGTAACGGGTTGGGTCTTTTCCAGTGTGGCGGTCATTGCGAATGTCTTAAGTTGAGGGAAGCAGGCACTTCAGGGTCCCCTGGTCGGCAAAAGGCACATTGTGGAGGAGAAACCGCATCGCCGCTGATCTCAGGGTACCAGCAGTTCCTGCCGTCTAGGGGACATCCCGTGGATCAAAACCTGCCAAATGCGGCTACGCTCAAACGCATGTCCGCACCGTTTATTCCCCAGATTCGTCTCTACCAACAATGGCTGGCCGAGCATCGCGGCCTGCACTTTGAGAACTACGACGCGCTGTGGCGTTGGTCGATTGCCGATCTGGACGCGTTCTGGCAAAGCATCTGGGACTACTTCGTTCTGCAGTCGCCCACCGACCACACCGTGGTGTGCGATGCGGCGCCGATGCCGCATACGCGGTGGTTTGTCGGGGCGCAATTCAACTACGCGCGCCAGGTGCTGCGCCATGTGGATGCGGCGCACGCGGCCGGGTTTCCCGCCATCATCAGCCATGGTGAAGCGAGCCTGGGCGTGGAGCCGGCGCGGGCGCTGAGTTGGCCCGACTTGCGCGCCGCTGAGTTGGCCCGACTTGCGCGCGCAAGTTGCGTCACTGGCGCTGCACTTGCGCTCGCAGGGTGTGCAACCGGGCGACCGGGTGGCGGCGTATTTGCCCAATGTGCCGGAAACCATGGTCGCCTTTCTGGCCACAGTGAGCGTTGGCGGGGTCTGGAGCGTCTGTTCTCCCGATATGGGCACGCAGGCCGTGCTCGACCGCTTTCGCCAGATCACGCCCAAGGTGCTGATCGCCTGCACTGGGGTGCGCTACGGCGGACGCGATCTGGACCGCCGTGCGGTGGTGGAGGAATTGCTGCGCGAGTTGCCCAGCCTATCGCATCTGATCCTGCACGAGGCCGCTGGCTTGCCAGCAGGCGCTATGCAAACAGGAGCGTCTCACGCACTAATGGCGGGCGCTACAGCCCGAAATGATGCGCAAACGCAAGCCTTT
>JFJP01001883.1_pt1 | contig 37918 bp, 42 predicted proteins | sample 431651 | NCBI WGS metagenome assembly JFJP01 (sample SAMN02602958, study PRJNA72255) | Microbial mat metagenome, whole genome shotgun sequencing project. | biome: fresh water; feature: sink hole; material: water; isolation source: purple microbial (photo- and chemosynthetic) mats found in... | reverse complement strand
GCCGAAGCCGTGGGAGGAAATGTCGACAAACAGGTGCGGCATGGGCTGGCTGGATGCTATCAATAGCGCGAGGTCGTATCGGTTTCGCGAGCGATGGCGAGGAAGTGGGTCAGCCGTCTCTGCGTAATTTCGCGACGGGTGACGGCGGCCTTGATCGCGCAATCGGGTTCATTTTCGTGGCGGCAGTCGCGAAAGCGGCAGTTGCCCAGATAGGGCTGGAATTCGGCGAAGCCTTGTTCGATGTCGCCGCGCGTGAGGTGGGCGAGGCCGAATTCCTGCAAGCCGGGCGAGTCGATTAGCGCGCTGGTTTCGTTAATGCGATAAAGGCGGGCGTGGGTGGTGGTGTGCTTGCCGGAATCGAGTGCGGTGGAAATCTCGCGCGTGGCAGCGCCGGCATCGGGAATCAGGGCATTGGTCAGCGTCGATTTGCCCATGCCGCTCTGGCCGACCAGCACGGTGATGTGACCTTCGAGCCAGGGTCGCAGCGGATCGATGTTGCGATGATCAGGATGCGCCGTGAGTTCGACCACGGGTAAGCCAAATTCGACAAAGGGAGCCAGTTGCGCGCGCGCTGCCGGCAAGCGATCCGTCAGGTCGGCCTTGTTGAGGGCGACGACGACGCGCATGCCTTCGTGCCGGGCGGCGACCAGCGTGCGCGAGATCAGTTCTTCGCTGAAGCCCGGTTCGGTGGCGACGACCAGCACAACTTGGCTGGCGTTGGCGGCGATGAGTTTTTGTTTCCATTGGTCGCTGCGGTAGAGCAGGGAGGTGCGCGGGGCGTGGCTCTCGATTTGCGCCTCGGTGTCGTGCAGGGCGCCGAGCTTGACGCGGTCGCCGCAGGCATAGGGACTTTTCTTGCCGCGCGGGATGCCGTTGACGCGGCGGCCGTCGTCGAGAATGATTTCGTAGTGGCGGCCGAAGGCGGCCACGATCTGGCCGGTGTTGCCTTCGGCGGCGTGGCTCACTTGAACTTGTAGAACTGCTGGGCGAGGTAAGCCGCGATATTGGCTTCGTCCTCGGGGAAGAGCTTGGCGCCGGTCTGTGCGCTGCACATGGCAACGCGCTGGCCCAGTGCGGTGGCATCCTTGATCTTGTGGTCAGGGCGGGTGTAGGCGGCGCTGCCATCACCGCCCCAACGCTGCACATGGCAGCCGACGCACTGCTTGTCATGCAGGGTCTTGCCGGCCTTGATGTCTGCTTTGGCGGTGGCCTTGTTGTCGGTCTTGCCCTCGGCTGAAAAAGTCGGCGCTAGCGGTACGGCAAACAAGGCGGCGAAGGCGAGAAAATTCAGGATGGGGCGACGGGTATTCATACGGAAATCCTTTCAGGCGGTCTTGAGGTGGGCAATGCGCTGGCTGGCGGGCGGGTGCGAATCGTGGAACAGCGAATGCAGCGGGTCGGGCGTCAGCGTGGCGGCATTGTCGCGGTAGAGCTTGACCAGCGCGGCAATCAGGTCGGCGCCGGCGGCTTGCTTGGCGGCATAGGCGTCGGCTTCGAATTCGTGGCGGCGCGACAGCGCGGACATCAGCGGCCCGAAAGGAAAGATGAATACCGGCAGCACCAGCGAGAACAGGATCAGGGCCATCGCCGTGCCACCTTGGGCGACATTCAGACCGGCATAAAACCAGGGCTGGTCGATCAGTTGGCCGAGCAGCCAGAGGAAGACAAGGAACAGCGCGGCCATGACGGCGATGCGCTGCCAGACGTGGCGGTGCTTGAAGTGGCCGAGTTCGTGGGCGAGCACCGCCTCGACTTCGGCCGGCGCGAGCTTTTCCAGCAGGGTGTCGAAGAAGACGATGCGTTTCGAGCGGCCGAAACCGGTGAAGTAGGCATTGCCGTGCGCCGAGCGTTTCGAGCCGTCCATCACGAACAGGCCCGAACTGGCGAAACCGCAGCGCGTCAGCAGGGCTTCGATGCGGCGCTTGATGTCACCGTCGGGCAGGGGTGTGAACTTGTTGAACAGCGGCGCGATCAGCGTCGGGTAGAGCAGCAGCACCAGCAGGTTGAAGCCCAGCCAGGTGACCCAGACGTATAGCCACCACAGCGGCCCCATGGCGCCCATCAGCCACAGCACGGCCCAGAGCAGCGGGCCGCCGATGAGGACGGTGAGCAGGAGTTGCTTGGCCAGGTCAGCGACGTAGAGCGCCGGCGTCATCTTGTTGAAACCGAAGCGTGCTTCGACGGCAAAGGTGCGGTAGAGCGAAATGGGCAGGCCAATGATGAATCCGGTCATGCCGACGAGGGCAAACAGCGTCAGGCCGTGGGCAGGGCCGTCGCCGCCAAGCAGTTCGCGGGCGAAACGGTCGATAGCCGACAGCCCGCCGCCAAAGGTGAACACCAGCAGCAGCGAGGTATCCACCGCGAGTTCAATAAGGGCCAGGCGCGTTTTCGCGCGGGTGTAATCGGCGGCGCGGCGGTGGTCATCCAGCGAAATGCGGCTGGCGAATTCGGCCGGTACGGCGTCGCGATGGGCGGCGACGTGGCGCAACTGACGCAGTGACAGCCATGCGCGCAACCCGGTGGTCAGTGTGAGCGCGATGAGAAAAACCAGCGAAAACGCGGCAGGTGAAAGTGCGGGGAGAAACGTAGAAGAGAAAATGTCGGTCATTGGGCGTTACTGTGGCAGGACGACCCCGTGGCCCGTCAGCCAGGGTTTGTCGAGTTCCCACTGGATGTACTTGATGCCACCTTGCGACGCGGCAATTGCCGCAGCCTCGGATTGAACCAGTGCGAGATCGGTTTCGGCGGCGATGAATGCAATATCGTTGGGATTCTTGACGTTGATTTCCGGGTGAATGACCCCGATGAAACGAAAGGCGGGAACATCGACGTTCCGCGGCGTGCTCATCACCGCTGTTTCGCCCTGCACCCGGATGACGCGAAATTGGTAGGGGTAATTTTTGAGTTTGATACTGCCCTTGGCTTCGATGGCGGCGTTGAGTTCCCGGGTGCGCCCATCCGGTCGCTGGATAATCCAGTCAGCCAGGAACGCCAGGATGAGGGCCAGCACGATCCATTGCCAAGAGGCTAATTTTGGAATCCGGTTCAAGATCAGGCGAGGGGTCATCACTGTTATGAATGTCAAAAATAAGGCGGGTAAGCGATCATGCGCTTGATCGCCGATTCTACCTTCCGGGATGCCGGCTGGCGTTCAGGGGGTGGTGTTCCCGATCAATGCTTCCGTTCGATCAGTTCGATTTTGTAACCGTCCGGGTCGGTGACAAAGGCAATGACCGTGGTGCCGCCCTTCATTGGTCCGGCTTCACGCGTCACCGTGCCGCCACGACGCTTGATCTCGGCACAGGACTCGGCGGCGTCGGTCACTTCGATGGCCAGATGGCCAAACCCGGCGCCCAGATCATAGTGATCGATGCCCCAGTTGTAGGTCAACTCGATGACGGTGTTGTCCCGCTCGTCACCGTAACCGACAAAGGCAAGGGTGAACTTGCCTTCGGGATAGTCGTTCCGTCGCAGCAGGCGCATGCCGAGTACTTTGGTGTAAAAATCGATCGAGCGATCAAGATCGCCGGTCCGGATCATGGTGTGCAGTAGGCGCATGGGGCTTTCCTTGATGGAAATTATTTCGGTGGTCAGTGTTGGACAATGCCTTTGTACAGGAAAAGTGCATACGCGCCGAGCAGACCAACGCCCAAGAAGCGCGGCAGGCGGCCAAACAGGGCAATAGAGAGAAAGTGAATCGCGCCGGCACCGAGGATGATATAGACGCCCGTCTGAAAAAAGGCGGGAACGTGGATTGTGTCGAATAACGCAAACAGCCCGATGCACATCGGAATGGAAATATGGCCGTCGCCAATTTGCGAACTTACAACGATATCCGGCCTTCCGATGCGAGCGTAATACATGGCGAGGAATGCGTTGGGCAATACCATCAGCGCGCCACTTAACCAGCCCAGATTGGCAAAACTGAAAAGCTGGCTTTCACCCTTGGCGACCCAGGTAACAAGGTGATCGACACTCAGGAAGATGCCATAGGAACTGGCGGCGATAAGCAGCAAGTCGATCGCGATCGACCAGTGAATGCTCCTGTTTTTCCTGACGTTGTTCTTGAGTATTTCAAACACATGCAACATCTGCCAGAACAAAAATAGTCCGACCAGAACCAGGCCGTCATAGAAATCGAGGATACCGTCCTTGGCGAGCGCCCATAGCGTGCCAGTGAATAAGAACAGGGCAATCAACGTAAACAACAGGTCAAGCCGGTACAGTCGGTAAAAGTCGGTACGCTTCTTCGCTTTGCTGCCGGAACCGCCCTTGGGCATGATGGCCGACGAACAAAATATCGCGGCAAATCCGAGGATGAGCGTCAAGTTAGTGACATTATTGACAAGGCTGTTCTCGATGACGAGCCTGCCATTGCCGCCTGACCGGCTCATCACATAGGCGAAGATGAGATTGGCGGCCCCGGAGCAGTAAGGCATGATCAGCGTGCCGAGTATCGTTCCTTCGAAGCCCTTGTTTTCCATCGCGTGAAGGCGCCAAATCATCAAAATGGATGCCACCACAAACAAGGCGAGCAGCGCCAAGGGATTGGATAAGTAGGTTGCGAAAGGGAGATTTACGCTATACACGTTGGCGCGCGGAAGGAGATGGACATGATTGGAGGATGACGATTTTGTCGAATAGCGATGGTCTGGGCGGCTAATTGCCCGGATAGGCGACGAATGGCGACGATAGCATTAACGGACAATCTTCCTGATCAATCGAGGTTCTAATGGAAAGCGCATCATATCTTCCCGCCGATGGCATTGCTGAACGCATCGTCCGACATTTTCAGGCAGAGGGGTTTGCGGGAATATCCGAGGCGCTGATCATCAGGATATGCCTCAGAAGCGGCGACCGAAAGGAAATTGATGCGGCGTTCGACGCCGCGGCGGCGCATGAGAAAATGCCGCCCGTACATGAACATTTCGAGATCCGCCCCTTCGGACACTTTGCGGATTCCCGTAGTTTTGCAGCAGCGAAGGCGGCGATTCAATCAGACTTTACCTCAAGCCTCCGTATAGAGCTGCCGCGCGTGTTTTTCGATCCGGCCCCCGTCGTGATTGATGACGCTCTCGCGAGCGGTACAAAGTACGACGCAATGGTAAAACTTGCCGACAATATCGATGGGTACGCTTTCGCTATCCTGCTGAACGATCCGGATTCCTCTTTCTTCGACTATCTCGGCACCCATCACGGCAACGATTGGCAAAAGATCATGGGTAATTTCGAAACCACGGCGGTATCCTTCGCCACGGAAATCGATCTGCTCTGATCGGCTCGACTACCGCACGTTACAAAGGAATTGTTGATCATGGCACAGGACCAAAATGCCCTCGTCTGGCTTGATATGGAGATGACGGGGCTCGAACCCGACAAGGATTGCATCATCGAACTGGCGATGGTGATTACCAATTCGCAGCTCGAACTCGTTGCCGAAAGCGCGGTGTGGGTGGTACATCAGTCCGATAGCGTACTCGATGGCATGGACGACTGGAACAAGAACACCCACGGCAAGACCGGATTGGTGCAGAGGGTCAAGGACTCGGTGCTGGGCGAGGCCGAGGTCGAGGCGCAGGCGCTCGATTTTCTCAAGCGGCATGTGCCGGCGGGCAAGTCGCCAATGTGCGGCAACTCGATCTGCCAGGATCGCCGTTTCATGGCGCGCTACATGCCGAAGCTGGAAACCTATTTTCACTATCGCAACCTTGACGTGTCGACGCTCAAGGAGTTGTGCAAGCGGTGGGTTCCGGCCATTGCCAAGGGTGTCAAGAAAGGCGGCAAGCACGAGGCCTTGGCTGACATCTACGAGTCCATCGAGGAACTCAAGTATTACCGCGAGCATTTCCTGAAGGTGTAGCTTGCACTTTCCGGCATGGGCCGATTGTCATGAGGCAATCGTTTAAAGTGGCCTGCTTCAGGTGGCCGCTCGCGATCGGTTCAGTCCCGTCGGTACAGTCGCAGCCGTTCGTTCTTGTCGCCGGGGCGCCAACCTTCCCAAATCCGGTGCCAGCCAGGATGCGACTCTTCGCGCAGCGGTCCCTGCGCCAGCAGCAAGGGGCAATTGCCGCTGCCCTTATGGTGGTATTGTGTGCGGATGCCGGCGAAATAGTCGAGCGAGGCGCGCTGGGGCAGGCCGAGGCCGCTGCGCGCGATGCAACGGCCCCCGATGGCTTGCCGGGCGATGGCGTCGCGCAGGGAGGCCGCCACCGGACGATAGGTCTTGCCGAAGTCGATCCAGGGCAGCCATAGCGCGATCAGAAGCACCCAGCAAACGGTGAGACCGATGGCCCAATGGGTAATTGCGCGCCAGGGGGAACGTGGCAGCAGGGCCAGCGTGGCAATCCAGATCAGGGTGGCCGTCAGTGCCAGGGCCAGGCTCGGCCAGGGAATATGGGCGACGAAGCCGGGCGCGAGCTTGGCGAAGTTGTGGGCGATCTGGGCAGGAACGCCGGCCAGCATGGCGCTGCCGCCGAGCCAGATGAGCCCGGCCAGTAGGGTGAAGGTCATCATGCCGAACCAGTCCAGGGCGTTGGTAGCGCCGCGCCGCAGGTATCCGGCACTGCCGGCGGCGAGCAGGATCAGCGGCAGCAGCACCGGTAGCGCGTGCAACGCGTGGGCCTCGCGCGGAATCAGCCAGAGCAGGCCAAGCAGGGTGCCGGCAAGCGGCAGCAGCAGGGCCGGTTCGGCGATGCGCCGACGTTGGCTCCACAGTGCCCAGACGGCTATCGGCCATACGGGCCATGCTGCCCAACTGATGAGTTCAAGCAGGTCGCCGCTGGAACTGCTCGGTGCGCGCGGGCTCAATTGGTAAAGCTCGTTGGACCACCAGGCGGCGAGGTGTCCAGGGGCTTCGAGTGACAGGGTCAGCGGCCAGGAGAGCGCCAGGATGAGCGTCGTCGCCAGCGCAATGCCGATACCTGCCAGCGGGCGCTCGCCGCGCAGGCGGGGGCTGGCCAGCAGCAGGAGCAGGGGCAGGGTGATGGCGATGGCGGTAATGCCATCGGCCAGGAATCCCGCGCCGGCGCCGATGCCGAGCAGCGTGCCGCCGCGCAGTGGCTGTGTTGGCAGCAGCGCCAGTCCCCAATAGGCGAGGGCCTGGCCGGCGAGCAGGGCGGCGGCCGGATGGGCATCGTGCAGCGGTACCAGCAGGCCGAGGGTGCCAATCGCTAGTAACGGGGCGGCTAGACCCGCTTCGCGGCCGTACAGGGTGCGGGCGGCGCCGGCAAGCGCCAGCAGGGTGATGCCGCCGAACAGCGTTGTTGCCAGTCGTGCCGCGTCGTGCAATGGCAGCAGCACTTGCAGCGACCAAGCCAGTGCGGCGGCGACCCAGTGATAGAGCGGTGCGACACCCGCCCAGGGTTCACCGGCCACTTTAGGGATCAGCCAGCCGCCATCGCGAAGAAAGCTGCTGACTACGCCAAGGTGAATGGCGTCGTCGGTTTTCCACGGGTCGTGGCCGATGACACCCGCGATCAGCCACGTCGCACAAAGCAGCAGCAGCGCCGCGCCGCTCAGCGGCAGGGCAGCCGACTGCTTGGCGAGGGTGGCGGGTGCGGGGGGCGGCATGTAAAACAAAAAGGCAGCCTAAGCTGCCTTTTGTCTTGCGTCGTTGCGTTCAGGCTGCCGTGCTCTTGGCGTACTTCTGGCGGAAGCGCTCGACGCGGCCGGCGGTATCGACGATCTTCTGCTTGCCGGTGTAGAACGGGTGGCAGGCTGAGCAAACTTCGATATGCAGCGGCTTGGTGTTGGTCGAACGAGTCGAGAAAGCGGCGCCGCAGGAGCAGGTCACCTGAATTTCGTCGTACTTGGGATGGATGCCTTCTTTCATTTCACTGTCCTCTTTGCCTCGCTCCTCAGGGTGGGTGGAGCGGAAAACGCGCAATTATCCTCAAGAATCGTCGCAAAATCAACAACTATCAACCGCGACGCATGGCGTCGAAGAACTCGCCATTATTTTTCGTGGCCTTGATCTTGTCGAGCAGGAATTCCATCGCCTCGAGATCGTCCATGTTGTAGAGCAGTTTTCGTAGTATCCACATCTTTTGCAGCACGGAGGGTTCGAGCAGAAGTTCCTCGCGACGGGTGCCGGAGCGATTGACGTTGATCGCGGGGTAGACCCGTTTCTCGGCCATCTTGCGGTCGAGGTGGATTTCCATGTTGCCGGTGCCCTTGAACTCTTCGTAGATCACCTCGTCCATGCGGCTGCCGGTGTCGACCAGCGCCGTGGCGATGATGGTGAGCGAGCCGCCTTCTTCAAGATTGCGCGCGGCGCCGAAGAAGCGCTTGGGTTTTTGCAGGGCGTTGGCATCCACGCCGCCGGTGAGCACTTTGCCAGAGGCTGGTTGCACCGTGTTATAGGCGCGGGCGAGACGGGTGATGGAGTCGAGCAGGATGACGACGTCTTTCTTGTGCTCGGTCAGCCGCTTGGCTTTTTCGATCACCATCTCGGCCACTTGAACATGGCGTGTGGCCGGTTCGTCGAAGGTCGAGGCCACCACTTCGCCGCGCACGGTGCGTGTCATCTCGGTGACTTCCTCCGGGCGCTCGTCGATCAGCAGCACGATGAGTACGACATCCGGATGGTTGGCGGTGATGGCGTGGGCGATGTGCTGCATCAGCACGGTCTTGCCGGCCTTGGGCGGGGAAACGATCAGTCCACGCTGGCCCTTGCCGATGGGCGCGATCATGTCGATGACACGACTGGTGATGTTTTCTTCGGCGCGGATATCGCGTTCGATCCGCAGGTGTTCGGTCGGGTGTAGCGCCGTCAGGTTTTCAAAGAGGATCTTGTTCTTGCACGCTTCGGGCGATTCGCCATTGACCTTGTCGAGCTTGACCAGTGCGAAGTACCGCTCGCCTTCCTTCGGCGTGCGAATTTCGCCTTCGATGGTGTCGCCGGAACGCAGGTTGAAGCGGCGCACCTGCGAGGGCGAAACGTAGATGTCGTCGGTGCCGGCGAGGTAGGAAATGTCCGGCGAACGAAGGAAACCATAACCGTCAGGCAGGACTTCGAGGCAGCCGTCGCCCCAGATACATTCGCCCTTTTTGGCGTGCTGCTTGAGCAGGGCGAAGATCAGTTCCTGCTTGCGCAGGCGGTTGGCGCCGTCGATGCCGTTGGCGTTGGCCATTTCCAGCAACTGACTGACATGGTGATTCTTGAGCTCAGAGAGGTGCATGAGGCGTAGGAGAAATTATGCGGAGTTTATGCGTTGAGATGCGTTCAGGCCTGGGGCCGCGCGGATAATGCGGCGGAATTCGGGCCGGCAACGGGCGAAAAAACAGGGGGGAGGAGACAGGAAATGCCGAAGGCGGGAGGGGCAGCGAGTGAAACCAGGGGGGACAAAACCAATTGGCGGCGCGATCAACGAGAAAGGCAGAAGGCGGCGCGCGCCTGAATCCTGTGTGTCGCAGACGGTGGATTCAGGCGCGGACTGTAGCGGTATCAGAGATTGCTGTCAATGAAGGCGGTAAGTTGCGATTTTGACAGGGCGCCGATCTTGGTGGCTTCGACGTTGCCGCCCTTGAACATGATCAGCGTCGGAATGCCGCGAATGCCGTATTCGCCGGGTGTCTTGGGATTTTCGTCGATGTTGAGTTTGGCCACCTTGAGTTTGCCGGCATAGTCGCGGGCAACGTCGTCAAGAAGCGGTGCAATCATCTTGCAGGGGCCGCACCATTCGGCCCAGTAGTCGACGATGACGGGAGTGGCGGATTCCAGCACTTCGCTCTTGAAGGTGGCATCGGTGACATAAACGATGTGTTCACTCATTTGAACCTCTTGCGTATGGGTAGGGTTGGGGCCCGTCGTGGGTAAGGGATGACCACGTGCGGCGGATAGTGCCGCGAGGCGAGCCTGGACCGCATCCTAGCAAAAAATGCAGCCTTCCGGAATGACTACGTGTTCACCTATACTCAAACAATCCGCCAAGAATGAATGGAAATGCAGCCATGACCTATGTTGTGACCGAATCGTGCATCAAATGCAAATACACCGATTGCGTAGACGTTTGCCCGGTCGATTGCTTTCGCGAGGGGCCGAATTTTCTGGTGATCGATCCGGATGAATGCATCGATTGCACCTTGTGCGTCGCGGAGTGTCCCGCCGAAGCTATTTTCGCCGAGGACGATCTGCCCGCGGCGCAGCGAGGCTTCATCGCCCTCAACGCCGAGTTAGCCAAACTATGGCCGGCGATTGTCGAGCGCAAGGAACCGCCGGCCGATGCCGACCTCTGGCTCAAGGTCGCGGAAAAACTGAAGCTGCTGGAACGGTGACCGCATGGAGAAAGTGTGGCTGAAAAGCTACCCGGCAGGTGTGCCCGCCGATGTCGATCTCGATGAATTCCGTTCCCTGAACGAACTCTTCGCTCGTAGCGTGGCGGCCTTCGGGCCACGCTGCGCCTACATCAGCATGGGCAAGGCCTTGAGCTATGCCGGGCTTGACCGGTATGTGAGCAACTTTGCCGCCTACCTGCAAGTGGAGTTAAAGCTGGCTCGCGGCACGCGTGTGGCGTTAATGTTGCCCAATATTCTGCAATATCCGGTCTGCCTGTTCGGCGCCTTGCGGGCGGGTTGTGTCGTGGTGAACTGCAATCCGCTCTATACCGCACCCGAACTGCGACACCAGTTGGCCGACAGCGGCGCCGAGGTCATCGTCGTTCTGGAAAATTTTGCTCATGTGCTGCAAGTCGCCTTGCCGCAGACGTCGATACGCCACATCGTCATCACGCGGCTGGGCGACATGCTCGGCTTTCCGAAAGGGCCGCTGGTCAATTTCGTCGTGAAGCACATCAAGAAGCGGGTGCCCGCGTGGTCCCTGTCGGGCGCGGTGGCCTGGCCGACGGCACTGGCACGCGGCGCCGCGCTGCTCCCGGTATCCTCGGCGCCACCGGATGTCGGTCATGACGATATCGCCTTTCTGCAGTACACCGGCGGTACTACTGGCGTGTCGAAAGGGGCCGTCCTTACCCACGGCAACATTGTCGCCAACCTGCAACAGGCGCAGGCCTGGCTCAAGCCCTTCGTGCGGGAACACGAACTGATCGTGACCGCACTGCCGCTCTACCATGTCTTTGCCCTGACCGCGAATTGCCTGACTTTTTTCAAGCTCGGCGCCACCAATCTGTTGATCGCCAATCCGCGCGACATCCCAGGTTTCATCAAGGCGTTGGCCCGACACAAATTCACGATCATTACCGGCGTGAATACGCTGTTCAATGCCTTGCTCAATCATCCGGATTTCATCAAGCTGGACTTTTCGGCCCTGCATTTCAGTCTGGGCGGCGGCATGGCCGTGCAGAAATCGGTGGCCGACAAGTGGCGGGAGGTCACGGGTTGCACACTGATCGAAGCCTATGGTCTGACCGAGGCTTCACCCGCGGTGACGATCAATCCCTTCGACCTGCCCGCCTTCAACGGTTCCATCGGCCTGCCGTTGCCTTCGACGGAGGTTGTCATTCGCGACGATACCGGGAGGGATGTGGCCCCGGGTGAATCTGGCGAACTCTGCGTGCGCGGCCCGCAGGTGACTGGCGGCTACTGGCAGCGCCCGGACGAGACCGCCGAGGCGATGACGGCGGACGGTTTTCTGCGTACCGGCGATATTGCAACGATGGACGAGAGCGGTTATGTGCGCCTGATCGACCGCAAGAATGACACGATCCTTGTGTCTGGCTTCAATGTTTATCCCAACGAAATCGAAGCTGTCGCCGCGATGCATCCGGGCGTGCTTGAATCTGCGGCGGTGGGCGTGCCCGATCCGCATTGCGGCGAGTCGGTCAAGCTGTTCGTGGTGAAGCGTGATCCGCTACTGACTGCGGCGGAACTGGTGGCACACTGCCATGAAAGCCTGACACGTTACAAGGTGCCGCATGCCGTTGAATTTCGCGAACACTTGCCGAAGAACAACGTCGGCAAGATCCTGCGGCGGGCGCTACGCGAGCAGGTGGAAAAATCGGCGGAGCAATAGACAAAGAAGCAGACAAAGAAGCAGACAGAGCAGCAGGCGGCAAAAAGTCGGCGCTAGCGGTACGGCAACGCGCGCCTGGCAGGTGCCGCAAGCGGCCATGCTAAACTCGACGCGTCTATTTTCAGGGGTATTGGGGGTATTGGCATGGCTGGCAACACCTTCGGCACGCTGTTCCGCGTGACTTCTTTCGGCGAATCGCATGGGCCGGCTATCGGCTGCGTCGTCGATGGTTGCCCGCCGGGTCTCGAAATCAACGAAGCCGACATTCAGGCCGAACTCGACCGGCGCAAGCCGGGCACCTCGCGTCATGTCACGCAGCGCCGCGAAGACGACACGGTCGAGATTCTTTCGGGTGTGTTCGATGGCAGGACGACCGGCACGCCGATCGCTTTGCTGATCCGCAACACCGACCAGCGCAGCAAGGATTACGGCAACATCGCGCAGACTTTCCGGCCGGGCCACGCTGATTACACCTATTGGCGGAAATACGGCATCCGCGACCACCGTGGTGGCGGGCGTTCGTCGGCGCGCGAGACGGCGGTGCGCGTCGCCGCCGGCGCCATTGCGCGCAAGTGGTTGCTAAGCCGCTACGGCGTCACGATCCGTGGCTGGATGAGCCAACTGGGGCCCATCGAGATTCCTTTTGTCGACGCCCTCGCCATCGATGGCAATCCGTTTTTCGCGCCCAACGTGGCCATCGTGCCGCGGCTTGAGGCCTACATGGACGAGTTGCGCAAGGCGGGTGATTCTGTCGGCGCACGGATCACGGTGGTGGCGTCCAATGCCCCGGTTGGCTGGGGCGAACCGGTCTATGACCGGCTTGACGCCGAGATCGCCCACGCCATGATGGGCATCAACGCCGTCAAGGGGGTGGAGATTGGCGCGGGCTTTGCCTCGGTGACACAGCTAGGCAGCGAACACGGCGACGAAATGACGCCGGCGGGCTTCGCCAGCAATCACGCCGGCGGCATTCTCGGTGGCATTTCCACCGGTCAGGATATTGTCGTCAATATCGCCATCAAGCCGACATCGAGCATTCGCCTGCCACGCCGTTCCATCGATATCCAGGGCAAACCGACCATCGTCGAGACGCACGGTCGCCACGATCCTTGCGTCGGCATTCGTGCCACGCCCATCGCCGAATCCATGCTCGCCCTGGCACTGGCCGATGCCGCGCTGCGCCACCGCGCCCAATGCGCCGACGTGCATTGTCCCCTGCCTGCGATTCCGGGGCGGCTGTTAAAATAACCCGCAAACAACCACATACCCCACATACCACTTGGAGGAGTGCACCCATGAACGTCGACCATCATGATCTCTACACCGATTTCCCCGAAATGCGCGACGCCATCGACGTGCTGAAGGGAAATAATGCCCACTTTTCCCGTTCGTTCGCCACCTATAGCCGTCTTACTGGCAGGGTCGAAGACCTTGAGGCGCACGACATGCCCGTCGGCGATTTCACCATCGAAGACATGAAGAAGCAGCGCGTCAAACTTAAAGACGAGCTCTATCACATACTCCTCGCCTTCCGCTCCGGCCAGCAGCACAAATAATCGGTAGCGCGGGGCGCGCCTTCGCCCAGACCCGCATCAACCACCGCTACTCGCTTCGGTCCGCGCCCCGCATGCGTTCTTCTTCTTACTGGCGGCTGTCCGCCTGGTATTTTTACTACTTCGCCTTCATCGGCGCCTTCGCGCCGTATTTCACCCTTTATCTCCAATCGCTGGGCCAGAGCGCCTTCGCCATCAGCGTCCTCATGGCACTGATGCAGGTCATGCGCCTGGTGGCGCCCAACCTGTGGGGCTGGCTGGCCGACCGTCTTGGCCACAAGGTGGCTATCGTGCGGATTTCAGCGGCGTTGTCGCTGACGGGATTTGCGGCTTTTTTCTTCACGCAGGAGTTCGCCGGGTTGTTTCTCGCCATGGCGCTGATGGCGTTTTTCTGGAGCGCGTCGTTGCCCTTGGTCGAGGCGCTAACCCTCACTGCCTTGCGCGATAAGCCAGATCGCTACGGTCAGATCCGGTTGTGGGGGTCGGTTGGGTTCATCGTCGCCGTGACGGGAGCGGGCGCCCTGCTCGATGTCGCCGGACTGCCTGCGCTGCTCTGGATTTGCCTGGGCATCATGGTGGGTATCTTGCTGATGTCGTTGTTGCTGGTCGAGGAACGGCCGCCAGCCGTGGAAACGGAGCATGCGTGGCTGGGCGCGGGGCTGCGGCGTCCGGAAGTCGTCGCCTTCATGGTGGCCTGCTTCTTCATGTCGGCGGCACACGGCCCCTTCTACTTTTTCTACTCGATTCATCTCGATGCCGCCGGCTACGACAAGACCACGGTGGGGGCGCTGTGGTCTTTGGGCGTGGTCGCGGAGATCTTTATCTTTATCTACATGCCGCGACTGCTGGGAATTTTTTCCTTGCGGACCCTGTTGCTTGCCAGCTTTGCCCTGGCCGTGTTGCGCTTTATCCTGATCGGCTGGGGCGTCAACTCGCTCATCCTGCTGCTGGCTGCCCAGGTCATGCATGGCGCCACTTTCGGCATCTTCCATGCCGGCGCGGTGGCGACGCTCAATCGCTGGTTTTTGCCGCAACAGCAGGCCAGCGTACAGGCCGTTTATGGCAGTATTTCATTCGGTGCCGGCGGCATGCTCGGCGGTCTGGTTGCCGGCCAGGGCTGGGAACGGCTGGGGCCCGAGACGACTGCGCCTGCCGCCCCCGTGCATTGAGGAGCGAATGATGCGTATCGCGAGTCTGCTGGTTATTTTGTTGCTTGGTGCCTGCCAGAGCGTGCCGATTACTGGACGCAGTCAGTTACAAATCATGTCGGAGGGAGCCGAAGCCAGTCTCGGTCTCTCGGCCTTCCAGGACGTATTACAGAAGGAGAAAATTTCTACCGATACGGCGCTCAACGCGATGGTGACGCGCGTTGGCAGTCGCATTGCCGTGGCGACCGGGCGCACCAACTACAAGTGGGAATTCAAGGTTATCGAAAACGATAAGCTCGCCAATGCCTTTTGCCTGCCGGGCGGCAAGGTGGCGGTCTATACCGGAATCATGCCGTTTGCCAAGGACGAAGCAGGCCTTGCGGCGGTCATCGGCCACGAAGTGGCCCATGCCATCGCCCGTCACGGCGGCGAGCGCATGAGCCAGCAATTGTTGCTGGAAGGCGTCACGCTGGCGGCGGCGGTGAGCGTCAAGGACGAGCGCAAGGCGGATCTCTACGCCACCCTGCTGGGTGTTGGCGCCACCTTCGGTATTCTGTTGCCGTACTCTCGCCTGCACGAATCGGAGGCCGACCGCATGGGGCTGATCTACATGGCCAAGGCCGGCTACGACCCGCGCGCCGCGCGCGATCTGTGGGTACGCATGGCCGCGCACGACAAGGCGCAGGGCAAGCCGCCGGAATGGCTGTCCACGCACCCGGCCGACGAGAAACGCATTCGCCAGATCGAGCAGTGGCTGCCCGAGGCAGCCTCGTACTATCACCCTGTGCGATAATTTCAGGCTCGTCGCAGGATCAGTCCGCAGGATCAGCCACTTATGCCGAAATTGCCCTGCGACGCACCAATCAACCCCGGCTGTTTGCAGAGGAAAATCCCATGAAGATTTGCGTATTGCCGGGTGACGGCATCGGTCCCGAGATTACCGCCGAGGCGGTACGGGTGCTCATGGCGCTCGATATGAAATTCGAGATGGAAGAGGCTCTGCTCGGCGGTTGCGCCGTGGATGCCGCGGGTAGTCCCTACCCCGAGGCGACACAGAAGCTGGCGCAGGCGGCCGACGCCGTGCTGCTCGGCGCCGTCGGCGGGCCGCAGTGGGACAACAATCCGCGCGAATTGCGGCCCGAGCGCGGTCTGCTCGGCATCCGCAAACAGCTTGGCCTGTTTGCGAACCTGCGACCGGCGATTCTCTATCCCGAACTCGCCAATGCCTCGACACTGAAACCCGAGGTCGTCGCCGGACTTGACATCCTGATCGTGCGCGAACTTACCGGCGACATTTACTTTGGCCAGCCGCGTGGCATCGAGATGCGCGATGTCGACGGCAAGCACCAGCGCTTCGGCTTCAACACCATGCATTACACCGAAAGCGAGATCCGCCGCATCGTGCGCGTTGCCTTTGATGCGGCGAGAAAACGCAACAAGCGTGTCTGCTCGGTCGATAAAATGAACGTGCTCGAATGCACCCAGTTGTGGCGCGACGTCGCCACCGAGGTGGCCGACGAATACGCGGACGTCGAACTCTCTCACATGCTGGTCGACAATGCCGCCATGCAGTTGGTGAAGAACCCGAAGCAGTTCGACGTAATTGTCACCGGCAACATGTTCGGCGACATCCTCTCCGACGAAGCATCGATGCTCACCGGTTCCATCGGCATGCTGCCATCGGCGTCGCTCGACGAGAACAACAAGGGGCTCTACGAGCCATCGCACGGTTCGGCGCCGGATATCGCCGGCAAGGGCGTGGCCAATCCGCTGGCGACCATCCTGTCGGCGGCGATGATGCTGCGCTATACCTTCAATCGGGAAGAGGCGGCGCAGCGCATCGAGACCGCCGTGAAGAAGGTGCTGTCGCAAGGTTTCCGCACCGGTGATATCTTCGAGCCGGGAATGAAAAAAGTCGGCACCAAGGAAATGGGCGACGCCGTGCTGGCGGCGCTGTGAAATTTAGTCGGGGTCAATGAATATGAAAAAAGTGGGACTGGTCGGATGGCGTGGCATGGTCGGCTCGGTGCTGATGCAGCGCATGCGCGACGAAGGCGATTTCAAGTTGATCGAGCCGGTGTTCTTTACCACCTCGAACGTTGGTGGCACGGGGCCGGCGGAAGCGGGCGGCGCGGCTCTCAAGGATGCGACGGACATCGAAGCGCTGAAGGCACTCGATATCGTCATTACCTGCCAGGGCGGTGATTACACCAAGGAAGTCTTTCCCAAGCTGCGCGCGGCCGGCTGGAATGGCTACTGGATCGACGCGGCTTCCAGTCTGCGCATGGCCGACGACGCCATCATCATCCTCGATCCGGTGAACCTTGACGTCATCAAGAATGGACTGGTCAGAGGCGTTAAAAACTACATCGGCGGCAACTGCACGGTATCGCTGATGCTGATGGGGTTGGGCGGCCTCTTTCACCACGATCTGGTCGAATGGGTGTCGGCCATGACCTATCAGGCTGCCTCCGGCGCCGGCGCGCAGAACATGCGTGAACTGTTGGCGCAGATGGGTGTGCTGCATGATGCCGTGAAGGCCGAGTTGGCCGATCCAGCCTCGGCCATCCTCGACATCGACCGCAAGGTGGCCGAAACCATGCGCGCCGCTTCGTTCCCGACCAAAAATTTCCGTGGCGTGCCGCTGGCCGGTAGCCTGATTCCGTGGATCGACGTGCCGATCGAAGGCGGTCAGTCGAAGGAGGAATGGAAGGGCGGCGCCGAGTGCAACAAGATTCTTGGCAGACCGGCCTTTCGTTCGCCTGGCAGCATTCCCATCGACGGTCTGTGCGTGCGTGTCGGCGCCATGCGCTGCCATTCGCAGGGGTTGACCATCAAGCTGAAGAAGGATGTGCCGCTCGACGAGGTCAGCGACATCCTGGCGAAAGCGAACGATTGGGTGAAGGTGGTGCCGAACGAGCGCGAGATTTCCGAACGCGAACTGACGCCTGCCGCCGTCACCGGCACGCTGGCCGTGCCGGTCGGCCGCTTGCACAAGCTGGCCATGGGCCCCGACTACCTCGGCGCCTTCACCTGCGGCGATCAATTGCTATGGGGCGCCGCCGAGCCGTTGCGACGGATGCTGCGCATCGTGTTGGATTGATGTCACTACAGACTTGCGTGCTGTAGCTGATGCATCGGTTGAGCTTGCATCGCTATGTCTATGATGTTATTTTGATTGCTGGAAAATGTTCCCCACGGGGAGGCACTGTGCAAAAACGACAAAAGCGAATCAATTTCAAGGCTTCCGCACTTGCGGTGGCTCTGGCCACGTTGCCTCTGGTCGCGGGAGCGGCCGGCCTTGGCAAGCTGACGGTTCTATCCTCGCTGGGGCAGCCGCTCAGAGCGGAGATCGAGGTGTCTGCCTCGCGCGAGGAGGTCTCGACGCTGGCCTCGCGAATCGCCTCTGCTGAAGCCTTCAAACAGCAGGGCGTCGAATATACGGCCGCGCTCTCAGGTATCAAGATGGTCGTCGAGAAACGATCAAGTGGCCAGCCTTACGTGCGACTGAGCAGTGATCGCGCAATCAACGATCCCTTCGTGAATATGCTGGTGGAGTTGTCTTGGGGTTCTGGCCGCCTGGTGCGCGAGTACACTTTCCTGCTTGATCCTCCGGCCGAAGTCACCAGCAAAGCCACTGCCATGCCGGTGAGTGCGCCGGAAGTGAAGGCCGGTACACCTGAAAAGGCCGAAGCCAAAGCGACTGAACTCAAAGCAGAAACCCGGCTTGAAACCAAGATTGAACCCAGGGTCGAAACTAAGGCCGAATCAAAGGCGGCCGCGGCTGAAAAGGCCAAGCCGACCAAGGCGACTAAACCAGCGGCTACCGGCGAAGCCGGGGCAAAGCCGGAAAAGATCGCCAAGGCGAAAGTTGACGGCGAACGCGAGGTCAAGCTTGGCGATACGCTGGGTAAGATTGCCACCGAAAGCAAACCGGACGGGGTGAGTCTTGATCAGATGCTGATTGCGCTTTACAGCGCAAATCGGGATATGTTTGATGGCGGCAACATGAATCGTTTGCGTGCCGGCAGGATTCTCAAAATACCGGACGCCGAGACCGTCGCCGCGGTCGATGCAGGCGAGGCCCGCAAGACGGTCGTGGCCCAGTCCGCCGATTTCAATGCCTATCGCAAGAAACTCGCCGCTGCCGCCGCTATGGCCCCGGTGAAGGAAGAAGCGCCGAAGCAGGCCGTCGCTGGCAAGATTACCCCCAAGGTCGAAGACAAGGCACCGGTCGTGCCGGCGGGCAAGGATAAACTCGAAGTATCACGCACCGAGATAACCAAGGGAGCGGCGGCTGACAAGGACGGCAAGGTGAAGGGGCGTGTCTCCGCCATCGAGGAAGATCTGGTTTCGCGTGATCGCGCCCTCAAGGAAGCGGGCAGCCGCATTGCCGATCTCGAAAAAAATCTCGGCGACCTGAAAAAACTGGCGGAACTCAAGAGCCAGGGCGGTGCGCAGATGCAGCAGCAAGCCGCCAAGCCCGCTGCGACCAAGCTTCCGCCACCGGCCGTGCTGCCAGCGCCGACTTCTGTCAAGCCCACCGAAAAGGCAGTGGAACCGGTCAAGCCTGCTGCTGTTGCCAAGCCCGTTGAGCCCGTTAAACCCGCAGAGCCCGTTAAACCCGCTGAACCCGCCAAGCCAGTTGAGGCAGCCAAGCCCACCGAAATAGCCAAGGGTGACACAGCCGCCCCTGCGGAAGTTGCCAAGCCTGCCGAACCGCCTAAGCCGGTGGCTCCGCCGCCCCCGAAGAAAAAACCGTTGCCACCGCCACCGCCGGTGCCTGAGCCGAGTTTCATGGAAGATAACCTCCCGCTGGTCATGGGGGGGGCGGGTATTGTCTCCTTACTGCTTGGCTATATCGGTTTCACCGCAATCCGCAAGAAGCGCCAGGCCAAGGCCGTTGCGCCAATGAGCGAAATGACCGGTTCCGATCTGCAGGCAAATTCCGTATTTGGAACTACGGGCGGTCAGGCGGTTGATACCGGTGCGGCCCTGCATACCGATTTCGGCGAGGCACCCAGCGGTGCCGACGAGGGCGTCGATCCCGTGGCTGAAGCAGACGTCTATATGGCCTATGGCCGCGATGCCCAGGCCGAGGAAATTCTGATCGAGGCACTCAAGAAAGAACCTACCCGCCACGCGATCCATCTCAAACTGCTTGAAATCTATGCTGCCCGCAAGTCGGCCGTGCAGTTCGCGACACTGGCAACAGATTTGAAAGGGCAGACGGCGGGCAATGGCCCCGATTGGGACAAAGCAGCGACGATGGGGCGTGCGCTCGATCCGGGTAACGCACTCTATCGGAGCGAGGTCGCGCCTGAAGCCCCGCCGGCCAGGGCTGCCGTGGAGCCTCCGCAGGCCCCGGTAGCCCCCCCGGCGACCATGAATTTCGATGCAACCCTCATCGGCGCCGCTGAGCAGCCCGAGAAGATGCAGTCCACGGTGACCATGCCGGGGCAGCTTGCGCAAATGGCAGCCGCTGCTGATGTCCCGCCGGCGGACGAGGTCGCCAGCCTCGATTTCGATCTCGATCTTGGCGCGCCGGCAGCGGCGCCCGGGGCCGCGGAGCCGGGCGCCGGCGCCGCCAAGCCTGAGGGAAGCGGAAATCTGGACTTTGATCTCGATCTCGGTTTCTCGGCCGAACCGGCGGCAACAGCCGATGCGGCGCAAGCATCCGCTGGGCTCGATATGGATCTTGGCGCGCCCGGCGATGTGGCGTCACCTGCCGCCGCCGGGGCTGATGATTCGTCCATCGACTTTTCGCTCGACATTGGCGGCGAGACCCCCGTAGCGGTGGTGGCGGCAGCACCTGCGGCAGTGGCGGTTTCGGATGGAAATGGTCTCGATTTCGATTTTGACCTGGGTGAGCCAGTTGCTGCTGCCGCCGAGACCGCAGTCGAATCAGAAGTTGTGCCGGAAATTGGGTCCTTGGATATTGCGTCGGAGCCGGTCCTTTCCGTGCCATCGGTTGATCTTGCATCAATCAGCCTTGACCTTGAATCCGTACCCGCAGAGGCTCCTGCCGTCGTGCTGCTCGAACCCGAACCCGAGAGGGCATCAGCTCCTGCCGCCATCGAGGCCGACAATCCGGAAGTGGCCACCAAACTGGAACTGGCCTTGGCCTACGAGGAAATGGGTGACAAGGATGGCGCGCGCGAATTGCTGCAGGAAGTTCTCGGCGAGGGAAGCCCAGCGCAGAAGGAAACAGCTCGCACCCGGCTTTCCAAGCTCGGTTAAGGCATGAATGACCGCGGCGCGGCCTGCGCCGCGGCTTCTTCTGCCGCTCACCTGGATACTACCTGCCGCGCCGGCCTATTAGCCATGCGCTTGCATCCGGCCTGCTGGTTGTCCGTATTGTGCGTCTTCGCGGTGCTTATTCAGCGCCTGCCCTTGTCTCTGCTTGCCATGATCGCCCTGCTGGTGCTGCCTGCTGCGTTGTTGCATTATCCCCGCCAGGTTGCCACCATGTTGCGCCGCGCGCGCTGGCTGATGCTTGCGATTGCGCTGGTGTTCATAATTGCCACGCCAGGCGAACGTCTGCCCGGTATTGCCGGTGGTATGGGCCTGACTTTCGATGGATTCGAATTTGCCGCACTCCATTTGTTGCGTCTGCTCGTCATGCTGACCTGTCTGGCCTGGATGCTGGCCGGGTTGGGACGCGACGGCCTGCTGGCGGGTCTGCATGTATTCCTCGCGCCACTTGCAAACAGGCGACAACTGCGTGAACGCATCATGGTGCGGCTGATGCTGGCGCTGGAATTCGCCGAACAGGGTGGTCAGCATTCATGGCGGGATTGGGTGGGGGAAACGGAAGCGAAACCGCATGCCACGCCCTTGACCATTCTGCAACTATCCGTTCCAGTTGTGCGTCGACGCGACCGCGTTTTACTCGCCATCATGGCTATGGTGATTACGGTGGCGTTGATCCTGCCGTGAGAATTGCGCTCGGCATCGAGTACGACGGCACCGCTTTCTCGGGCTGGCAGTCTCAAGCGCACGGTAATACCGTACAGGATGCCGTCGAGCATGCGTTATCTAAAATTGCCGGTGCCGAAATCCGCATCGCCTGCGCGGGGCGCACGGATGCCGGGGTGCACGCACTGGAACAGATCGTACATTTCGATACCACTGCCAAACGACCCGATAGTGCCTGGATACGCGGCGTAAACGCCAATCTGCCGCCACAGATCGCCGTGCGTTGGGCGATGCCGGTAGCCAATGATTTTCACGCCCGCTTCTGCGCCATCTCGCGTAGCTACCGCTACTTGCTGCTAAATCGTCCGGTTCGTCCTGCCATGCAGCATGGTCGCGTCGGCTGGTTCCATCTGCCATTGGATGTCGATGCCATGCGTAATGGCGCCAGGTTGTTGCTGGGCGAACACGATTTTTCGGCTTTTCGTGCCGCCGAGTGCCAAGCCAGGTCGCCGATCAAGCAACTCCATCGCGCCGACATCGCACGGGAGGGCGATATGTTGCTGTTCGACTTTCGCGCGTCGGCCTTCCTGCATCACATGGTGCGCAACTTCGTCGGCACTCTGATTGCCGTGGGGAAAGGCAAGCAATCGCCCGAATGGGTCGGCGAATTGTTGGTCAGCCGTGATCGCACCCGCGCGGCGGCAACCTTCGATCCCGCCGGTCTCTATTTTGTTGGCGTCGATTACCCGCCCGAATGGGGTTTGCCACCGTCCCGGGGCGGTATCATCCGCCCATGAACGCGAGAACCCGCATAAAGATTTGTGGCATCACCCGCACGGATGATTTGCAAATAGCAGTAAAGGCCGGTGCCGATGCGCTCGGTTTTGTCTTCTATCCGCCGAGCCCTCGTTTTGTCGATGTGGCGACGGCCGCCGAACTGGTGGCGCACATGCCGCCCTTCGTTAGTCGTGTCGGCCTGTTCGTTAATGCCGAAGCGGCTGTCGTGCGCGAGATTCTGGCTGCGGTGCCGCTCGAATTGTTGCAATTCCATGGCGACGAGGACGCTGCTTACTGCGGTCAGTTCGGAAAGCCCTATCTCAAGGCCGCCCGGATGCGGCCAGGGTTCGATTTGTTAGAATACGCCCGCTCATTTCCTTCGGCCCAGGCAATCTTGCTTGATGCCTATGTCGAGGGTTACGGCGGTGCCGGACAAACCTTCGACTGGCGCTTGATTCCGGCAGGATTGCCGCAGCCTCTGGTTTTATCTGGCGGGCTAAATGCGGGTAACGTGCTGGAAGCCATCGTCAACTTGCGGCCTTGGGCGGTGGATGTGAGTAGTGGCGTTGAACTGGCCAAAGGCATCAAGGATGCCGGCAAGATCGCCGCGTTTGTGGCGGCAGTGCGAACAGCGGATTCTCGAACGGATTGGCGGGCAGATGTCTGATATTTACAAGTTACCCGATGAACGCGGCCACTTCGGCAAGTTTGGCGGCATTTTTGTTGCGGAAACCCTGATGCCGGCGCTGGAAGAATTGCGCCTGGCCTACACAGCGGCACAGCACGATCCGGTTTTCCGAGCCGAATTTGAGTCCGAACTCAAGCATTACGTCGGCCGCCCGAGCCCTATCTATCACGCCAGGCGCTGGTCGGATTTATTGGGCGGCGCGCAGATTTACCTCAAGCGCGAAGACCTCAACCACACCGGCGCCCACAAGATAAATAACTGCATTGGTCAGGCTCTGCTGGCGCGGCGCATGGGCAAGCCGCGGGTGATCGCCGAAACCGGCGCTGGCCAGCATGGTGTTGCCACCGCTACCGTGGCGGCGCGCTACGGCATGGAATGCGTGGTCTACATGGGTAGCGAGGACATTCGGCGGCAGGCTGCCAACGTCTATCGCATGAAGTTGCTGGGCGCGACCGTCGTACCCGTAGAGTCCGGTTCGAAGACACTGAAAGATGCGCTGAACGAAGCCATGCGCGACTGGGTGACCAACGTTGGCAACACGTTCTATATTATCGGCACGGTCGCCGGTCCCCACCCGTATCCGATGATGGTGCGCGATTTCCAGTCGGTAATCGGCGAGGAATGCCTGACGCAAATGCCTGAACTGGCCAATCGTCAGCCCGACCAGGTGATCGCCTGTGTCGGCGGCGGCTCCAACGCGATGGGTATTTTCTATTCCTACATTCCGCACCCGGGCGTGAAACTGATTGGCGTCGAAGCGGCAGGTCATGGTCTAGACAGCGGCAAGCATGCCGCCTCGCTGACCGCGGGTCGCCCCGGCGTGCTGCACGGCAACCGGACCTACCTGCTACAGGACGCCAACGGCCAGATCATCGAGACGCATTCGGTCTCGGCCGGCCTCGACTACCCCGGCGTCGGTCCCGAGCATGCCTGGCTCAAGGATTCCGGTCGCGCCGAGTACGTCACCATCACCGACGACGAAGCACTGCAGGCCTTCCACGATCTCTGCCGCTATGAAGGCATTATCCCGGCGCTCGAATCGAGTCACGCCGTGGCCTACGCTGCCAAGCTGGCACCGACGCTGGCGAAAGACCAGCTTCTGCTGGTCAACCTCTCTGGTCGTGGTGACAAGGATATGCACACCGTCGCCGAAAAGTCCGGCATCCAATTCTGAGAATGGGGCGCGATGACAAGCTATTGTTACGGATACTCGGCGGGCTGGCCGACGCGAATATCGGTTTCGACGAGATGTGCGACCTGCTGAAAGGGCTTGACTTTGAAGAGAGGATCAGAGGGAGTCATCACATGTATCGGCGCGAAGGGGTGAGCGAACTCCTCAATTTGCAGCGCGACGGCAACAAGGCCAAGCCCTACCAGGTGAGGCAGGTTCGTGCCGTTATAGTGAAATATCGGTTGGCGAAGGAGGAATGATGGATCGCTACGAGGTCATCATCTACTGGAGTGACGTCGACGCTTCCTTTGTCGCCGATGTGCCGGAACTGCCGGGCTGTATGGCCCACGGCGCCAGCCGGAGCGATGCGCTCGCCAATATCGGCGATGCGATTGCACTTTGGCTCGACACGGCTCGCGAATTCGGCCGACCTATCCCGGAGCCCAAGGGTGCACGGTTGATTTTTGCCTGACATCGTGCCGATCCCTTGTTTCCTGTCACAGATGCCGCCTATTTGCCTTGGATGATCGAATGAGTCGTATTGCCAGTAAGTTCGCAGCACTCAATAATCAGGGTCGCAAGGCGCTGATTCCCTTTATCACCGCCGGCGACCCCGAGCCGGGGCAGACGCTGCCGCTGATGCGCGCGTTGGTCGCGGGCGGGGCCGACATCATTGAGCTCGGCGTGCCGTTTTCCGACCCGATGGCCGATGGCCCGACCATTCAACGTGCTTCCGAGCGGGCGCTGGCTTACGGAGTTTCCTTGCGTATCGTGCTTGGCATGGTGCGCGAATTCAGGAAACAGGACGCGACGACGCCGGTGGTGCTGATGGGTTACGCCAATCCGGTCGAGGCTTACGGCATCGAAGACTTCGCCCGGGACGCCAAGGCCGCCGGTGTCGACGGCGCTCTGATCGTCGATTACCCGCCCGAAGAATGTGTCGAGTTCTCGTCCGTGCTCAAACAGGCGGGGCTCGATCCCATTTTCCTGCTGGCGCCGACATCGGGCGACGTGCGCTACGCCCAAGTCGCCAGCATGGGCAGTGGCTATATCTATTACGTTTCGCTCAAGGGCGTCACCGGTTCGGCCACCATCGACCTTGACGAAGTGGCGCGCCGCATTCCCTCTATCCGCGAAAAGGTTGGCATGCCGGTCGGTGTCGGTTTCGGCATTCGCGATGCGGCCTCTGCCTCCCGCATCGCCGATGTGGCCGATGCTGTGGTGATCGGCAGCAAGATCATCGAAACCATCGAACAGAGTCCGCCGGGTGAAGCGCCGGCGCGCGTAACCGCCTTCCTGCGCGGCGTGCGCGAGGCCATGGACGCGAAAATTATTGCCAAGGTGAGCACAGAGGGGGAACCCGCATGAGCTGGATACAGAAACTGTTGCCGCCCAAGATCAAGCGTGCCGAGGGTGTCCGCAAGTCCATCCCCGAGGGGCTTTGGTCTAAGTGTCCGACCTGCGAGGCGGTGCTCTATAGCTCGGACCTTGAAAGCAACCTTCAGGTCTGCCCCAAGTGCGGGCATCACCACCGCCTGCGTGCCCGGGTCCGTCTCGATCAATTGCTCGATGCCGAGGGCCGCTTCGAGATCGGCGCCGAGGTGCTGCCGCTCGACCCGCTCAAGTTCAAGGACAGCAGGCGTTACCCGGACCGCTTGGCGGCGGCTAACGACGATACCGACGAGTCCGATGCGCTGATTGTCATGCAGGGGTCGATCAAGACCGTGCAACTCGTGGTGGCCTGTTTCGAGTTCGAATTCATGGGCGGTTCGATGGGCTCGGTCGTCGGCGAGCGTTTCGTGCGTGGCGTCAAGGCTGCCGTCGAACAACAACTGCCCTTTGTCTGCATCACCGCCTCGGGTGGCGCGCGCATGCAGGAGGGCCTGTTTTCGCTGATGCAGATGGCCAAGACAACGGCCGCCGTCACGCTACTTTCGCGGCAGGGCCTGCCCTTCATTACCGTGCTGACCGACCCGACCATGGGCGGTGTTTCCGCTTCTTTTGCCTTCGTCGGCGACGTGGTGATGGCCGAACCCGGCGCGCTGATCGGCTTCGCTGGCCCGCGCGTAATCGAACAGACGGTGCGCGAGACGCTGCCCGAGGGCTTCCAGCGTTCCGAATTCCTGCTGGAGAAGGGTGCGATCGACATGATCGTCGACCGTCGCCAGATGCGGGATCGGCTGGCGTCCGTCATCACCCTGTTGCAGCGGGTGCCAGCGGTTTAATCGTGAGTGCCGGGTCTCGCTCGGCGGGGCGGGGATCGGCAAACCAGCCGCAGCCTGAATGCTATCGCCGTGTCGCTAGCGCCGACTTTTCGCGAAAGGTTGGAAGGACATAGCGGCCAACTCCGTCCGTTGAGTTAAGCCCCCACACGACTGTCGTCAATTATTGCGACAGGACCATCCTATGTTTGTCGTCGAACAGATCGGATAACGCATTGCGCGGAAACTTCCTGACCAGTTATCGCTTGGGGAAGTTTGGCGGGCGGCGAAAATCATGGAGGGCGACATGAAATATCACGACAGTGTTGAAAAGAGCGCTGAGCATCTCGGACATGCGCTGTTATTGATGGCAAAGCAGGCAGCGGCGATGCATCCGGTCAGCTTTGCGGTCTGGTACGAATACGTTGCAGGCGGCAATCCTGCCCTGAATGCGGCTATCGACAAACTCCTCCAGAATGGTGCGGTTCTCGATGAAAAACTCACCTATGATCTTTACGACAAGCACGTTGCCGAGATTAACGAGCAGGTCGCGCAACAGTTCAGCGACGGTTTTCAGAGAGTATTGGCGGAAATGTCGAGTTCTGCCGCGCAGGCCGGCGATCAAGCCGGACAGTATGGCAATGCGCTTGAAGAATGGTGTACCAAGCAGTCGTCGTCCAATCCAGGCGCCAACCACAACGTCAACTCCATTCTCGGCCTGACGCGCAACATGCAGGGTTCCATCGTCTCTCTCAAGGGTCGCCTCGATGAGAGTCGCAATGAAATCGAGAACTTGCGAGAGTTAGTGGGAAAGGCACGCGAAGACGCGCTAACCGACGGCCTGACCGGATTGACGAATCGCCGCGGATTCGACGTCGAGTTGGCTGCCTGTTTATCGGCCGCCGACTCTGGCCTATGCGGGCCGACCCTGCTCATGGCCGATATCGACCACTTCAAGCAAGTCAACGACACCTATGGTCACGTGTTCGGCGACAAGGTGATACAGGCCGTGGCGCAGATTATGAAGAACAACGTCAAGGGCGAAAACAGATCCGCGCGCTACGGCGGAGAAGAGTTCGTCGTCCTGTTGCCCAATACGTCCACCGTTGATGCGTGCCAACTCGCCGAAATGATCCGCACCGACTTCGAGCGAGTCCGGATCAGGCACTCATTGGATAACTGGGTGCCGGCGAACTTTTCGGTTTCGCTGGGTGTCGCCAGCTATAAGGCTGGCGAGTTGGCCGCCGATTTTGTTGCCCGTGCCGATGTTGCCCTGTACGCATCGAAAAAAGAGGGGCGCAATCGAGTTACTGTTGCCAAGGGTTAACCGCTGGGCGTGCCATTTGGTATTTGGTTGCGGTCGCAACAGCACCGGTAGACGGTAAGACAGAAGAATCTCATGGATATAGGAATCGCCCACGAGCCCCCATTGATTGATGACGCCTTTGAGCGAACCATCAAGGATATTGGTATCCCGCCACGGCCCGTCATCATGGACCGCGTTGTAGCAGAGATGCGCAAGGAGGATCCCAACTTTTCGTATTTGGGTCAAATCATTGCTGCCGATGTCAGTCTTTCCGCCGGTCTCATGAAGACCGTCAATTCACCCTACTTTGGTCTTCGCAGCAAGGTACATTCCGTCGGCCGTGCGCTGACCATGCTAGGTCTTGACGTGGCCAGCCGAGCCATCGCCGTCGCCTGTCTGCGTGCGTCATTTCCGGTAACTCCTGCACTTGAGAGATTCTGGAATGCCTCGGCTCAGATCGCAGCGCTGTCAGGCTGGCTTGCCACGAATGTTCATAAGACCATGTTGCAAGCCGATGTTGCCTATACATTCGGGTTGTTCCGCGATATTGGAATTGCCATCCTGTTACGGCGGCACTCGCGCTATGTGGCGACGCTCGTCAGCGCCAACCATGAAACCGAACTGTCGTTTACTGATGTCGAACAACGTGACTTCCAGACCGATCATGCCCGGGTCGGATATGTACTGGCCATGAATTGGTCCTTGCCAGAGGAAATTTGTCTGGGCATTAGAAGTCATCACGAGTTGCTGGCTATCGACCATGCCGAGTCCAAAATCCCTCTCGTCAGCCAATATCTGATCGCAACCAGCCAGACGGCGGAGTACATCCTGCAATGCCTTACTGGACTTAGCAGCACGAGCGAATGGCAAAAACTCGGTCCCGCTTGCCTGAGAATTCTGGATCTCAGCGAGGATGAGCTGCCAGCCTTATGCGAGGCAGGCGTAGCTATTCTTGAGACCGTCGAGTAACCCAGATCAACACCGTAATCACTCTGTGTCCCGGCATACAGACCGGATTAAATTTGATGGCTATGCTTTTGTATTAGAGAGCGCCAGACATCAGGTGCCGCGCTCCCATCATCATTTTCATAAACGAGGGGGAGTAGTGCCGTGAAAAAGATTCTGATCGTAGATGATGACCCGAAGACGCTCGAGTTGCTCAAACTGAAGCTCGAATCAACTGGTGTCTACGAGGTGTTTACGGAAACCAAGGGAAGTTTGGCCGTCGAAGTCGCCAGAAAATGCCAACCCGACCTGGTCCTTCTGGACATACTGATGCCGGATTTACTTGGCAGCGCAGTGGCCGCCTTGCTACATTCGGACCCGGATCTGAAACACATCAAAGTGGTCTACATCACCGCGATGCTGAGGCATGACGAGAAAAAACTCTCTGGCGAGGATATCATCATCGGAAAGCCGGTAAGTACCGAAGAACTGGTTGCAGTTGTTGGTAAAGCGCTTGGCCGCGGGTGTGCTCACCCAAAATACATCTACCATAAGGCGACCAACGTCACTGAGTAATCCTACAACGCGCATTGTTGGGTGTTTGCAAACGCGGGTAGACACGGTCTAGTCGCTGAATCCATGAGCGGCAGCATTATGATCAGTTACCCGCCCGATGACTGAATGGATCGAATGACTTCACCCCCCGACAACCTCCCCGACTGGCTCGACCACATCGAGCGTCAGCATGCCCAGCCCATCGCGCTGGGCCTCGACCGGGTGCGCGAAGTTTCCCGGCGTCTCGGTCAGCGGCAGACCTGTCCCGTCATCCTCGTCGGCGGCACCAACGGCAAGGGGTCCACTTGCGCCATGCTCGAACGTATTTTGCTGTGCGCCGGTTATCGCGTCGGGCTCTACACCTCGCCGCATCTGCTTCACTACAACGAGCGCGTGCGCATCGACGGCCGGCCGGTTGGCGATGCGGCGCTGTGCGCGGGCTTTGCCCGGGTCGCGGTAGCCAGGAACGGGGGCGCGGGATTTGGCGACGAGTTTGGCGACGAGTTCAGTCATGCCGTGCCGCTGACCTATTTCGAGTTCGGCACCCTCGCGGCCTGGGAAGTTTTCGCCGCGCAGCCGCTCGACGCGGTCATCCTCGAAGTGGGCCTGGGCGGCCGTCTCGACGCCACCAATATCTATGAGCCCGATGTTGCCATTGTTACCAGCGTCGATCTCGACCACATGGACTACCTTGGCGCCACGCGCGAGGCCATCGGTTACGAAAAGGCAGGCATCTTTCGCGCCGGCAAGCCGGCGATTTGTGGTGATGCCGCTCCACCGACGAGCCTGGTCGAACATTGCCGTTCTGCTAGCGCCGACTTCTTGCTTATCGGTCGCGACTTTGGCTATGAACGGCAGGATGGCCAGTGGCAATACCACGGTCGCGGCGGCAAACGTTCCGGCCTCGCCTATCCCGCGCTGCGCGGTGCCGTCCAGTTTGGCAACGCCGCCTGCGTGCTCGCCGCGCTCGATGCGTTGCGTCCCCAATTACCCGTGGCCATGCAGGACATCCGCCGCGGCCTGCTTGAAGTCGCTCTGCCTGGCCGCTTTCAGGTGCTGCCCGGGCGGCCGGCGCTGGTGGTCGATGTTGCCCACAATCCCCAAGCGGCGCGTGTGCTGGCCGACAATCTTGGCAATATGGGTTTCCACCCCGCCACCTGGGCGGTCTTTGGCATGATGAAGGACAAGGACATCACCGGCGTCATCGACGCCATCAGGCATCGCGTTGACCACTGGCTACCCTGTACGCTCGCTGGCCCCCGTGCCGCTAGCGCCGACTTTTTGGCCGAGGCGCTCGGGCAGGCTGGTTGCCCGGCAGAAGGGCGTTTTCCTTCGCCGCTGGCCGCGTTGCGCCATGCGCGGGAAGCCGCACAGGGTGATGATAGAATCGTCGCCTTCGGATCTTTCCTCACAGTAGCCGAGATTCTGCGCGATCGAGAACGCGGTGCCTGACGCGAATGGCAAACATCCAGACACAAAGCGCTAGAGATACCAGAGCTGATGATGGCACGGCGGAGGACGCCCAGAGCGACCTCAAGCGTCGTGCCCGGCGGCGTCTTGTCGGCGCCACGGCCTTGGCTCTGGCCGCAGTGATCGTGTTGCCGATGGTGATGGACCGTGAGCCGCGACCCCCGGCGCAAGATATCCAGGTGCGCATTCCGAGCCAGGATGGGGGTGATCCGACCGCACGCATTCTTGCCGTCAAGGGCCCGACACCGTTGCCCCCCGCTGTAGCCCAAGGGAAACAGATTGCCTCCCCGGTCGAAAGCGACACTCCCGCCGAAGCAAAAGCGGAGTCAAAGACGGCGAGCAAGATTGAACCCAAATCAAAATCAGAAACCCGGCCGCCATCCAAACCCGATACAGCGGCGAAGGCTGACGCGAAATCCGCTTCCCCCGTAAAGCCGCCCGAAAAACCAGCGGAGAAACCCACCGAAAAGAAAGAAACAGCCAGCGAGGCGGCCCGTGCCACCGCGGCACTATCCGGTGGTGGCAGTGGCGGCGTCGGCGGTGGCGAGAGCCCGTGGGTGGTGCAACTGGGTGCCTATAAGGATTCAGGCAACGTCAAATTGCTGACCAGGAAGCTAAAGGAGCTGGGCGTGCCCAGCTATACGGAAACCTTCGATTCGCCGCAGGGGCCGCGCACGCGGGTGCGCGCGGGGCCTTTTGCCACGAAAGAGGCGGCGGAAAAGGCGGCGATCAAGTCGAAAATTGTCGGCGTAACCGGACCCGTGGCTCCAAAGTGAAGGCGTGACGGTATTCGACTACGCAGTGCTCGGCGTGATCGCCGGGTCGTTGGTGCTGGGACTGTGGCGCGGCGTGGTCAGCGAGTTGCTGGCATTGGCGGCTTGGGTTGCCGCCATTTTCGTGGCGCGGCAGTTTGCGCCGGACGTGGCGATATTGTTCGCCAAGCTGGTGCCCGAGGGCCCGATGCGCTACGTTGCCGGCTTTGCGACGATCTTCATCGCCGTGCTGGTGGTGTTTGCCATCGCGCGGCAGTTGTTGAGCCTGCTGTTGCGCGTCGTCGGGCTGGGATTGCTTGACCGCCTGCTCGGCGCGGTGTTTGGCGTGGCGCGGGGGGTGTTGATTGCAGCGGTGGCGGTACTGCTTGGTGGGCTGACGCCGTTGCCGAAGGAGGTATGGTGGCGCGAGGCAACACTGGCGCCACCGCTGGAAACGCTGGTGATTGCCGTGAAGCCCCAGCTTCCGGCGGACGTGGCAAAACGGATTCGTTACAGTTACAGATAGGGTCGAGACGATGTGTGGAATTCTCGGAGTCATGGCGACGACGCAAGTCGGTCAGCTGCTGTATGACGGCTTGCAGGTCTTGCAGCATCGCGGCCAGGACGCGGCGGGCATAGCCACGGCCGAAGCCGGACGTTTCCACATGCACAAGGGCTCGGGCTACGTGCGCGACGTGTTCCGCACGCGCAACATGCGCGACCTGATCGGCCGCTGGGGCATCGCCCATTGCCGTTATCCCACGGCGGGCTCGGCCTATAGCTCGGCCGAGGCGCAGCCCTTCTACGTCAATTCACCCTTCGGCCTGATGCTGGCACACAACGGCAATCTCACCAACGCCGAACAGCTCAAGCGCGACATGTTTTTGCAAGACCTGCGCCACATGAATACCAACTCCGACTCGGAGGTGCTGCTCAATGTGCTGGCGCACGAACTGCAAGTGGCTTCGACCAAATATCAGGTCGATGCCGAGATGATTTTCAAGGCCGTGGCTGGCGTCCATCGGCGGGTCAAGGGCGCCTATGCCGTGGTGGCCATGATCGCCGGCTACGGTTTGCTTGCCTTCCGCGATCCCTATGGCATCCGGCCGCTGGTGGTCGGTCGCAACGAGACGCCCGAAGGCATGGAATATCTGGTTGCATCGGAAAGCGTGGCCATCGACACCCTCGGCTTCAAGTTCATGCGCGACGTGGCGCCGGGCGAGGCGGTGTTGATCGATATGCAGGGCAATTTTGTCAGCCGCCAGTGCGCTGAACACACGATGCACGCGCCTTGCATGTTCGAGTATGTTTATCTGGCGCGTCCCGACTCACTGATCGACGGCGTCTCGGTCTACGAAACGCGCGTCAAGATGGGCGAATTTCTCGCCGACAAGCTGCGCCACACCATGCCGCACCTCGAAATCGACGTGGTCATCCCCATCCCCGATTCCTCGCGGCCAGCGGCGATGGAACTGGCGGTGCGCCTGGGGCTGCCCTACCGCGAAGGCTTCGTCAAAAACCGCTACATCGGCCGTACTTTCATCATGCCCGGCCAAGCCTCGCGCACGAAATCGGTGCGGCAGAAGCTTAACGCCATCGTTCAGGAATTCAGGGGCAAGCGCGTGCTGCTGGTCGACGATTCCATCGTGCGCGGCACCACCAGCCACGAGATCATCACGATGGCACGCGAGGCCGGGGCCAAGAAAGTCTACTTTGCCTCCGCTTCGCCGCCCGTGCGCTTTGCCAACGTTTATGGCATTGATATGCCGACGCGCAACGAGCTGATTGCCGCCTTCCGTTCCGACGACGAAATCTGCCGCGAGATCGGCGCCGACGCGCTGATCTACCAGGATCTCGACGCATTGAAGCAGGCGGTGCGCACCCTCAATCCGTCGCTGACCCAGTTCGACACCTCCTGCTTCGACGGCCATTACGTCACCGGCGACATCAGCGCCGAGTATCTCAGTGGCATCGAACAGGCTCGCGGCAAATCCAACAAGAGTAGCCATGACGAGGCCGACGGCAGTGAAGGTGGCCAGCTTGATCTCAATCTGGTGACTTCCGAATGAGCGAGACCTCGATCACTGCGAATGATTGGCACATGGACACGCTGGCGGTGCGCGCAGGCCAGCAGCGCAGCCAGTTCGGCGAGCATTCCGAGGCGCTTTACCTCACCTCCAGCTTCGTTTTTGATAGCGCCGCCCATGCCGCGGCACGCTTTTCGGGCGAAGAGGAGGGCATGGTCTATGCCCGCTTCACCAACCCCACCGTGTCGATGCTGCAAGAGCGCCTCGCCGCACTCGAAGGCGCCGAGCGGTGCGTCGCCACCGCCAGCGGCATGGCCGCCATCCTCGCCACCGCCATGGCGCTGCTCAAGGCCGGCGACCACGTCGTCGCCTCGCGCGGCATTTTCGGCGCCACGCAACAGCTTTTCGGCGGCAACATCCTCGGCAAGTTCGGCATCGAGACCAGTTTTGTCGACGCCACCGACATCGAGGCCTACCGCGCGGCGGTGCGGCCATCCACCCGGCTGTTCTTCATCGAGACGCCATCAAATCCGCTCACCGAAGTCATTGACATCGCCGCCGTGGCCGCGGTGGCGCACGCCGCCGGCGCGGTGCTGGCGGTCGACAACTGCTTCTGCACGCCCGTCTTGCAACGTCCGCTCGAACTCGGCGCCGATCTCGTCATCCACTCGGCCACCAAATATCTCGATGGCCAGGGCCGTGTGCTCGGCGGTGCCGTCTGTGGCGGCAACGCGCTGGTCGAGGAAATATTCAAATACCTGCGTACCGCCGGTCCGACGCTGTCGCCGTTCAACGCCTGGATCATCCTCAAGGGGCTGGAAACCCTGCGCATCCGCATGGAAGCGCAATCCGCCAGCGCGCTGAAACTGGCGCAGTGGCTGGAAGCGCAACCTGCCGTGGCGCGCGTGTTCTACCCCGGCCTGCCGTCGCATCCACAGCACGCGCTAGCGATGCGGCAGCAGAAAAGCGGCGGCGCCATCGTCAGTTTCGCTGTGAAAGGCGAGCCAAATGCTCGCGAGGCTGCCTGGCGGGTGATCGATTCAACCCGCATGCTCTCGATCACCGCCAACCTTGGCGATACCAAGACCACCATCACCCATCCGGCCTCGACCACGCACAGCCGCATCACGCCGGAGGCGCGCGCCGCTTCGGGCATTACCGAGGGACTGCTGCGCATTGCCGTTGGCCTCGAAGATCTGAGCGACATTCAGGCCGACCTCGCGCGTGGGCTTTACGGCGCTTGAGGCAGGACGCCACATGAACCACGCTCCAACAATCATGGAACCCATCGAAACCGCCAGCCGCGACGAGATCGCGGCGCTGCAACTTGATCGCCTGAAAAAGACCCTGCATCACGCCTATGCCAACGTCGCCCACACCCGGGCCGGGTTCGACGCCGCCGGCGTGCATCCGGACGATCTCCAGTCGCTTGACGACCTGGCGAAGTTTCCCTTCACCGGCAAGCTCGATCTGCGCGACACCTACCCCTTCGGCATGTTCGCGGTGCCAATGGACGACGTGGTGCGTATCCATGCCTCGTCAGGCACCACCGGCAAGCCGACCGTGGTTGGCTACACGCAGAAGGACATCGACACCTGGGCCGGCATCATGGCGCGCTCGATCCGCGCTGCTGGCGGTACGCGCCGCGACATCATCCACATCACCCACGGCTACGGCCTGTTCACCGGTGGCCTCGGCGTTCATTACGGCGCCGAGCGCGTTGGTTGCACGGTGGTACCGATTTCCGGCGGCCAGACCGAGCGGCAGGTGCAGCTGATCCAGGATTTCAAGCCGACCATGATCGTCGGTACGCCATCCTACGTGCTCAACATCGTCGACGAATTCGAGCGCCAGGGCCTCGATCCGGCCAAGAGCAGCCTGCAGCGGGGCATTTTCGGCGCCGAGCCGTGGGGCGAGGAAATGCGGCGTGAACTGGAAACGCGACTGGGCATCGCGGCGATGGATCTGTATGGTCTGTCTGAAGTCATCGGCCCCGGCGTCGCCTGCGAATGCCTTGAAAGCCGCGACGGCCCGACCATATGGGAAGACCATTTTTATCCGGAGATCATCGATCCGGTCACCGGCAAGGTGTTGCCAGAAGGCGAAGCAGGCGAGTTAGTATTCACTTCCCTTAGCAAGGAGGCGCTGCCGATCGTCCGTTATCGCACTCGCGACCTTACCCGCCTGTTGCCGCCCACCGCGCGCAGCTTCCGCCGTATCGGCAAAATCACCGGTCGCTCCGACGACATGCTGGTCATTCGCGGCGTCAATGTTTTTCCATCGCAGATTGAAGAATTCATCCTCCGGACGCCGAAGCTCGCCCCCCACTATGTGCTGGAAGTCTCGCGCCGTGGCCACATGGACGATCTTGCCGTGAAAGTCGAGATCAAGCCCGAGTTCGCTGGCGAACCCCAGTTGGTGCGACAGGCGGCAGCGTGGGAATTGCAACACCACATCAAGTCATACATCGGTATCAATCCCCAGGTTGACGTGGTTGATGTCGATACCATCGAGCGATCGGCCGGCAAGGCCCGGCGCGTCATCGACCTTCGTCACAAGTGAATCCGCCGAGATGACTCCGCCGAGATGAAACCGCACCATTGGCCCTGGACTTTTCTCGCCTTCACCGCGCTGGGCATCGTCACCACCCTTGCCGGCATTGCCGCCTTCGCCGGGCTGATGGGCAGCGTTCATCCAATCTTCAACGACAGCATGGCGGCCGGCCTGGCGCTGCTCGTCACGGCTATTGCCCTGTTTCTCACCGGCGCCTTTCCGCTGGTGCTGCGCCGCCTGGCGGAGCGTGAGGGCGCCTGAGCGCCCGGGCGCGAACCAGCCGCTGCCCATGTCCGCCGCGCAGCCCCACCCACATCCCTATTCGGGGCTGACGCCCGACACCGTGCTCGACGCGCTGGACAGTGTCGGCCTGCATGGCGATGGCCGTCTGTTGGGACTCAACAGCTTCGAGAATCGCGTCTATCAGCTCGGCATCGAGGATGCCGTTCCCGCCGCCGCTTTCCTCCCCGGCGGCGCCGACGCTCAGATTGCCGCCAGCACTTCAGTCGTCGCCAAGTTCTACCGACCCGATCGCTGGTCGGATGCCGCCATCCTCGAAGAACACGCTTTCGCCGCCGAACTCGCCGCGCGTGAGATTCCGGCCGTGCCGCCACTTGTCGCCAACGGCAAGACGCTGCACGCGCACAAGGGTTTTCGCTTCGCCGTTTTCCCGCGTCAGGCGGGCCGCCCCCCGGAGCTCGACCAGCCCGGCACGCTCGAATGGTTGGGCCGCTTTCTCGGCCGTATCCACGCCATTGGCGCGTTGCAACCCTTCCGCCACCGTCCGGCGCTCGATGTCGTCAGCTTCGGCGAAGAGCCGCGCCAGTGGTTGCTGTCCCACGACTTTATACCGCCGTTACGACCGCGCCAGCAAGGTGAAGACCCTTCGCCTACATGGCGACTGTCACATGGGCAATGTGCTGTGGGTGGGCGAAGGTACGGCGGCAGACGTCGCCGGCCCCCATTTCGTCGACTTCGACGACGCCCGCATGGGGCCTGCCGTGCAAGACTTGTGGATGCTGCTCTCCGGCGAACGCGATGAGCGCACGAGCCAATTGCACGCCATTCTCGCTGGCTACGAAGATTTCGCCGAGTTCGATACGGGCGAACTGCATCTCGTCGAAGCCCTGCGCACCCTGCGGCTGATTCATCACTCGGCCTGGATTGCCCGGCGCTGGTCCGACCCCGCTTTCCCTCTCGCCTTCCCCTGGTTCGACACGCCGCGTTATTGGGAAGAGCGCATCCTCGAATTGCGCGAACAAATCGCGCTGATGGACGAACCGCCGCTGTCGGCCTAAACTCGCGAACATGGAAACGGCGATATTGGGTGGCGGTTGTTTTTGGTGCGTCGAAGGGGCGCTGCGCCAGCTTGCCGGTGTCGAATCGGCAATATCCGGCTACTGCGGCGGTCACACCGAGAACCCCGACTACCGCGCGATTTGCAGCGGCAACACCGGCCACGTCGAGGTGGTGTTGCTAAGCTTCGATCCCGCCGTGATCGACTATCGCACGCTGCTTGAAGCCTTCTTCACCATCCATGATCCAACCACGCCAAATCGCCAGGGCAACGATGTCGGCACCCAGTACCGCTCGGTGATCTTCACCCGCTCGCCCGAGCAGGCGCGCATCGCCCGCGAACTGATCGCCGAACTGGACGCACAAAAAATCTGGCCCGCCCCCATCGTTACTACCGTATCGCTAGCGCCGACTTTTTGGCCAGCCGAGGACGAGCACCAAGACTACCTGGCCAACAATCCGCGCCAACCCTACTGCATGGCCGTCGCCGCGCCGAAAGCAGCCAAGCTGCGCCAGAAGTTTCGCGACCGGCTCAAATCGGGATAGACCATCAACGAGAATTGCGAACAACGCACAAAAACAAAGCCCGC